>Ga0247841_10001893_pt1 | contig 43929 bp, 35 predicted proteins | sample LaCruzMarch2015__2_FD_192410 | JGI IMG/M metagenome (GOLD analysis project Ga0247841, IMG submission 192410) | Freshwater microbial communities from meromictic Lake La Cruz, Castile-La Mancha, Spain - LaCruzMarch2015_18m | ecosystem: Environmental > Aquatic > Freshwater > Lake | place: Spain...
CGCCGGATCGTACACAAATGCTACCGGACTGGTTGTTACAGTAAACTACAACTAATAAAAGGAAATAACAACAAAGGAAATAAAAGAATAAAAAGAGGCTGTCCCGCAAAGTCGGGACAGCCTCTTTCTATTTGAATAACACGTTCTTTATCTTGTGAAAAGCAACTCGCGATATTTAGGCAATGGCCAGTTTTCATTGTCTACAACCTCTTCAAGTTTATCGATATGATACCGGATTGTATCGAGGTATGGACGAACTGTCTTCTCATAAGCGTATGCTTTTTCTTTACCATGCTCGATCAGATTGGCCACTTTACGTGCTTCAGTCATTTCAGTAACCTGAGCTTTAATTGCAGAGATATGACCTGAAATCTTTCTGATCAGATCAAGTCGTGCACCAGCTAATTCTTTGAATTCATCAGCCGGGAATATCTCTTTCAAACCTTTCACATTTTCGATCAGGGAAGTCTGATAGGCAATCGCTGTCGGAACAATGTGATTTATTGCAATATCCCCGAGAACACGTGATTCTATTTGAATTTTCTTGGTATATTTTTCCATTTCTACTTCAACGCGGGCTTCAATTTCAATCGAAGTAAAGATACCTAGGTTCTCAAATATGTTGCGGGATTTTTCATACAGGTAAGCTTCCAGTGCCTGAGGTACGCTCTTTATATTTGTAAGACCGCGACGTTCAGCCTCATCAGCCCATTCCTGGCTATATCCGTTTCCGTCAAACCGGACTGCCTTACATTCGGTAATATATTTCTTAAGTACCTGGAATATAGCTTCATCTTTCTTAACATCCTTTTCGAGCAAAGCATCTACATCCATTTTGAAACTGATCAGTTGGTATGCAACAACCGTATTTAGTGCGATCATGGCAGAAGCACAGTTAGCTGAAGATCCTACAGCGCGAAACTCAAACCTGTTTCCTGTGAAAGCGAAAGGAGATGTACGGTTACGGTCTGTATTATCGAGCAATATCTCAGGAATACGTCCGATATTCAGTTTCAGGGATGTTTTTTCATCAGGGGTCATCTTCCGCTCACCAACATTCTCTTCAAGCAAATCGAGCATCCTGTTAACTTCTGACCCCAGGAATGAAGAAATAATCGCTGGTGGTGCTTCGTTTGCGCCCAAACGATGGGAATTACTTGCTGAAACAATCGATGCACGCAGTAAATCCTGATTATCGTAAACTGCCTTAATAGTATTTATGATAAAGGTAAGGAACTGAAGGTTCGATTTTGGATTCTTTCCGGGAGAGTAAAGGTTTACCCCGGTATTTGTTGATAGTGACCAGTTATTATGTTTACCTGAACCATTAATACCGGCGAAAGGTTTTTCATGTAATAACACATAGAAGCCATGGTGACGGGCAATTTTATCCATAAGTGACATAACCAGCTGATTGTGGTCATTGGCAAGATTTACCTCTTCAAATATAGGGGCGAGTTCAAACTGGTTAGGAGCCACCTCATTATGACGTGTTTTACAAGGAATTCCCAATTTATAGGCTTCATTTTCAAAATCCTGCATAAACATAGCAACTCTTTCGGGTATGGAACCGAAGTAATGATCTTCGAGTTGCTGATCTTTTGCAGAAGAATGCCCCATCAATGTACGACCGGTCAGGATAAGGTCAGGACGTGCATAGTAAAGAGCTTCGTCAACCAGAAAATACTCTTGTTCCCAACCAAGGTTAGCCTGAACCTGTGTAACATTCTTATCGAAATACTGACATACATCAACAGCTGCCTTATCAACTGCATTAAGGGCTTTCAAAAGTGGCGCCTTATAGTCAAGTGCCTCACCCGTATATGAAATAAATACAGTAGGAATGGAAAGGGTAGTACCAACAATAAAAGCTGGTGAAGAAACATCCCATGCTGTATAACCCCGGGCTTCGAAAGTGTTCCGTATGCCACCACTTGGGAAAGAAGAGGCATCAGGTTCCTGTTGTGCAAGAAGTTTGCCGGAGAAACTCTCCACAACCCCACCAAGTTCTGAATGATCAATAAATGCATCATGTTTCTCAGCCGTACCGTCAGTGAGAGGATGAAACCAATGGGTGTAATGGGTTGCACCATTCTCCATTGCCCAGGCTTTCATTCCAATCGCAACCTGATCCGCAATTTTGCGATCGATCGTTGTTCCATTGTCGATTGCGTCAACTATCCCCTTAAAGGACTCTTTTGACAAATACTTTTTCATTTTTGGACGATCAAAAACCAACATACCATAATAATCTGATGTTAGGTTCTCTTCGCGTTTTACCTGAACCGGTTTTCTTGAACAAAGAATTTCAAGTGCTTTAAATCTTAATGTTGCCATAATCATTGATATTTAACGTTTAATTACTTTCAAAAAGTTTTTGCTAAATTACGATATTTCTATATACACCCCCAATTTTTAATGCACAAATAGAATATTTCACATTTTTTTAACATTTAAACCTCTTTTTCAGCTAATTTTAGTCATATTTATCACTTTTTTTCAATACGTACTAAATTATCTGGTTGCAAAAATTGAATTTTATAAATGACTTTGTTAAATAAGACAATTAAAACCTGATATTAAATCCACTTATAAACAGATTTACTGTCTACATTTGATCCTCAGGCAAATGAAAATATTTTACTAAGGTTTACTATCAAAAAATGTTGTATGAAAATGTCCTTATTTCCCGTTACAATTTTTTTTATGTCAGTATTTGGCAGTTTTGCAATTCTTAAAGCTCAGGAAATAAGTCCTGTAAGTGATCACCCCTTCAATTGTCCGGATCCAAAGGGTTCAAAGACAATCTGGTAATTTACCTTACCGGCGACGGGGGTTGGAATAATTTCAATCAGCAAATGGTCCGGGAATTTGAAAAACAGGATTATGGAGTAGTAACGCTTAATTCACGAAAATATTTCTGGAACGAGAAATCCCCTGAAGTATTTGCAGATGATATTGAAAAACTTTCAACATATTATTTGCGAGAATGGAGAAAATCATCCCTGATTATTGTGGGATACTCTTTCGGGGCAGACGTGGCAGGTTTTCTTCCAAAGCGTGTTTCAGTTGAATTGCAAAAAAAAAGATAGCCTTGTAAAAAGAGATGACCTCACTATTTATGAAGTGCCCGGGGACCACAGATATAATAATAATTTCATTTTGATCTCAAAAATTAGTGGAATGAATTAGTCTCAGCGACACCCTTTAAAAGGACGAATATCGGATTGAGAGGTTTTGGAAACCTTCAGGGTTTAAGGATGTTGAGAATTTCACCAGACTGATTGATCAACAACTCATCTCTCCCGCATTTTTCTTGGCCGATAGCAGGTTATATGCACCTTTAACAACTACTTTAGCAGTTTGAATATTAAAGCCTTCGGGTAGAAAAACTTCAATATATCCTTCATCGGTAATGCCTTTTTGAATTTCAATCATTCGGTATTCGGTAAAAGGCTTGCCACCCTCCTCCTTATCTCTGTCAAAAACAAAAATATAATCTTTGTCATCAAAACTTACAACAGCATCCGACGGCAATGACGTTACCTTATCTCCCGATGATTCGATAATAGCATTTACATACATGCCTGGTAACACGTTTTTACAATAACCCGGAACAGTTGCATAAACCTTATATGTCTTGTCGGCATTGATTGACTTGCCTGTCTGGTAAATTACAGCCTCGTGTTTTTCTGTTTCGTTGTTAATAAAGAACCGTATTTTCTGACCTGCAGACACTTTATCGGCATCTTTTTCGAAAAGTGTGAGTTCCAGAAATAGCTTGTCACTATTGACAATCTCAAACAGAACATCCGAAGGGGCGACAAATTTTCCAATGTTGATATTTACTGCTTTAACAAATCCAGTAATTGGAGAAACCACAGCAACAGAACTGCTGATATCGTCTTCGTGCAATGTGGCAGGATTTATATCTATCAATGCCAATTTCTGTTCCAGGGCTTTTACCTGTGCTTTAAGATTTTTGTAATCAGAAGTAACCTGTTGCAAGTTTTGTGCAGAATATACATCGTTTTTGTAAAGTTCTGAATGTCGTTTAAAATCGGCTTCTGCAAATTCAAATTTATTCTTTGCTTCCAGATAATTCTGTTGAATATCTACAAATTCCTGATTTTCAAGGATCGCAAGTGTTTGCCCTTTATGAACTACGTTACCAGCCATCAGGGATGTACTTTTAACAAAACCACCCATTGGCATACAAACCGTTGCAAGATTTTGAGGCGCAACTGCAACAATGCCGCTCACTTTTAATTTACCATGCAGCGATTTCATTTCAATTGTTCCGGTTTCGATTTTGGCTAATTTTATCTGGTCGGCTCTCAACTCTACGATATCTTCGGCAAGTACTTCTCCTGATTCGATTTCAGTCTTGCCCTTTGTCCCTACTTTGCAAGAAGTTAAAGCAATAACGCAGGAAAAAATCAGAATTAATGATTTGAAATTGTATTTTGTCATGACATTTGTTGTTAAACTCTGAAATGGTTTTGAACACTTTAAGAGTTCGGTTAATTTTAATATTGAATTAATATATTTTACCTGTGATAAAATCAATGGCTATAATGGTTTGATTGCAGTTATTAAGTGCATCAAGATAGTTTTGCTTTATACCTAATGCCCGGCTAAGGTTTAGTATGTATTCGAGATAATCCATTGCCCCTGCTTTGTAACTGCGCGATGTCTGATCGATAATCAGATTCGCTTCAGGTACGGCCTGTTTCTCGTAATACGCCATACTATTGCTAAACTTGGCATATTCTCCGAGTAACGAACGGTAATTGCCTGAAATTGATTTTAAATAATTTTCGGCATTTGTTTGCGATACCAGTTCTTTCAATCTGGCAGATTTTGTTTTGGATACATTTGGTACAAACCATAATGGAATAGCAATCCCTGCCTGAATTCCGTTAAACCGGTCGCCGGATCCAAAAGCACGCGGCACCCCGTTCACCTCCTGAACACCTTGCAGGGTTTGACTAAAATAACCAACAGTGAAATCAGGCATCAGGCGACTCTGCTCCAGTTTTTTTTCGAAGTGAGATATCTCCACCTGTTGATGTGCGTAGCTGATCAAGGGATTTCCTTCTAATGCCGAACTATCGGCAACGGGCAAAAAATCGATGTGCCGTAAAATTGAATCTTTAATGGTTATTGCCGAATTCGTGTTTAAAAGTGTTTGGAGTTTTCGGTTATAAATAGATAAATCAGCTGTCACTTGATGCAATTGATTCTTTACTTCAAGGCTTTGCGAGCGGGCGTTGATCATTTCGAGATTGTTTGTTTCGCCAACTTTAGCCCTAAGTTCAGCGGCACGGAGAAACCCGGTATATAAACTATCCTGATAATCAAAGAGTTTTAGCTTTGAATGCAAGTAAGCCAGTTGCCAGTAAACTTGCTTTACCTGAACCGCAATTTCGAGCTGCGAAGCTCTCAGTTGCCATTCAGCACTTTTTACATTGGCATTGGCCAACTTTTTTTGATTGATGTAAACTGTAGGGAAAGCAAACGACTGCGATACAGTATAACTATTGTCGTTTGAATAAGAGTTGAATTGCCCGTATTGCCCTTCGATATTTGTTTTAGGAAGATCCCATGAGGCACCTTTCATGGATTTTTGAACATCAACAGAATAAGCCGATGAACGTACTGCCAGATTACTGTCGAGTGCCATTTGAACCGCCTGATGCAAATTTATGAATTTATTTTGCTGAGCTTTAACTGTTGCGAATAACGATGATCCGAAAAGAAAACATAAGATCAGTGACAATGTTTTCATTGATTTGAGTTTGAATGAATTCCTGAATTTTTTTGATGAAAGCAAGATATAAAATATGGGAAGAATAATTAAAGTAAGAAAGGTCGCCGAAATCAAACCACCGATAACCACTGTTGCCAACGGTTTCTGAACTTCGGCACCAGCGGAGTTGGACAAAGCCATAGGGAGAAAACCAAGTGCAGCCACGGCTGCCGTCATAATTACAGGGCGAAGTCGCGCATGCAATGCCTTTAAAACACGCTCGGTAACATCGGAAATCCCTTCTTTTTCGAGCCGGTTAAACTCTGCAATCAGTACAATTCCGTTCAATACAGCCACACCGAACAAAGCGATAAAACCTACACCTGCCGAGATTGAAAAGTTCATGCCACGCAACCACAGTGCAAATATCCCGCCGATGGCTGACATGGGGACTGCCGAAAAGATCAGGAAGGTCTGCGATACCGAATGAAATGTGAAAAATAACAGTACGAATATCATTAACAATGCCACCGGAACTGCAATAGACAAACGTGCTTTGGCCGCTTCAAGGTTTTGAAACTGACCGCCATACGACACATAATAGCCTGTCGGAAGTTTGACCTGGTTGTCAATTTTTTTGGAGACTTCGGCAATCACACTTTGTATATCGCGGTTACGGACATTAAACCCAATGGTTATACGCCGTTTTGTGTTCTCTCGTGATACCTGGGCCGGCCCCGATTTTATCTGAATATCGGCAACCATTTCAAAAGGTATTTGTCCGCCATTGGGAAGGGCAACTGACAAGTTTTTCACATCATCGAGGCTTTGCCGGTAATCTTTATCCAAACGCACCACCAGTCCGAAACGCTTTTCTTCGTCAAATACCACACCTGCCTGACTTCCTGCAAAAGCAGCACGAAGCTCCCGGTTTACATCGTCGACCGAAAGGCCGTATTGCGCCAGCCGGTCGCGGTTGTATTCAACCTGAACCTGAGCCAGTCCTGTTACTTTCTCCACATTTATTTCAACGACTCCGGCGATTCCCTGAATGATTTTCTCAACAACTGAAGCTTTTTCAGCAAGGGTACTCAGGTCATCACCGAATATTTTGACGGCAATGTCTTGTTTTGAACCAGACATAAATTCGTTAAAACGCATTTGTATGGGTTGTTGGAATTCAAATTTAACACCAGACAATACAACAAGTTTTTCCTGCATTTTTTGCACAAGTTCCTCGCGGGTTCCGGCACTTGTCCACTCGTTTTTATTTTTCAGGGTAATAATATAATCGCCGGTTTCCATGGGGGTAGGATCAGTTGGAATTTCCCCGGCACCTATCTTACAAACAGCATGTTTTACTTCAGGAAAATTTTCGAGAAGAATTTTATTCGCCATCTCCACCTTCTCGATTGTATTGGTGAGCGAACCGCCCTGTAAAGTCATTACTCCTGCTGCAAGGTCACCCTCTTCGAGCTGAGGAATAAATTCGCCACCCAACCTTGTAAAAACGAACAGGCTACACACAAACAAAAGGATTGCCGATAAACAAACCAGCAACTTACGCCGCAATGCAAATGCTATTATGGGATTAAAACCTTTGTTAAGCCTATCCATCAATCTGTCAGACAAATTCCTTCCACGTCCGGTCTTCTTGCTCAGGAATAAAGCTGAAGCCATTGGAACGTATGTTAGTGAAAGAATTGCGGCACCAAGCAAGGCAAAAGTGACTACCTGTGCCATCGGACGAAACATCCTCCCTTCAATTCCAACAAGTGCCATAATAGGCAGGTAAACAATCAGAATAATGAATTGACCGAAAGTAGCAGAGTTCATCATCCGTTTGGCCGAATCAAATACATTTTCGTCCATTTGGAGCTGATTAAGTCTTGCCACACCCTGAAGATGGTGTCTGCTCGCAGTAATACGGTGTACAACGCTTTCAACAATGATCACAGCACCATCTACAATCAATCCGAAGTCAATTGCTCCCAGACTCATCAGGTTTCCGGAAACACCAAAGATATTCATCAGTGATACCGCAAAAAGCATCGACAATGGGATTACCGAAGCTACAACAAGCCCGGCGCGTAAGTTTCCCAACAATAAAACCAGGATAAAGACAACGATTAATGCCCCTTCAATCAGGTTTTTAGAAACTGTTTCTATTGCGCGTCCCACCAGATCAGAACGATTCAGAAACGGTTCAATTTTAACCCCTTTGGGCAACGACTTCTGAATGGATTCGATGCGAATCTTAACGTTTTCGACAACTTCGTTGGCATTTGCCCCTTTTAGCATCATGACTACACCACCTACAGCTTCCGTTGTATCGACCACGAAAGCACCGTAACGGGTTGAACTTCCTAACTGAACTGTAGCAATATCCCTGATCAGAACAGGAAGACCTGAAGAATTTGATTTTATCACAATCTTTTCAATATCTTCCAGGGTTTTTACCCTCCCGATGCCCCGGATGAAATATGCTGTCGGCTTTTTGTCTATATATGCGCTTCCAGTATTTTCATTGTTGCGTTCAAGTGCCTGAAAAATGTTGTTAAGCGTGAGGTTCATTCCTCTTAATCTTTCAGGGTTTACAGCAATTTCGTATTGCTTAACGAAACCTCCGTAACTATTAATGTCAGCCACGCCCGGAGTTCCAAGCATTTCGCGCCTGACTATCCAGTCCTGAAGAGTTCGCAACTCCATTGGTGTATACTTGTTTTCCAAACCTTTTACGACGGCGAGGCGATACTGATATATTTCGCCCAATCCGGAAGATATGGGTGCAAGTTCTATTTTTGCAAGACCTGCAGGTATTGCATCTTCGGCTTCCCTTAAACGTTCGTTCAACTGTTGTCGCGCCCAGTAAAGATTTACATTATCACTAAACACCACAGTTACCACCGACAACCCGAGACGGGATATGGATCGAAGCTCTATAATACCGGGAATATTGGCAACAGCAACTTCGATAGGTGCGGTAATAAAACTTTCCACTTCCTGGGTGGCAAGTGACGGTGCCAGGGAAATCACCTGTACCTGATTATTGGTGATATCAGGGATAGCATCAATAGGCAGATGGATTAATGAATAACTCCCCCATCCTATAAGTGCAATTATAAAAAGCCCAACGACGAATTTATTCTTTATTGAAAAATGAATTATACTTTCTATCATTACTGAATTTCAGGATTTTGTTGATTCTAAATGTTTATTAATAAGATGCCAATTATTAGTAACAGGCTTTGGGAAGTGGGAAAGCTAAGAATGTAAAGAGTGAATTATGTGAAAATAGCACAATCAATCTTTGGCAACCCATTAAAGCCAAATTTGGAATGAAATTATGGACTAAATCAGAGAGGGTGGTGCCCGCAGGGGGGCAAATCTGAGGAAATAAGTATCTAATAAAGGTTTGTGGAAATCTTTGATTCTGATTTCTGACAATGGTGAATCTGGTATATCCTGATTAACGAAACCAGGGATAAAAAGATTAATTGATTGAATACCATTGCAAACTGGTAAAACAGTTGCGATTTTTTCAAGAGTCAGGTCGTTTAACGAATGGCAGTGAATAGGGAAACCATGTGATTTAAGAGGATGATGGTCAAAAATGTTGTTTTGACATAACTCGTGATTGTTGAAAACGGAACAATCTGAATGATGGTCATGAGGGATTAAAAGGTGGGCTATTATGATTACACCCACAATCCATAGAGAATAAACAGCGATATTTTTGGAATTTCTACTCACGCTATAAAATCATGTTTAAAATATTTCTGTACCAGAACTATTAATTGATCCTTGGTAATAGGTTTGGCAATATAATCATTGCATCCGGCAGTTATAGAATTTCCCCAGTCATCACTTAGCGCATAGGCTGTGTATGCTATAATTACCACATCTGAATTAAATTGGCGTATCTGCCTTGTCGCTTCGTATCCATCCATGTCGGGCAACTCAATATCCATGAGTACCAGATCAATATCAGGATTATTGCGGCAAGTTTCAATAGCTTCAGCCCCTGATTCCGCTGATAATATTTCACTGCTAAAATGTTTCGATGAGATTGATAAAAGCCTGGCCGATCCTTTATCGTTATCAGCAATCAGAATTTTGAGACCTAATCCTTCGGGATTAATCTTACTGTCGGGCATATCAATCGTAACAGACTCTTTCACAACAATATCTTCCTGCTTTTTCACTTTGCAGGCGATTGTGAAGTGAATTGTGGAACCCTTGCCTTCTTCGCTATCCGCCCAGATTTTACCACCTTGAATTTCAACAATCTCCCTGCAAAGTTGCAATCCAGGTCCAATTCCAGGTGCATCTCCGGTATTTCCTGCAAGAGTTTGAATATCTGACTGGAATAATTTATCATCTATCCTGCGGCTCATCACGGCATCACAATCAGAAATGGATAATTCAACATCGCCTTCCTCCGTGTGTTTAGCCGAAATAATTATTTTCCCACCTTCTGGTGTGATATTTAAAAGATATAGAACCAGGTTCCGGATTATTGTTTGAAGCATTTTACCATCTGCATATACCTCTAAATTATCCTTTATATCGTATTTCAATTCAACCTCCCTGAATTTGGCTGATTCTTCAATTGTTGCCAGACTTTCAATTACTACCGGAAGTAATTGAATAACGTCCTGATTTAACAATACTAATCGCTGCCGCATCCTCGCCCATTGTATCAGGTTATCAATCAAGCTGTACAAATTATTGGCTGACTTTCTCATATTCACGGCTAACTGTTGAATTTCAGCCATTGTCAAACTTTGCAATTCCTGTGACATCGTTTTTGTTAACCCGGAGAAATAAACAAAAGTGTTCCACAGGTCACTCATAAGTACAGAGATAAATTTTTCCTTATCAGCAACAACTTTCCCAAGTTCTTGTTCGCTCTGCATTAGTAAGGTTTCCAATCGCTTACGTTCGGTGATATCTCTGATACTTACCCTTTTGCCAAAGTAATTATGGTGGTTGTCAAAAACCGGAGTACATAAATGAGCTATATAAATTATTGAACCATCTTTAGTAATTATTCTGTATTCGAATTCACTTGTTCCATGAAGGTACTCTGTCGAGTGTGCTTTTTCAAAATGCTCATCGTACAACTTTGAATCCCCGGGATGAATTATTTTTTTCATCAGGAGGTTATCAGATAAAAACTCTTCATTTTTATAACCGCTAATCCTTTGGCATGAAGGGGACATATAAATAATTCTGCCATCTTTTCTTTCTTCCCAGTATTCCCAGTCATAACTAAAATCAGCGACCATTTTGAACCTGATTTCGCTTTCTTTTAAATCAGAAAGTAATTGTCTGGAAGTTTTTACCAAACTGCTTCTTGAATTTATTATTGATATGAGCAAACCAAATAATAGAAAACTAATCGCAATACCGACAATTAATACATAAATAACCTTGTTGTTAAAATAAGAAAATTTTTCAACAGAATGGGAGAAACACAATTTCCATTTTTTACCGTTAAATACGACTGGCAGATCAAGCGTTGCGGATTGTAAATCATGGTAGCCTGAAAAATAGTTTCTTTGACTATTGAATAATAGAGAATCAGGTGAATTGCAATCATCATCGTATATTTGCAATTGAATTCCATTTTTACCAATAGAATCACAAGGATTTAAAATACCTTTCATAAAATCATCCATCCGGCAGGGAACATATACCCAGCCAACGATTGCAGCCCGGCGCTCCTCAATGGTATTTGTCTGTTTACCATTGTGATAAATTGGGAAAAACATTAAAAATCCTGTCTGCAAATCTTTTTCTGAATCCATTATGAGATTTACTTTTGCTGAAATTGCTGCCTCATTTGAATCCTGGGCATTTTTCATCGCATTTCTTCTTACTGGTTCAGAATACATATCAAAACCAAAAGAATGAAATGGTTCACAATAAACAACAGAAGTATAAATTTCCCTGTCTCCAAATGGTTTTATATTGTAATCAGGATATCCTTCCTTCCGTATGTTTTGAATGTGTTGTTCCAATTGATTTTTTGGTACAAGCAACGAGAATCCAACCCCCTGGAGTGCAGGCGAAATTTTAAGGATTTGTTCCCTCTCCATGAACTTAGCCCACTTACTGTGTGTTACTGTGTCCACAGCCGAAAAAAACGAAGAGCCACTTCTCAGGAGTTGAGATTGTGATTGGAGCCTGTAATCTATTTGCGATTTAATATCCCTGCAGAGCAGGGTGAAATCAGATTCTGATCCGGATTCAACAATACGTACTGTATATAAGGCAGATGCAATAGTCAAAACAAGACCGGCAAGTAGCAATATGAAAGCCTTCCATCCACTCCCGGAAGCGGATTCATTAAGAACCTTTTTATATTTTAAACTTGCTGGTTCCATGTTATTGCTTATTATATCTTGTAATTTTCCAGGATTTCATCTTGTTTAAAGATTCAAACCACAAATATAACTTTTTGACAAACACAAGAATCCTGAAGATTTTGGAAATCTTCAGGGCATTAATAATGTTTGAGTTAAATGAAGTAATTATTTAACAGGGACATTTTTTAGTATTTCAATGAGAAAATCCCGGAATTTCTGAACAGATGGGATATTGACACACTCATCAGGTGAATGTGGAAAACGCATGGTAGGCCCGAAAGAGATCATATCCCAATTTGGATAAACAGAGCCTAAAATTCCACATTCCAATCCGGCATGAATACACAGTACTGCCGGCATTTTTCCAAATTTATTCAGATATATTTCCTTCATCTGCTTCAGAATCTGTGATCCCATATTTGGTTTCCAGCCAGGGTAAGCACCATCAAAAGATACCATTGCACCACCAAGTGCAAAAACACTATCTACTTGTTCAACAAGATCTTCTTTAGCGGATTCTACAGAACTTCGCAAAAGGCATTTGACAAAAATTACCCCTTTTTGAGATTTAATTGTGGAAAGGTTTATCGAAGTTTCGACCATTCCTGCCATTCCGTCAGACATGCGGATCGGGCCATTAGGACAACCATAAACTGAGTCTATAAGGTCATCCTGAACGCGCTCTTCGATCATAGATTTAGGCTTTTCAGTTTCTTCAACCCCAAAACTGATTGTTGGCTCGACCGCACCCAATTCCGATTTATAAGTCGATTCGTACCGCTTTACAGCTTTCAGCAACTGACCTGAATTCTCATCCGGAACAAGAACAACTGCAGCAGCCTCGCGCGGAATTGCATTACGCATGCCACCGCCATTGATCTCTGCCAGTCGGACATCCAATTCGCGGGTAGCGTATTTTAAAAAACGGATAAGTAATTTATTGGCATTGCCCCTTCCGAGATTAATGTCCAGACCTGAATGCCCTCCTTTTAATCCGGATATAGCCAATTTAAATGGTTTTAAATGGTCAGGAACAATTACTTCATCATATTCAAATTCGATATTTGCATTAATACCTCCTGCACAGCCAACGTAAAGTTCCCCCTCTTCTTCAGAGTCCATATTCAGTAAAATATCCCCCTTCAGCCAATTGGGTTGTAAACCAAGTGCTCCTGTCATTCCAGTCTCCTCGTCGCAGGTAAAGATTGCCTCGATCGGTCCATGGACGATATCTTTCGCCGCAAGAACAGACATTGCACAAGCTACACCAATACCGTTATCGGCTCCAAGTGTTGTACCACGGGCCCGAACCCAGTCGCCATCAATCCATGCATCAATGGGATCTTTTTCAAAATCATGGACCGTTCCGCTATTTTTTTGCGGTACCATATCAAGATGTCCCTGAAGGATAATGCCTTTACGATTTTCCATGCCTGGGGAAGCAGGCTTACGAATCAGAACATTTCCTACACTATCCTTTTCTGTAACAAGCCCAAGACTTTTCCCAAAATTCATCATGAAAGCCTGAATTTTCTCCTCCTTTTTAGAAGGTCGCGGAATCCGGGTCAGTTTATAAAAGTTTTCCCAAATCTCTTTTGGTTCGAGATTGACAATTTCTTCAGCCATAATATTCAGTTTTATAAGTAATATTACTCTTAATGTTTTGAACTTGAGGGAAATTCAAGACCATATCCCTGTTTCTTGTCAGCCTTCTTTAGCATTGAGGCAAGAAAGATAGAAATTACACCGCATACGACCAGCATCATTATTGGAATTGTATAATCATAAGTCATTTTACCCTGCCGGATCGCGGCCAGATTGTCGTGATTAGTAAGGTCGAGCACTGCTCCAATTCCCCAGAAAAAGAGACCAAGTCCCCAATTCTGAACTGTGAACATGGTTGCATAGGCTGTCCCCAAACGTTTTTCTGCAACAATTTTTGCCACAGAAGGCCACATCGCCGCAGGAACAAGGGCGAATGCAATACCCAAACTCACCAGTGCTGTATAACCAAGTGTAATACTGTTCGACAATGAAAGGGAGAGATGGGCGTATATAAGCAAGAACGAACCAAGCATCATCAAAGATGCCGCCTTTCCTTTTTTATCGACAATATTTCCAAATATTGGTGTAAAAACAATTGTTCCCAGTGGAATTAATGACGCTGTTTTCGGTCCGTTATGTAACCAAACCTGAAGGATATCCCAAAAATTATAAATGATAATCCCGAAAACTGCAATCAGGCTATAAGTAAATATCCTGCGTACATTCAAATCCCTGATCCGCGAAGGCACAATGGAAAATGCCAGGGCAAAGACAAATAAAATCAGATAGACAGAGACAATTCCCAGAGCTTCGCTTCCAAAGATCATCACAGAACCTTCGGCAGGTAATTTAGAAGTGAATCCGAATTTATTAATAAGCATATCAGGGGCATATTGTATAAACGGGAATACGGCAGCATAAAAGGTTACACAAAGTAATGTAATATATATGAACGATTTGTCTGTTATTAGTTTAACAAAATCTGAAAAATGAAATTCTTCTTCCTCAGCAGGAGCACTTCCGGCCGCCAGGGCACCTTTAACCTGACTGTCGATACGGGAATCAAAAAAAGAATAGATTAAAAACATGATAAATGAAAGTGCAATCAGCGTTGCAGCGAAAGTAACCGCAGGAGAAAAACGGCCACCGCCTATATCAAGTGAAGAAGCCATTCCAAGGGCCGTTCCCAGACGGCCAAATCCAATATTTATAGCCATCGCTAATGCCATCTCGTAACCTTTAAACCATTTAACGATAGTCCGGGTTGCCAGAACGCATAAAATTTCGAGACCTGACCCAAACATTATCCTTCCAATAATCATCATCGTAAGAATGGTACTTTTGTCGTGACCAAAGAAGCCTGCTGCTGCAAGTGCAGTAGTTGATGCTCCGATTGTTGCAAGAATCCCAAAGGCATAGCCTGTAAGACGTATCCCCCATTTATCGAGAATAATACCTCCGACAAGTATCATTCCAAACATATTCGCGATAGTTGTCAATCCGATAATACGGCCAAACTCTTCGCTTGAGAAGCCCATTTCCGACTCCATTATCCCCTTTAATCCCGACATAAAGTCCTGAAACCAATAGGTTGAAAATGTCAATCCGGAAATTAAAATAAGTACAAACCAACGCATTGCGGCAGAATCACGCAAAGTTTTATTGATAACTATGGTCATGGAATTTGATTTACAATTTTTAAAATTTATTTCAGTGGTGCAATATAGCTAAAAACATGTGATTAAATACTGGTTGAAAATCAATAAAAAAAGTTAAAGGCTGACAGGCTGATAGGTTGACAGGGTAAAACAAACATACTTCTGGTTTTTTCTTATTCCGGCAAAAACTCCACGGTTTTTTTTAGTCTGTTGCTTTCAAGGCACGCTTCAAGAATACGAATGGTTGTCAGAGCCTCTTCAGGTTTGACCATAAGTGCCTTTCCTTCACGGATTACCTGGTATAGATTAACATAGAAATCAGCATAATTCCCTGGGATAGTTTCTATCTTACCAAGAAAATGTAGTCCGTTAATTGAAGCATTTAAGGTACCCCAGTCTTCCTGATGATCTTCACCCCAATTGGGCTCGTTGGGAAAGTGATGGAGCTTCAGCAATTCCTCCTGCGGATCGGTTCCTGATTTTGTAAAAGAACCTTCTGTGCCATGTAGTATATATTGTGGTCCCATTTCGCGTACAAGATAGGAACTACGAAGAATTGCATTAAACTGTTTGTAGTGAAGCCTAATATCGAAGTTATCTGTTGTTCGTCCCCCGCTGCGCAAGATGTTCAGATGAGCAGTCACGGCAAAAGGAGTTCCAAATAATAGAAGTGCCTGATCAACAATATGGGAACCTAAATTAAATAAAACCCCGGTGCGTTCATCCCCATCCTCTTTCCACGATCCCTCCTGGATAAAATTCCGGTAGCGGTCGTAATGTGCCTCATACTCAACTAATCGTCCAAGAAGTTTTCCTTCAACAATTTTTTGTACAGTCCTGAATCCGTTATCTAACCTCCGGCTTTGATAAACTGTCAAAATCACCTTTTTTTTTCGTGCAAGCGCAATCAGTTCCCGGGCTTCATCACTGGTTTTTGTAAAAGGTTTCTCGACAACAATGTGTTTACCGGCTTCTATTGCCTGCCGTGCCATTTCGAAATGCAGGTAATCAGGAGTATTAATAATGATTAGTTCAACTACAGCATCATTCAAAATTTCCTCGTATGAGCGGGCAATAGTTGCTTCGGGATATCTTTCAACTGAAATATTTTTGGTCCTTTCAAGGATTTTGTGAATCTTAAACTGCTGAGGTAAAATTTTTAATGATGGTCCCTGGAAAACAACACCCGACATTCCGAAGGAAGAAATGGCGGTCACAATAGGTTTGCTCATAGGTGAATGAATTATTTTAGAATCAAAGATAATGTTTGTTTATATTATAATGTTATCTGAGCCAGAATCAGGCTAGAACCACTTTTTACGTCTGAAATAAATCAGCATGATGAGTGCAATAATGACCATTATCCCCCAGAAGACAAAATATCCGTATTTCCATTCCAATTCCGGGAGGTATTTGAAATTCATACCATAAACTCCTGCAAAAAAAGTCAGCGGAATAAATATTGTCGAAAAGATAGTAAGCACCTTCATAATCTCATTCATTTTATAACTTACTGTCGAAAGATAGAGATCCATCATACCGGCTGTCAGATCACGCAAGCTTTCAAGCGTTTCAATAATCTGAATAGTATGGTCGTAGTTATTCCTGAAGTAAATTCTTGTCTCATCATTGATCAGCTGATGATCTGACCGTTGCAGCTGATTCAGTACTTCCCTGACAGGCCATATAGTCTTTTTGACATATCCAAGCCGGCGTTTTAGCTTATAAATTGCCTCCTGGCTTGCCTGCCCTGGCGCCACGATTAATTCTTCTTCAGTCTCCTCAATAGTTTCACCAATATCTTCAAGTAATGTAAAATACTGGTCTATAATGATATCTGTAATAGTGAAAACCAGGTAATCACTTTTCATCTTCCAAACCCGTCCTTTACTTGTCACAATCCTGTTGCGTAATGTTTCGAAGACTTTGGGCGTTGTTTCGTGAAAAGAAATAACATAGTTGTCTCCCAGGATCAGACTTACCTGCTCAATGATTACTTCACGATTTTGGAGTTCAAGTTGTAAAACTTTGAATAACAGAAATATATAATTCTCACGTTCTTCAATCCGGGGCCGCTGGGTAGTGTTTGCAATATCCTCCAGATCAAGAGATATGATGTTAATCAGTTGGCCTAATTCACTTAGAATCTCCGGATTATGTACCCCGGTAACCTGAATCCATTTGAGACCCGGGTGATCAAGATATGATTTCAGTTCTTTAACGGAACCAATAACGCTTTCAACAACATGGGTTGATTCGTCATATTCCAGTATTTCTATTCTTACCTCCTCGGCACGTGGCTGGCCAATATACTCAACGGTTCCGGGAATACTACCTCTGCGGGCTGTTCTTGAAACAAATTTGTTGAGGTCAATCTTTTTGAGCTTTCTTTTACGTTTCATTAAAAAAAGTGAATTAAAAACCACACTCGCGAAGGATATGTTTTATTTCCGCAACTGAAATATTATCCAATTTGCTTTTGTCAAATATGGTAACAAGGAGTATCTTCTCTTCCTTTACACTACCAGTTACGTGGTAGATGATAATTCTTGCTCCGCCGCTCTTGCCTTTATTTTTTGATTTGATGGCTATTAGAACCTTTCTTACATCTCCTCCCAAATCAACACCAATATTAGGATTATTTGTAAGATCATTTTCGAATAAGAGCATATCTTTAGGTAAAGAAGTGTATATTCTCTTTAGCCGTTTATACTCCCGGTCAAAAGTTGGTGTAGTAATAATCTCAATCTTCATCAAGAAGCTCTTTGAGTGTTTTTCCTTTCTTTTTGCCTGAAATTATATCTTTAACGTCATTAAGTCCTGATTCAATACTTTTTGTAATATTGGTTTTAGGTACTTTTATTACTTCGATACTTTCAACATCGCTAAGATTTTTTAGTAAATGTTTAAGAAATGGAATAGAATTTTTGTGTTTGGGCTTAATTATTATTGTTTCCATATTATTGTTTTTTTTGCAAAATTACAAAAATTCGCATTATTTGTCATTCAATAAAATACTTCAATTCTGGCACAATATATGTAGAAAAGTATATATGTGCGAACCATATTTGACTGATGTGAAATTTAATTATTTGAAAATGAAATATCCGGTATTGTATACAGCTTTGCTCCTGTTTTTCTTCGCTGCCTCAGCAGGCAAACCAGTTTTTGCTGGTGAAGGGGAAGTTTTTAAAATTGATAAAGTACAGTTCAAGTCTCGGATCATGGATTATGAGAAAAGTCCGAAAGTCTGGAAATATGAAGGTAAGCTACCTTGTATTGTTGATTTTTATGCTGACTGGTGTGGCCCGTGCAGGCTTGCTTCACCTGCGCTGGAGGAACTGGCCAGAAAGTACAAAGGGAAAATAGTTGTTTATAAGGTCAATACTGATCAGGAGCGTGAATTATCGACTGTTTTTGGAATAAGCGGAATTCCGGCATTTTTATGGGTTCCCCCAACAGGCAACCCTACAATGACAAGTGGAGTAGCACGGTCTCCGGAAGCAATCAGGGAGCAGTTTGAGAAAATGATCAACGAGGTGCTTCTCGGAAAATAACAAAAGCAACCAGATTGTAATTGTAAAAAGTTCCAAAAACCTTTTATTTCAAAACTCAAAAACAAGAATTGTATCGATAGGTTTTCTTTTTTCGATCGGGACCCTTATGCTAATTCCAAATTCATTTTGTTTGAAAACAACAGGTGTTTGATCATCAAACAGATAAACTTTCTTTATTTTCCTGCCGAAGTCGTTTAACAAAAGGTTTTCATCAGATTCTCCCATAAGGTGGGCAAATACCTTGTTGTCTTTGGTTGTTGTAACGCCCCAGGAATGAGGAGAAACAGGTCCGCCACGTGTGCCATATACTGTTTCACCATATTTTTTCATCCATTCACCAATTTCACCCAGGGTTTTTACAAATTCAGGCTGTATTTTTCCATTTGGCATAGGTCCTACATTGAGCAGAAAGTTAGCATTGGAACCAGCTGCCTTTATTAGATACTGAATAAGCTGACCGGAACTTTTAAAATTCTTGTCATGGATGTTGAATCCCCAGGCACCATTCATGGTTTCACAGGTTTCGAGTGGCAGTGTGCCAACCTGAGATTCACCGCTAAATCCGGTCGTGTTACCCCCCGGAAGATCCTTTTCGAACATCTGGAAATCTTCACCCGGTTTAGGTGCCTGATGGTGGTTATTTCCCACTAATGCTGCAGGCTGAAGCTTGTGTATCAGAGCATACGTTTTATCGAGCCGCCAATCGGCATCTTTCTTATCCCACCAGCCATCAAACCAGATTCCTGCAATTTCACCATAGTTAGTCAATAACTCTGAAAGCTGGCCATCCATATAATCGAGATAAGAGTTCCAGTCACCCTTATCCGGCCGGCCGGAATAGCTTCCGGTTCTCCCACGCGGGAAGTAGTTTTCCTGATACCAGTCGAGATGAGAATGGTAGAAGAATAACTTAACTCCTTGTTTATGACATTCATCGGCAAGTTGTTTCAAAACATCCCTGCCATAAGGTGTACGATCGACAATATTCCAGTCGGAAAGTTTTGTACCCCACATTGCAAATCCGTCATGATGTTTACTGGTAATCGTGATGTACTTCATTCCGGCGTCTTTTGCCATCTTTACCCATTCAGCAGGATTGAAACTTACCGGATTAAAGAAAGCAGGAAGTTTTTCATAAGCCGCTTTATCGAATTGCTGCTGATGCATAGCCCATTCTCCGCTCGCAAGAGTGGAATAGACACCCCAATGGATAAAGAGTCCGAATTTTGCATCCTGGAACCATTGACGGGATGAAAGATTTTCTTGAGAAGGCTTGTATTCATTTTGTGAATAGGACAATAACGATATACACAAAAGGAGTCCACAAACAAGTAAAAGTTGTTTCATGCAGGTAATAGTTTAAAAGTTATCGACTTTACGGTATGCTTCAATCAATGCCAGTTCACCATCTTTCCCGGCTATACTTCTGCCATGTTCCATACATAAAACTCCATCATAACCTTTTTCGAAAATATGTTTAAATGCATTCAGGTAGTTGATTTCCCCTGTTCCTGGTTCCTTGCGCCCAGGATTATCCCCAATATGAAAAGCTGCTATCTCCGACCATGCTGCATCAATATTTGGGATAATGTTTCCCTCCGTGATCTGTTGGTGATACATATCATCCACAATTTTACAGGCATGACTGTTAACCGCACGACAGATGGCATACGTCTGCGGAATACCGGTCAGGAAAAGGCCAGGATGATCACGTTTATTAAGGGGTTCAAGAACTATTGTCATACCCCCTTTCCCGGCAATATCGCTTAGCTCACGCATAATATCTATTACATTGGCTGTCTGGTAATCCCAAGCCATCCTTTCACTATAGCGTCCCGGTACCATGAGAGCACATTTAACGCCTGTTCGTTTGACAAGTTCAACACCCTCGTTTACCTTCTTAACAAGCATCTCCCTTATTGCAGGATCCTTAAGAACCATTGATTCAGTCTTGAAATCTGCATATAACACAAAGGGGCCCATATCCATATTTTGGCGGGCTAATTCTGCAATAATTTTATCCTGATCTTCAATACTTCGCCCTGACAATCCGTTGTCAAACATTGCCCTGAAACCCTGGTCGGCACAGAATTTAATAACTTCGACCGGATCCGTTCCGGCCAGTTCAGGAAAACTTCCAAAACCAGGTGCATATTTGAGCTTAAACTTTGCAGAATTTGACGCTTCTGAAGTTGCTGCATTGCTACTGTATGCAATATTTGAAAATCCCGCAAAAGCAACTGCCGAAGCAGAGTTTTGAATAAAGCTTCTTCTGTTCATGATGAAAATTTAGAATTCCGTATTTAAAAAAGTAAGTTTCTATTCCTTCGGAACTACAATCCACATTATCAGATATATCATTACACCAGGAAAGACTACAGTAAAGAAAGTAGCGAGGGCAAAAACAAGCCTCACAATTGTTGGGTCTACAACCAGATAATTGGCAATCCCGCCGCAGATTCCTGCGAGCATTCTGTCGTTACGGCTACGTGTTAGCCGTTTGGGAGAATTTAATTCCATATTTGTATTATTTTGGGTTATCGATATCTTCGTCTTCGTCCTCGTCGTTTTCCAATTTATAAAGCTCTTCCTCGTACTCAAGTTCAATATCCATAAATTCTTCAGCCTGTTCAAGCAGCTCTTTTATTAACTCTTCACTGGCAGGTTCTTCATCAATCCAATAAATCTGCTGATCAACAGAGAATCCTTCCACATCGCAGCCCACAATAAACCGGGGTTGTTCGTTATGAACTACAAAGATCGTGTCGGGTAAAACCTGCGAATTGTCGGCTAAAAGAAATTTAGGTAGCATGATATTATATTTGAGATTTAGATGTTTGAACAACTCTTTCTGACAATCAAAAATACAATTATTTGGTTAAATTGAATACATGTTATTTATTTTTTACCACTACTTTTTTTTATGCCATAATTACATGTTATTAAGGCATATAGGACAAATTGGCATTTTTGAATTTTTTTTTCTGTCAAATTGCCTTTATTATAAATCTCACCTTCCTTCTTTATCTTTCTGATAACTAACCGATTGTTTTCTGAGACCTCCTTTCTGAATAAAACTGGCATTTAAGTTGCAAAATACTCATCGAATCTTCAGAAAAAAAAGGTAAATACTGAAGAATGGTTTAACAATTAATAAATGGAGGACAAAGTTATGACACTGGTTAAAGCAATTGACAGGATGGTTCCAACATTTCCATCTTTTTTTGACAATATTTTCACAAGGGATCTGATGGATTGGAACAATTTAAATTTTTCGGGTACTGACAGTACAATTCCGGCTGTAAACGTCACTGAGAACGAAGAATTGTACACCATTGAAGTCGCAGCACCCGGGCTTGCAAAAGAAAACTTCAGGGTGAATCTCGACAGGAACCGGCTTTTTATCTCTTCCGAAAGTAAAGAAGAGAAAAGCGAAAACGGCAAAAAGTATTCCCGCAGGGAATTCAGCTACCAATCTTTTCAGCGCAGCTTTACGATACCTGAAGGAACGGTGGATGGAGAAAAAATCACTGCGAAATATATTGATGGAATTCTTTTGGTTACACTTCCTAAAGTGGAAAAAGTAAAACCAAAACCATTAAGGGAAGTTGAAATTCAATAACCAAATTTAGGTGGTGTCTCAAAAGTCATATAGTTATTATTGCTTTTGAGGCACCTTTTTTTGATAACTTATTGAGTTTAATTCAGGTTGCGATTACGATACAAAGTGCAGCAGGGTTAGGCATCGCATTAAAGTTTACTTCACTTTGAGAATGACGTTTCAGATTATGGGACTGTTGATCTGAGCAAGGAAACAGAACCAGCTATGGTAAAACCTGACTGAAGATAATAAAAGGGGGATTCCCATGGCAGTGTAAAGAAGTGAGAGAGATGTCAGAGGTATTGTAGCTGTTTTACGCAGAAAGACTCCCAATAATATCATACCTGTCATCATAAGGTAACTTTTTAAGTTAAAGAATTCATAAAACCAGTGGTGATCTCCCGGAAGTTTTGCGATCCGGTTAATATGACTGCGCGAAATCTTTGAAAATATCAGTATATAAAAAATTATTCCGCAAATTAAACATCCAATTATTTTGTACCACAATAAACCGGATGAGGCTTTAAGTAATGAAAATCCTTTCATCAGAAGCATTCCCCCGGCAAATGACCAAATTAAAGCTGCTTCGAATAGGAGGGCACGCTTCGAAATGGATAAGATTGAAACTTTTGGTAAATTCATTTTTGTTATTTCAAAAATTTATGACAAAAAAAGAGCCAAACATTTAAAGTAAGGCCCTCTTTTTCAATAGCTTGATTTAGTTTGTAAAAACTATGCTAGTTTTACATTTACCGCATTCAATCCTTTTCTTCCTTCGGTTACATCAAATGTAACATCATCATTCTCTCTAACTTTGTCTATAAGACCAGTTACATGTACGAAATACTCTTTGTCGGAGTCATTGTCTTTAATAAATCCAAAACCTTTGGATTCATTGAAAAATTTTACTTTACCTGATTGCATTTTAATAATTTTTAATCGCGACAAATATAACTCAAAATGATGAAATCCAAAGGATTTTATTATTTTTATTTAATAAACCAAAAAAACCTATAAGAAATGTAAATCTGTTAGGTAACTTCAACTAAAAGACTAATGTATTAAACATATTTTTTCTTCTGCAAATATCAGATTTGTTATTGTTTTATGAAGGTATTTACTGTTTAAGCTAAACAATCAGTTTATGGTCAGTAGACTTCAATATTGGAAATTATTGGAGAAGCTTTCGCTGAAGTGATTGAGATTTTAACCATATCAGTTTCAATGGCTGCTACTTTTATTATTCTTTTATAACCTATTGTTGTTGCCTTTGCAGCCTCTTCCCAGCAGTTGTTTTTAAGGACAAATATTGAAAAGTTTTTTATCCTCTGGCCAAGCTTAATATATTCCTGCAAAGTGATGTAATTTATTGTTTTCATCGAGTTAAGATTAATTGTGAGGACTCCTGTTGTAACCCCGTCATTTGTCGTCCAGTAAGTATCTTTATTGCCATCGGTCACATTGGATGCAGCATATGTTTTCGAATTTCCCCTGTATGAGTCACATGTAACTTTAGAATTAAGTGCAAGGTTTGTTTTGAAAGCATTATCGATTAATTTTTTCCATCCGGTCAAAGCTTCAATATCATTTTCATGGAGTAGACCTCTGCGATCGGGTGGAATATTGAGGATCAGATTTGCCCCTCTCCCGACTGATGAGAGGTAAATTTCAAACAGTTTTTCGGGTGTTTTTACCTTGTTATCCTCTTCATCATGGTAAAACCATCCCGGACGTATCGAGACATCCACCTCTGCAGGGATGTAGCTTTTACCATTCTCCTGCCCTGAATTCAAAAATTTTTCAATTCCGCTTTTCCCTGCAAATATTGAGTCAGTGTCGATTGTGGCCCAGTTTGTTTCACCGGCAAAACCTCGTTCGTTACCACACCAGCGGATGTCCGGACCTGCATCGCTGAAAAAAATAACATCAGGCTCAATTTTTCTGACCAGACCAAGAGTTGTTGGCCAGTCGTAATATGTTGACCCGTTGATTTTCCGTTTCTCCTTTGTCCCACCATAGTAACCATCGCCTCCATTGGCACCGTCAAACCACATTTCGAATATTGGTCCGTAGTTTGTAAAAAGTTCCTTCAGTTGGTTACGGTAGTATTCCAGATATGATGCCTTCCCGTAATCCATGCGATTTCTGTCCCACGGTGAAAGGTAAACACCAAATTTTAATCCATATTTATGACAAGCATCCGCAACCTCTTTTACGACATTACCCTGGCCATTTTCCCATTTGCTGTTTTTCACTGAGTGTCCGGTATACTGGCTTGGCCATAAACAAAATCCATCATGATGCTTGCAAGTGAGCACAATAGCTTTTAACCCGGCTGTCTTAATAGCTTTGACCCATTGGATGACATCCATTCCGGAGGGGTTGAAAACTTCAGGGCTTTCATCACCGTAGCCCCACTCTTTTCCGGTAAAAGTATTTGTAGTGAAATGAATAAATGCATACTGTTCAAGTTCGTGCCATGCCAATTGTCTCTCAGTGGGTATTGGAAAAATTGGCGATGGTGGCTTAACAGGTAATTCTTTCTCAGCCGTAAATATCTGAAATACAGCCAATAATATTAAAGCATACATACTTTATCTTTTATCTTTAATACAATTTGTTGTGACATTCGGAACACATGCTGATTTTCCATTCTTCACCAATATCGACAGGGTGTCTGAACTCAAGTGGATGAAATGAATCAGAAATCTGCATTGCAGAGTCAGTGCCTTGGGCCACAATATCATGGCACAAATTACAATTCCTTGAAATAATCTTTCCACTTGCAGAAATATGGCGGTTATTGTGACAACGATAGCAACCATTAGTTTCCATATGCCCGAGATGATTAGGATAAGCCGACCATTTCACACCCATTTCGGGAAAGAAATTCTGACTGTAGCCTTCCTGAATACCTGAAATTGCCAGCTGGATTTTATTCTTTGCAGAGTCGGGCAATTGAGGATAATTAGTCGTATAATATTCGTTAACCAAAGTCTTTATAGCCAGCATTGCACTATCGGTTGTTGAATAATCGCGATAGAGTATATTCATTGCCACAATTTTAACTTCGGGTAATTCACGTGGGATTTTACCGGATGTTATTAGCTCGTCTATAAAATTCTGAGGTGCTTTATAATGGTGTGAGGGGCGGTTGTGACAATCTATGCAATCCATTTTCCGTATTTCCAGAGTATCACGCCGGGCTGGAGTTAATTTTTCATCTGCATCTTCAAAAATGGTTTCTTCGCCGGTTTTAAGGTTTGTATATTTTACCCAGGGAATTTTCTCCCTGTTTCGTGCTGATGCAATATACTCTATCTTTACATCCTGGTTAATATGCCAGTGTATGCCTTGAGCAATACCCTGGGCACTATTGCTTGCGCTGGTTTTCATCTGAAGGTTAATGTTCCAGGCCGTAGTAGCCTTATCTGCAAGATACGATATTTTACTCTTTTGCTTGCGGTCATAGAATTTCTGTGGCCAGTGACAGTGTTCACAGGTTTCCATAGCCGGACGTAAATTCTGAATTGGAGTTTCGATCGGATGTGGAATCTGATTTGTCAATACCGCATAAACCTGATACAAACCGGTCATCTTGCTCCTGACATACCATCCTGCTCCAGACCCAACGTGACATTCAACGCAATGGACCCGTTCATGCGGAGAGTTTTGGTAGGCAGTATATTCTGGTTTCATCACATCATGGCAGAGTTTACCGCAGAACTCATTGGATTCGGTTATCTGAAAAGCCTGAAAACTACCAATTGATGACAATATTGCGAGACAAATCGTTCCTACGAGAAAAATTGCGGCTGCATTTCGGGTAGATGGTTTGTTGAAATCCCAGAGCGGATAGTCAGGTGTTCCGGCTACCCTCCGTCTTTCCCGCCGTTTGGCCCTTATCATCCCTACTGGAATCAGAATAAGGCCAAATACCATTAAAGCCGGAAGAGCCATATAAATAAAAATTCCTAAAAATGAATTATTGGATCCGAAGTAGGTCGAAATTACAAACAATAACAAGATAATCAGCAAGCTAACCAAAGCAATTGTCGTTCCCGCAATTGTCAGCAGATTCTTTGTGGATTTAGGTAAGTGCATATTTTCCAAACGTTTCATGAAAGTACGAAAGTAATTAATAATTTGTTGATATATAAAATTTATTTGTCCCGGAATTTGAAAATGTGAAATTATTAATTACGTTTGGTTCAAATTAAAATAGCAATTAAACGTATTAACCAACAAAAATTCTGTGATACATCGCTTTAAAAAGAAGGGTAAAATCCAGATCCTTTCATTATTACTCTTTATAATAAGCTCTTTGTCTGTCATTGCACAATCGAACGACGATTGTCTTACCTGTCATGATGATCCGGGATTGTCAGTTGAAAAGAACGGCAGGAAGTTATCGCTGTACGTTACTGCCAAAACACTTGGTGGCTCGGTACACAGGGAACTGACCTGTATTGCCTGCCATGAAGATGCTGCAGTGTCAGATTTTCCGCATCCCGAGGGACTTAAGCAGGTAATCTGTAGTAAATGTCATGCTGAACCGGAAAAACAGTTTGAAGCCGGTGTCCATGGTCAGGCCAAAAGACTTAAATCGCTGTATGCACCTGACTGCAGGGAGTGCCATGGTACTCATGATATTCTTTCAAAAACCAATCCACAATCAAGGACATATAAGATGAATGTCCCGGTACTATGTGGTAAATGCCATCGCGAGGGGGCTCCTGTTGCCAGGATTTACAATATTTCAGAACATAATATACTGGAAAATTATAGTTCTGATGTTCATGGGATTGGTTTATTCAAAAAGGGATTGATAGTTTCTGCAACCTGTAATGACTGCCACGGGAATCACCTGATTCTTCCTCATACAAGCCCTAATTCTTCTATTTCTGTCAACAATATTGCCAAAACCTGTATGACTTGTCATACCAGGATTGAAGAAGTACACACTAAGATTATCAAGGGTGCACTCTGGGAAGAGAAGCCGGGAGCGATCCCGGCATGTACCTCATGCCACATACCACATAGAGTCAGTACTCAAAATATTGTTGCAAATATTTCGGATCGTGAATGTATAAAATGCCACGAACAGACCACTGCTGCCAGGCTGGTTGGCGACTCCCTGGTTTCAATGAAAGTTAACAAAGCTGATCTCGCAAATTCAGTCCATAAAAATATCGCATGCGTAAAATGTCATTCAGATGTATCATCCAGACACGAGCGTCCATGCGAAACATCAGGAAAGATTGATTGTTCCGCCTGCCATGCTGAGGTGTCATCATTATATGCCGGAAGCGGACACGGACAAGCTTATGACAGGAAAGATAAAAATGCCCCCTATTGTACTGATTGTCACGGTACCCATAAGGCAAAGTCGAGATATGACGATACGGCTCCTACTTACCGTTCAAATATCCCCGGATTGTGTGGACAGTGTCACAGAAATAACGGGAAAGCAAATAAGACAGCTGAACTGCACCAGGTTAATACATTGGCCGATTATTCATCGAGTGTTCATGGCAAAGGGTTGGTTGAAAAGGGATTAACAGTAACTGCTGTTTGTACCGATTGTCATTCAACACATAATATTTTAAAGGAAACCAATGAACTTTCCACAATCTATGCAAAGAATATCCCGGCAACCTGTGCCACCTGCCATAAAGGGATATACGATGAATATATCAAAAGTGATCATTCCATAACAGGTGGAAGCAGTTCAAAGAAATACCCCACCTGTGTTGACTGTCATACTTCTCATATGATCACTATGACGGGAGCCGACCAGTTTATGAATGAGGTCACCATGCAATGCGGCAGTTGTCACGAAGCGACATCGAAAACCTATATGCTTACTTCTCACGGGAAGAAACATACGCTTGGGGATTCAAAAGCCGCCAAATGTTCTGATTGTCATGGATCACACAACATCCTTAAGGTAAATAATCCCCGTTCGATGGTAGGTAGTGTAAATATTATTCAAACCTGCCAAAAATGTCATTCTGATGCAAATGCCAGGTTCACAGGCTATTTAACACACGCCACCCATCATAATAAAGAAAAGTACGGTGTTCTGTATTATACTTTCTGGGCAATGACCAGCTTGTTGATCGGTGTATTTCTATTTTTTGGAATCCACCTTATTCTGTGGTTCCCCAGATCAATTAAAAGTCTGAGAGAAAAAATGAAGCATAAGGAATCGTTATCTGACAAATATTTTATCAGGCGATTTACACGGAGTCAGCGGTTAACACATATTTTCGTCATCTTTAGCTTCCTTATGCTTGCCTTAACAGGCATGATCCTGAAGTTTTCAAATATGCCATGGGCCAATTATCTCGCCAATTTATTGGGAGGGCCGCATATAGCCGGACAAATTCACCGTTTTGGGGCTTTCATCACTTTTTGCTATTTCTCATTTCACCTGTTTTCCCTGATTCAAACTAAGATCACAAAACATATTCCTGTCAACAGGTTTATTTTTGGTAAAAATTCGCTGATGTTTAACCTCCAGGATATCAAGGATTTTGGTTCGACGATCAAATGGTTTATCGGCAAAGGTCCCAAGCCTAATTATGGACGGTGGACATATTGGGAGAAATTCGATTATATGGCAGTATTCTGGGGTATTGCAGTTATTGGTTTTTCCGGTTTAGTACTTTGGTTTCCTGAAACTTTCACAAAGTTGTTCCCGGGATGGCTGATCAATGTAGCACAGATTATTCACAGTGATGAAGCATTGCTTGCAGTTGGGTTTATCTTTACTATTCATTTTTTCAACACGCATCTTCGTCCGGATGCTTTCCCAATGGATACGGTAATATTTACAGGACTTGTACCGCTTGATGAATTCAGGAAGGACAGGCCACGCGAATATAAAGAATTAAAAGAATCGGGCCGTCTCAAAAAGGTTATGGTAAAAAAGGAATCCAGGAGCTGGTATTATAATTATATAAGGACATTAGGGTTTATATTCGTAGCCTTTGGGCTTATACTGGTTGGATTTATCATCTACTCAATGTTGTTCGGATATAAGTAAGCTGATGTCTGCCTGCCATAAGCCGCGTGCCCCCGGTTCAAACAGGTTGGTCAAAATCTCCTTTTCCTGGTGCTTTGATACCTGTAATTATTGTTTATTCAGCAAATGAAGTATGGATAAGGTCATTGATCAGGAAGAAGATTAGAAATAGTGCTGAAAACATGAAAAGAGGTTGTCCCAACACCTGAGACTACCTCTTTTTAAATATAATCCTTCTTACAGGATAGAACTCTTATAACAGGAGTGAATATTATTTTTCTTTTGCCGGGTTTGGATGAGCAATTTTTGCGGAATAAGTTTTGAAATTAAACTCCTTATAATTCGGGCTTTCAGGATTATGACATTTCCTGCAGAGCTTGTCGTCAGGAATAATCATACCGGCAGCAATAGCTTTGGCTTTATCTTTCATAATAGTTGAAGTCTTGTAGCCACTGCCGGCACCATGGCAGGATTCGCAGGACACACCTTCTGCCATCGTAATTGGCTGTGTATCACTTAATTCCAAACCAAATGCAGTAGCATGACATTTCAGGCACTTCGCGTTCTTGGCGTCATTCCCTTTTAAAGACTGCATAGCTTTTGCATGAGGACTTGCAGCCCATTTACTGTACTGTTCCCCTGTGGCCGGTTTATTGTGGCACATTTTACATTTAGCAGCTCCAATGTATTCTTTAGGCGCAGCATTGGCTGGAGTCAGGGTCAAAATCAAGCCACAAATCAACACCAACGAGAAAAATTTAGTTAACATAGATACCTCCTTTTAGATTAATGTTAAATTTTATAATGCAAATATAAAAAAAATCCTTATTCATTGATATATTGTAAAAAGTCAAGGCTCAAAAGTATTTTTTAATTTTGAAAAAGCCTCTTAAAATCTTCAGGATGAAAACGTCCGCGCAATCAATGACCATTTATGTCGTGATAACCATTGAGAATACTTTTAAAGTTATTTAAAGGGTTTTTCCCTATTGAGGCAACATACAAGTGAACAATCAAAAAAATTGAAACCAAAAAACCCAGACTGGCATGCAGAATAGCAGTCATTGATATCCCACTGACCGAATAAACTTTTTCAATAATTGTTTCCGGGAATAACAGGGCAAGGCCTGTTATAATCAATCCAGGAACGCACAGGTACATTACGATAAGATAAGATACTTTTTGCATAGGATTAAATTTCCTCTTAGCCGACACTGGGAAGGGTGGCTGTTGATCTGAAAACATTCCTGATGTGTAATAGCCGATTTGTAACTGAAGTCTTCTGAACAATCCCTTCAGTTTAAGCCGGTAATATTTTTTGTTGGAAGTCAGCAAATTCCCAATGAAGAAAAGGAAATAGTTTACGGTCACTATTATCCCTGATATATTATGAAGATTTACAGCAAGGTTAAAATTCATTAATTCAGCCCCCGGATTAGAATACTGCATATTTATGCCTGTAAAAATCAGGATCAATATTCCCAGCGCATTTATTCCGTGCCAGATCCTTAACCAGATGGGATAAAAATATATTTTACGTTCAGAAGACATGAAATTATTTTTTAAAGATCCTAAAAATCAAATGGATACCAATACCTGTCAGGGTCATTACAAATACAAGAATGCTAAGATAGTTAAGCCATACATTCTGATACGCTCCGATAACATACGATGTATTCGAAATAATGGTATTAAGCCTGCCCCCTTCCGACCGGCTCTGAAGATTTTTATATTTATACAGCGACGCTACGAGCATTGAATTTTTGGAATGACATTCAACGCAATTTTTTAATGCTTTTTCTTTAGGTAGAATGTTATGGGATACTGACAATGAATCAACAACGCGGGTATGGCACTCAAGGCACCTTACGTTCTTAAAATGAAGTTCCTGATTGGGCAACCACTGATGAATTTTTGAAAGGGTTGGTTTAAGCGTATCAGAAATCAACTGAAATTTGATATTGTTGCTATGACATGTCATACACATCCCGTTACTGAAAAGGACTATTTCACTTACCTCAGCACTATTACGCGATTTAGCCTGATAATAGTGTTGGTTGTGACATTTTGAACAGGTAAAACCTGCTCCGCTAATCTGGAAATGAATGCTTTTTTTAAACTGTTCGTCTATTTTTTCAAACTGATATGAAGCATATTTTTCATCACCTCCATGACAATCGAGACAAGAACCAAGGGGTTCGAGTTTAAGCTCGGCTTTGTGAGGATAATGGGTGTACTCAGATGAATGGCAATCGGTACACTGAAATTTAGAATGTACACCTGAAGCTAAATTATCTTCATCAAGTATATATAGCGGATTCATAATCCGTTTAGATTCTTTATCAGTAACCGAGTTGTGAAATGTAAAAGTTTGATGTGTGTGGCAATTAAGACACAAATCGTTACCAGTCAGAGGCTTCTTTTCCTGTGCCTGACTATTTGGTGAGGCCCGGAGTATAAGTAATAACAGTAAAAACCGGAAAGGGATGCGCATAACTGGCTATTAAATAAAAGATGCCGAAGCCCGGTAAATGAACTTCAGCATTTTATAAAAATGATTAACATTTTAAAGTTCGAATGCGATTAAATATCATTCTTGTTAAAAACCCCACAAACGGGTAATGTTAAAACCAATGGACAATTGACTGGAATTAAAATCATTTTGATTCCACATAATATTTTCCTGAGGTAATAAACTACTTGATGAACCCATAAAAATCTGGAATACATGCGATCCGGTTGAAACCTCATACCCAAAGGCAATATTTGGTTTTGGAGGATTTGTCCACTCACGCTGTTCAGATATCCCTTTAATTTTTAATGGTGCATCATAATTAAAGATAATTGAACCCTGAGGGCTTACTTTTATCCTTCCGTTAAAATGAGCACCGATTTTGTCATGATCGTAAAGTACACCTACTGAATTGTAGTGAGTAAAACTTGCCCCGGCCTGAACTGAAAGCCAGTCTGTAAACTTACGGCCAACAATTAACTGAGAGAAATAACTTAACCTGTCGGGAAATTTAAAACTGACAGTCGGACCAGAGTAGGCTACACGCACTTTCCCCGATTCAAATGCGCTGACATTTCTTCCATCAATTGCTACATTTCCAAATAAAGCAACCGCGACAGGAATTGTATTTTTCCGCGTTTGTTTAAGGATAACCCATTTGGCATTTAAATCTGTGGCCATTTTTGTCTTGGTAATTCCTGCACCAATTTGAAAATTTTTGACGATAACGTAATTTAATCCAAACCTGATATTTGTACCTGCGCCATAAATACCCCACAGGTCAGAACTACCATTTTCGATGGTTCCGAATTTATGCTGGATTATAGCTTCGAGGGTTTTAACAGCAGGTACAACAGTCGTTTGGGCATCAATCAGATAACTGCTTTCAAAAGGTGATCTGACTGGCTTGTCTTTTTCTTTAACCCCGGTTGAATCGTTTGCCACCTCCTGTGCAAAAGAAATTGTCGAAATCAGAAAAACGAGGATTATAAATAGAATATTTTTTTTCATTTCTGCGAATATATAATGATTTTGCACTAATTGTTTTTGGCACCCTCCCTGATCCAGGCAAGCACTAATGCAGCTTCTCCGGCAGTGTATTTTTTCCAGCTGTGAGCACTGGTAGTTGGAGAGGGAATAGAATAAATTTTACTATTTTCAGGCGTACCCGCATCTACGTATTTAGAGGTGATCTGAGAATAGGCGGCCGTTGCTGTCAAATCAGGAGATTCTCCTCCAGGTTTATGGCATGCAATACATTTGTTCGCAGTTGAAAAAATAGTTGCTATCTGGGTTGAAAAACTGACCGGATTACCCCCGTTATCAACAGGTGGAACTGTTACTGGAATAATAAAATCGTATTTACAACCATTCATAAACAGTGCAAATAAAACTGAGATAAGGAATATGGTACGTTTCTTCATGGGGTACATTTTTAATGTTAATACAAAAAAAGACTTCAATTTATTGATAATGAAGCCTTTTTTAATTCGTTTACACAATAGCCATGATTTAGAGTTTTGCGATTGTATTCGTGAGCAGGGCTTTCGTATAAGCGAAGTTATGAATTCCTAAACTGTAATCCCTTAAACATAACTGGAAATTGATAAGTGCACCCATTTGGGCATTAGATAAAGTAATGATTGGTAATGTGGCATTATAATCCTTTTGTGCCTGGCTCCACGTTGCAGGGGGATTTCCAACAAACCTGAAACTACTTGCATTGTATTTTTGGCCGGCAGGATTGGTAATCGGATCGTACACATTCAGATAGCCATCATAATTATTGGCGGTTATCCCATACCATAAATTTGTGGCTGCATCGCCGTTTCTGTTCAAAATCTCAACACCGCCAACTGTCAATTTGGTTGCAAGGCTGGCCAAAAGTGTCTTGATCTCATTCCGTGGATTTAACCAGAAGACTGATGAAGTTGCACTTATAGCTGCAGTGTGACAGCCAGTTACGTTGCAAGTAGTGAAGTTGCCAATAGCACTGAAAGTGTGGCCACCGGCTCTTCCGTTCATAGGTCCCATGTGACAGTCACGGCACGAAGCCGATTGGGTATGGGGTGAATTGGTATATTGTAAAGTACCAGGAAACTCAACACCTCCAATTCCAGCATAAACCGCACCTACTGCACCATAGTGAGTGTGGGTTCTATAACTAGGTTTAATGATATTGGTTGCACCATTTGGATTACCATCATACACAACACCTGATGTAGTTGCTAATGCAACATAATCCAATACATTACCTGTCAGTGCATTCGTAAATGGTCGCGGTTGGTGGCATTTTACACAAAGATTACTCTTGCCACCATCGGCCTTAAGGTCAATTGTTTTCTTACCTCCCCACATAGTCATTGAAACCGGAGCCACTGTCGTCAATGACGGTAGGTCAGAAGAACCATAAGTAGCATGGATTGAACTGTGACAGGTAGAGCATCCCAATTCACCATAGGCTGCTGATGCAATAGTACTATAATCATTCACATACCTTCCTGTTGAAGTATTTAATGTGAAAGTAGAAGGTACCTTATTTGCTACTACGTATTTAAATGCTTCCTGGGCATGACATGGGGTACAGCCTGTATTTCCTGATTCTTCAAAAGCCGCCTCTCCAAATTCATGCTTCGAAAACTGAAACTGAGTGGTAATCAAATCAACTTTTGCAGGGGTATGGCACATTTTGCATGTTTCATTTGCATCTGTTCCATTCTTGCCATCCTTACCATTTGCACCGGTATTACCCGTTAACCCCATAGGGCCTTCTTTAACGCAGGACATTGCCGTAAACACTAATATAAAAACAAAAAACAAAAGCCTGCTGACATTTTTAAGTTTCATAGAATCAAGAATATTAAAATTGTTATTGTTATTTAACTTCTATGGGATCCGGATAATTCATAAACCGGATCAGATCTTCATATTTATATGGATGTAAAAGTATTAAGGCATATCAAATAAACAAATGTAAATAGATTGATATGTTCACAAATATATATGGAATTATATTAGATTATTAATTGACATATATTATAATTGTAATTGATATATATCATCTATCCATTTTTACTTATTTCGATAAGATCTTCTTCTTTAATAATATAGATATCATTTCTTGAATGAGTAATCATACCTGAATCTTCAAAATCTTTTAGATTTCTTATAAAGCTTTCCTTTGTCATTCCAGACATCTCGGCGAGTTCTTGTTTCGAAAGGATAAAATTAAAGGGATTTGACAAATAGATCTCATTCTTTAAATATAATAACGTATCTGCAACTCTGCCTGGCATATACTTGTGAATTAGATTGATAAGAGTTTTGTGCATTTTAATGTGCTGTTCATTGTATAGATTTAGTAAATTGATGGCAAAACCACTGTTGACTGTTAACAAGGTAAAAATCCTGGAAGTTTCAATAAAACAACATTCAATATCGGTTAATGCTGTAACGGTAAAATGGTGCGAGTCATCAATGACTGTACCTCCTCCCGTGAAAATATTGTTATCTTTAATTATGCTGGTGATTATATTTTTCCCTTTCGGACCTTCGGAGACTACTTTAGCCATACCGCTTCTGATACATATAAGGTGAGTTAAAGGGGTATTTTGCTTCGTAATGGTTTCTCCTGCGCGGAATTTAATCTGGCGCTTGGTATCCATAATGGAACGAATTTCATCTTTACTGAGATTATTAAATATGTGGGTTACACCACAATTAGACCTGTTAAGACAGCAATCGTACGTACAGCCCAAACATTTTTCACAGTTTGCTAAAAATGGGTATTGAGACATATAAATACTTTTTTCGAATGCGGATGTAACTTTAATATTCCATTAAAAACTTTGCAGATATTTAACAATTGACAGTACAATTTGGTTCAATTGTTTCTGTTATTATGTTTGTAAGAATAAATATTATAATATATCCCCGGAAAATTGTATTATTGTTGACTCGAACAAATTGATTATTATTTCATGAGAACTATTACTTGTTTGTTATTTATAGTGTCAGCTATACTTTCAGTTCCTAAAAGTTCACTTGCCGGCTGTAAATCAGGCAACCTGCGATGCGAATACCTTGTTAACCCAATCGGTATTGATACGGGAAACCCGCGGCTTACATGGTTTATCACCGATGACAGGCGTGGGGCCGGCCAAACTGCTTATCAGATCGTTGTTGGAACTGATTCATTAAAAGTCAGTCTCGGAGTTGGCGACAAATGGACAACTGATAAAATCACCTCAGAACGGATGCTTGCCATATACAACGGTGAAGCACTGGAACCTTTTACCCGTTTTTACTGGTGCGTAAGGGTTTGGGATGCAGTGGGAAAAGCTTCATTATATTCCGTTCCGGCAAGTTTTGAAACAGGTATGATGGACATGAATAACTGGAAAGGAAACTGGATTACCGATACACGTGATATTCAATTAAAGCCTGCCCCCATCTTTCGTAAAGGGTTTACTGCCGGAAAGCAAATCCTCTCTGCCAGGGCGTATGTCGCTGCAGCGGGGTTGTTTGAACTATACCTGAATGGTAAAAAGGTTGGAAATCACAGGCTCGATCCTATGTATACCCGGTTCGACCGCCGGACACTTTACGTAACCCATGACATCACTGATTACATCACGAAGGGCAACAATGCTGTCGGTATTATTCTGGGTAATGGCTGGTATAATCATCAATCAACAGCCGTCTGGTATTTTGACCAGGCTCCCTGGCGTTCAAGGCCCCGCTTCTGCATGGATATCAGGATTTGCTACACTGATGGTTCTTCTGAGATTATCTGCTCAGGAACTGATTGGAAAACAGCGCTGAGTCCTGTTATTTTCAATAGTATCTATACAGGAGAACACATTGATGCAAGATTGTCGCAGGTTGGCTGGGATAGTTCAGGATTTGATGACTCAGGCTGGAAAAATTCAATTCCCGCAGCAGCCCCCTCTTTAAATATAGTTGCCCAGTCACTTTATCCTATCAAAGATGTTGAGGAGATATCTCCTATTAAATTTACAAAGATCAATGATTCTCATTATCTGTTTGATCTTGGTCGTAATATTGCAGGAGTTAGTCGGCTAAAGGTTAATGGCCCATCCGGAACAGTAATACAGTTAAAACATGGTGAGCGGTTAGGTGCCGATGGCATGGTGGACCAGTCGAATATTACAGCCCATTATCGTCCTACTAATCAGCTTGATCCATTTGGAACCGATATATATACCCTGCGCGGGGAGGGGCTGGAGGTCTTTAAACCATCTTTTAATTATAAGGGGTTTCAGTACATAGAGGTGACAAGCGACCATCCGGTTGAGCTAAAAAAGGAAAGCATTACAGGCTATTTTATGCACAGTGATGTTCCTGTAGCGGGTTATATTCACTCTTCAGATACAATTCTGAATAAGATCTGGAGGGCTACCAATTGTTCGTATTTATCGAATTTATTCGGTTATCCGACCGATTGTCCGCAGCGGGAAAAAAATGGATGGACGGGCGATGCCCATATCGCTGTGGAGACTGGACTTTATAATTTCGATGGCCTGACAATTTATGAAAAATGGCTGGCTGATCATCGCGACGAACAGCAGCCAAATGGCGTACTCCCTGCTATCATACCAACCAGCGGATGGGGTTATACCTGGGCAAACGGACCCGACTGGACCAGCACAATAGCAATCATCCCGTGGAATATCTACCTTTTTTATGGTGATACCAGGTTACTTGCTGATTGTTATGATAACATCCGTATATATGTTGATCATATTTCCGAAATCAGTCCTGAAGGACTAACAGATTGGGGCTTAGGCGATTGGATACCTGTTAAATCCATAGCATCCAAAGAGCTGACATCCTCGCTATACTATTTTACTGATGCAACAATTCTCGCCAAGGCTGCAAAGATATTAGGTAAACAGTCTGAATATGTGAAATATAATACTCTTGCCTTAAAGATTAAGAATGCAGTTAACGCGAAATATCTTAACCGGCAAACAGGAATTTATGGCAGCGGTTTCCAAACTGAATTAAGCGCACCATTACACTGGGGAATTGTACCTGAAGAATTGAAGGCTAAAGTGGCTGAAAATCTGGCAAACCGTGTAATTGCAGATGGGAAACACATAGATGTCGGGTTACTTGGCACAAAAACCATTTTAGATGCCTTAAGTGCAAATGGTTATGCCGATCTTGCATACGAGGTTGCCCTGCAGAAAACCTTCCCTTCATGGGGGTGGTGGATAGTAAACGGGGCAACTACTTTGTTCGAAAACTGGCCAATTGATTCAAAATCTGATATCTCGCTTAATCATATCATGTTTGGCGAGATTGGGGCATGGTTTTATAAATCTCCGGGAGGAATTTATCCCGATGAAAATCAGCCCGGATTTAAAAATGTGATATTAAAACCTGATTTTGTTAAAGGCCTCAATAGTTTTGAGACCAATCATACAGGACCTTTCGGGTCGATTGTATCGTCATGGAAAAAAGCAGGTTTAAAAATTGAATATCATGTAATAATTCCACCCAACAGCACTGCTGATTTATCCCTGAGGGGTGATAAAATTTTTGAAAGTGGCATTGAATTGTCTGAAAATACAGCGATTAAAGCGGTGAAAATGGAAAGCAATTTGAATCTGTTAAGATTGAAAGCCGGGAGTTATACGTTTACGATCAAATAAGGGCAAAAGGGAGAGGTTGGCAGGCATGACCAGGGATCAGGAAAAAGTTGTGGGGAAAGAATTTTAGATATTGAAATTTCATCGGGTCTAAGCCGCAGAGCGGCAACATATTTGTAGCCCCGGGTAAGGGAGCATCGCGACCGCCACCCGGGGGAAGAATGACCACGATGATAAAGGCGCATCCGCAAAGGTTAATTGAAATAGTGCTGCTCTATGCGCCGCAAACCGGAACTTTCGCAATATAAAGAGAATCAATATGCAATAAAGTAAAAAAGATGTTTGCCACACCTTTTGCATACAATTTGTGTTTGCGACTTCCTTCTGCATAATTTTGTTATGCGGCGCATAGGGCCTTGGGGCTTTTGCGGGATTTTCATGTTGCGCCTATTGTTAAAATGGGTGTCGCAACCCCGGGTGGCGCTCACTCCGTTCGCTTACCCGGGGCTATCGATATTTCGCCCCTAATGGGGCTGGGTACGGTTTTCATTTTGTATTAACAAATTAACACATTAGCAAATATTCACATTAGCACATAAGCACATTTCCCTTTTATCTTTTTCCTTTTATCTTTTATCTTGTTTTGCGGCGCAAAGGGATGATGTGGTTTTGCGGGGGTCGCAGGTTGCGCCTTTTGGTTCGGCGGGCATTTTCTAACCCCGGGTTGCGTTCGCTTTGCTCTCTTACCCGGGGTTATTAAAATATTACCCTTTCAGGGTTAGACAAAGTATTACTAATAAGCCAATTAATGATATATATGTTGACTCGTCCTGAATTTTGTTTACAATTTTATTGTTAATACTCCATTTCCTTTTTAATATTTTATTTCTCATTCGTCTATTTCATGATTCTCTTTCTACGACGAAGTTTCAATTTGCGGCGCATAGAACAGTGCTATTTCAATTAACCTTTGCGGATGCGCCTTTATCTGTTTTTCATTTCTAACCCCGGGTTGCGTTCGCTTTGCTCTCTTACCCGGGGTTATTAAAATATTACCCTTTCAGGGTTAGACAAAGTATTACTAATAAGCCAATTGCTAAACTTATCAACTCATCAACTCATCAACTCATCAACCATCAACTCATCAACCATCAACTCATCAACTCATCAACTCATCAACTTATCAACCCATCAACTTATCAACCTTTCAACTCTTCAGCTTTTTAGGTCAAGCAACAGGAAGTTTCCATGGTTCGCGGTAAGTAAGCTTTGCAAATTTATTGCCTGCGTCTTCCGTGAATTTCATGTTTTTGGCATCCCAGTGTAAAAGAGTTCCGGCACGATATGCGATATTTCCCATTTCCGAAATAATAGCAATTTGGGCACCAATTTCAACGGGAGCATTTAGTTTCTCCCCTTTTCTGATTCTATTAAGGAAATTTTTCACATGTTCCTTTAAACCGCCTTTTGCCGGTTGATCAGGAACATCTGTTATATACTTTTTTTCATTTTTATTGCTCACTTCTGAGGAAACCATCCAACCATTCCGTGAGACAATCAAAGTGCCTCTGGTACCGGTAAATGAAACTCCATGATGCATTCCGTAAGGGCCCAGCCGGGGAATCAAACCGCATTCCCAGATCATTGTATGGTTAGGATAGTTATACAATGCCTGCTGGATATCAGGTGTTTCAATAATACCTTTATTGAGGAAACATCCTCCTCCGGGAGAAACTGAATCAGGATACCCGGCATTCATTCCGTAAACGGCAAAATCGAGCAGGTGAACACCCCAGTCAGTCATTGCTCCGCCTGCGTAATCCCAAAACCATCTGAAATCGTAGTGAAACCGGTTTTTATTGAACGGACGTTGAGGAGCGGGTCCCAGCCACATATTATAATCCACATAATCGGGTGCAGCAGAATCGGGTTGCGCAGTAACAGGTTCGCCCATCCCCTTGTAAATCCATGCCCTGACAAGGTTAACATCGCCAAGTTTTCCGGAACGTACATAGTCTGAGGCATCAAACCAGTGTTGGGAACTACGCTGCCACATCCCTACCTGCACTGCCTGTCCGGGAAATTTTGCAGCTGTACTGACCATTATCAGGCACTCTTCGATGCTATGGCCCATTGGTTTTTCAACATAAACATGTTTACCGGCTTCAAGTGCCATTACCATCATTAAAGCATGCCAATGATCGGGTGTTCCAATAATTACAACATCTACCTCCTTTACTTCAAGTAATTTTCTGAAATCTGTAAAAACCCGGGGGCGTTTATTTTTTAATTTCTCAACTTCTGATGCCCTGTCTTCGAGGATCATTCTGTCTATATCGCAAATTGCAATACATTCAATATTTTCTTCATCAAGAAAAGCTTTTAAGTCGGTGAAGCCCATGTTCTTGCAGCCAATAAGCGCAATCCCGATCTTATCTGAAGGGTTGCTGCAGCTTAAGTTCCAGGGAACCATTGATGCAGCAACCGTTGTCGCGGCAACTGTGCCCGATTTTTTCACAAATGACCTTCGGTTAATCTCTCCCATTTGAATATTCTGATTTAGGTATTCTCTCCCATCGGCAGAGTTTCATATTCTGTAACTTAGGTCAAAACTAAATAAAAATAGTTACAAAATGTATAAATACCAGTTTTCTTCTCCTGGCTTATATTACGGATATTTACTGAAAGAGCATTTTATCAACATAGATGTCCTGGAAATTTGGATCGCCCTCAAGATTAATATGACTTGTTTTTGCAAGTATTTCCCCGGTTATGCTTGTGTCAGCGAAAAGGAACATTTTTGCTCCGATAAGTGCTGTGTTTCCCATTTTGTGAATTTTCTCAACCGGAAGTTCAATCATGCCTGTTTCAACAATATTCCCGATATTCAGGTAGCTACCAAACCCACCGGCAATATAAATATCTTGAATATCAGCAAGTTGGATAGAAAGCTTTTTAACCAGAATAGTAAGTCCTGCGGAAATAGCAGCTTTTGCGAGTTGAAACTCGTTGATATCTTTCTGTGTCAGGATCACATTCGCGACCAGTGGTATATGCTGTTCCCCTGAATTGATTTCTCCGAAAATTCCAATAAGATCCATCTTCCGGATAATTGCTACGGCGTCAATCAGAGCACTGCCACAGATTCCTTTAGGTGAAGTATTGCCAATCACACTGGCTACCATCTTGTTATCGATAAGGTTCAGCGAAGAAACAGCTCCGGTCACGGCTCTCATTCCCATAGAAATATTGGCTCCTTCAAAAGCCGGACCCGCAGCTGTTGAGGCACATACGATCTGGTTTCTATTACCCACAACAATTTCACCATTGGTTCCAAGGTCAATTAGGGCAGTAAAAGCTTCCCTTTGATGCAGTCCTGTGGCAGCTATTCCTGCCAGGATATCACTGCCTACAAAACTTCCGATGGACGGGAAAAATTGTATATTTTCCATGACCAGAAAATTCCATCCCAGGTCAGCCGGGTTGAATGTTTTAATTCCAAGATTATTGGAGAGGAATGGATATGATGAAAGAGGAGAAACATCACAGTTGCTAAAAATTAACTGCATGGCTGTGTTTCCGACCAAAACCACCTTCTGCAATACTATGTCGTGCTTTTTCAACATTAATCTGATCATCATTCCAATGGCCGACCGTATCATCCTGACCATATCTGCTGCATTTCCATCCATCCATGCCTGAATTCTTGAAATCAGATCGGTTCCGAATTTAATCTGTGGATTCAGCATTGTTTCAACTGCCAGCACCCTGGCCGATGACAAATCCAGCAGTTGGGCCACAATGGTTGTAGTACCAAGGTCGACTGCAATTCCATACCCTTCCTTTGGTGAAAAATCAAATTCGCTCTCATCTGCGAGGATCAGATGATTAAATTGCTCAATTTCGAGGGTTATATCACCAGTGCACAAACTGAAACAGGCCAGCCGCCAATCAGGCTCAAGACCCAGTTGTTCAATTTTATGCAGATGAGCCTCTGTGGTTATTATCTCACCATCCAAAAGCCGGACTTTACATTTTCCGCATGTCCCCCTGCCACCGCAGGGAAACTCAGTCCCAAATTCATGCAGCACATCAATAAGCGGCGTGCCGTCGTTCACCTGCAACTCTTTTCCAAGCGGATAAAGGCTTATTGTATGTTTTTTCATGTGCAGGCGGATTTTCTGATCACCGTATTTCCAATTAAATCATTGATGCTTTTAAACTGGCTGGTTTCTGACTTCTCAACAATAATAACAATCTCGTTTTGTCTTTTTGCCAAACAGGGCTCAAATATACATCCTGAATAAGTAAAATTAACCAGGTTCCATCCATTTTCGGTAAGAACATGTCCTTTTACCCTTATTAAGGATGGATTATCGTTGAAAAAACTGATCAGCCTTAAACTATCGAAAATTTCATCAACATCTGATATGTAGTGGTCTGCATAATAATTGCCATCAGTATACATTTTATTAAAAGGAAAAATCGCAGCTGGTTCCGGACTTATCTCTTCTGATGAACTGAATTCACTCAATGATATATTTTGTCCGTATAATAAGCCCGACAGGAGATTTGAGTCAGAAATTACTATGCAATTTTGTTTTTCAGGGAAAAACCGGATAAATTTTTCAACCAGACGGGCCTTTGCATTTAATTCTGCCAGCAGGTCGCATTTGGTAAATAAGATTAAATCAGCCGCTTGGATTTGTGACCGGTATATTGGAAGGAGCTGAATACGGGGATTTTCAATAGCAGTAATATCAACAAGGCAAAGCACAGGCATCAGGCTCAGATCAGGATTGGCTGCGACAATTTCGGATACCATTTCGATACCACCCAATCCACTGGGCTCCATGATAATCCTCTCATATTTACCTGACTTGACTATGTTCTCCAGATTCTCATGAAAATACCCTTTGACTGAACAACAAATACAGCCTGCGGAAATTTCAAAAACTGTTCCGGCAGCAGACGATGAGCGGAGTGTCTGACTGTCGATTGATATTTTCCCAAATTCATTGATAATCACTGCCCATAGTCCTTCAGTTGTTTTTTGATTAAGGAGTTTTATGATTGCAGTAGTTTTTCCGGAGCCCAGAAATCCTGAGATTATGTTTACTGGAATTTTTTGCATATGACAAATAAAATAGGGTTATCCTTTATCCTTTATCCTTTATCCTTTATCCTTTATCCTTTATCCTTTATCCTTTATCCTTTATCCTTTATCCTTTATCCTTTATCCTTTATCCTTTATCCTTTATCCTTTATCCTTTATCCTTTATC
>Ga0247841_10001895_pt1 | contig 43925 bp, 42 predicted proteins | sample LaCruzMarch2015__2_FD_192410 | JGI IMG/M metagenome (GOLD analysis project Ga0247841, IMG submission 192410) | Freshwater microbial communities from meromictic Lake La Cruz, Castile-La Mancha, Spain - LaCruzMarch2015_18m | ecosystem: Environmental > Aquatic > Freshwater > Lake | place: Spain...
TTTAATAATCAAATAACAGAACTTATAAAAAATTTAGATGGTTATAAAATTCAAACAGATAATAAAATAGATAATATAAATACAAATTTTAATAATCAAATAACAGAACTTATAAAAAATTTAGATGGTTATAAAATTCAAACAGATAATAAAATAGATAATATAAATACAAATTTTAATAATCAAATAACAGAACTTACAAAAAATTTAGATGGTTATAAAATTCAAACAGATAATAAAATGGTAGATGTTGAAAAAAATATAACAAAATTATTTCAAAATTTAGAAGAAAGTAAAAAAACTATAATAAAAAGATTATCTAATAATATATTAATGGAAAATATAGAAGCAGATTTATATTTAGTTGATAATAGAATAGAAATTGAACTTCCAGAAATAAATGAAAATATTCTATTTAAAAAATTCAAAATAACTAATACAATTAATAAATCATCTGGAATTTATTGTAATAAAAGTAATAATATAATTAATTTGAGTAAAACCCATAAAAAAATAGAATTAATAAATGGCTTAACTTTAACATTTTATTGTATAGATAAAAATAATTGGTTAGCAATTTAATTTATAATATAAAATTATCAAGTTAATGATTATTTATTTAATATAATTAATTTTATATTAGATGTTATGTGTATTGGAAATAAATCCCAATTTTTTTTTAAATACCAAGAAATTCCATCAAAATCATTAGAGATAAAATCATCAATATACATTTCATCAAAAGCAAAATAAAATTTATTATAATAATGCAAAGTAATTTCTTTATATTTAACACAAAATTCAAAATAATTTAATAAAAATTTTTCTCTCAATTCTTTATATTTTGTAGAATCTATTTTAATAATTTCTTCAAATATTTTTTTTAATTGGAACAAATTTAAATTTTTAAATTTTTCAATTTCTTTTTGATTGCCAACTAATAAACTAATAACATCAATATAATATTCTTTGATAATAGTTTCAAACAATTCTATATTCTTAATACATATTAATTTTCCAATAAAATAATCAAAATATAAATTTTCTTTTATCCATCCAATATCTTTTTCATTTAATGTATTAATTAAATTGATATTAAGAAAGTATTCATCTAACCCATAAGTTTGTATAATGTCTTTTGGAGAATTTTTAAAGGCATATGAATTTTTATTTAAATTTTTAATTATTTTAAATAATTTTTTAGATTTAGTAATCCAATCTAAAAAATTTGTGAAGATTTTTATATCAAATCTATAATTTTTAACATAAATATTTGCAATTACTGCATCACCAAATTTATTATTAAATTGATTTAAATATTTTTTTCCATAATCTTCCAGGTTATAAAAATAAAATTTTTTATCACCCGCAACTAAACTATCTACATATAATTTTATATAACCATAATTTGCGTCATCAATATCTAGTATATAAATTACCTCCCAATGTGATTTTTCAAATAATGGTAGAAATCTTAATAAAGTTCCAAATGTTCCAACATGAAATGGTTTTGTTTGTATAAATTGATAACATGTATATTCATATAATTCAACCAAACTATTTGTTTTTATTTTATAAAATAATTCAGTATATTTAGGATTTTTAAAAATAGATTTATCATAATAAATTCTTAATACATAATATTTATTGTGTTCAATAAAATCTATTATTTTTAATATACCATCAATATATCTTTGGGATGTCTTGTATGATTTTTCTAAATAAAAAAATGATGTTGAAAGTAAATATTTATTTTTATTTATATTAGTAGTGTTATTGTTATTGATATAAGAATTATTTTTTATCAAACAATAATTTTCCATTTTATAAATTTATTTTAATATATAAATTAGTAAACTAAATTATTTATAGTTTAATTTTATTTGTATTTATTTTAAATTTTTATATTTTTTTACATTTTATATTTAACATTTTTTTAATTATAAAAAATATATTCTTAAAAAAACTATTTATGAATAAATTTTAAATATTTTTAAACTTGAGTATTTCTTGCAAATATTATTTTTTTATCAATAAAACCTGAAAAATAAGTTCCTAACAAACCATTTGAAAAAACTGTATTTGGTGGATTTTCGATAACAGAAACAGTATCTCTTAATTTAACAACAGGTTCATATAATTTTAATTCTAACAAGCAATTTTTAGGTTTTAATTCAACAGTTGAAATAAATAAATTTTTTGGTAAATTAAATTGATTTGGTGGAAAAGGTATAATATTTGGTTTATTCCCAATAACTTCTTCAAGATTAATTAATACCCCATTGTATTGAGGAAAAGTAGGCATCAAATTTTGAATTAAAGATAATTTATTTTTAAATGAAATTTTACTCCCTCTAACAAATAATGCATTACCTTGATATCCTACAACACTCAAATTATTTAATGAAAATGTTGAATATTGAGTCCATAAACCATTAGAACCAGTATTAATTATATTAATTGATTTTATATTTACTTCTGATTTTGTGCATCCAAGAAATGTTACTGCATTTAATGGTATAGCAGTAATGGTTGATTGTGTTGTAAAATCTGGTGATGCTACAATAGAATATGATGAATCATCGTTATTTTGTACTAAAAATGATAATAAACCACCATAATTTATATTAATACTTTCATTAACAAAATTTGATTGATTAATTCCAATTCTTGATTCAACATTTAAAATATTATATTGTGTAGTTGCTCTGGTTCCACAAAAAAATATTCCTCCATTTAGATTAATAAATTGAGGAATATAATTTTCATCACATGAACTAATATGAATATTTTTACTTAATAAACTTGAACCAGATTCAAAAATTAAACAAGATGAATTTAAAAATAAATCATTTTTATCATTATCGGTTGGATCAAAATCATTGGGAATTAACACATTTTTTTGTAATGTTTTATTTAATAGATAAATATGTGTATTATCTTCAATTGTTAATTATATACCTGATGATATTCTAATAGGTTTTATAATAACATAAATAACATTATTTTTCAAAATAATATTATTAGTTATATTGTCATTTAATTCAATATATTTTTTTGGTAGTAAGTTTTTGTTTGTCATTGTAATACAATTATATTATTTTTTAATATCAGGGGGGTCAAATATTTCAACCAAAAAAAATAGATGAATTATAAAATAAGATAAAAATATATAAAATATTAAATGTTTAAAATAAAATAAAAATATATTTTATTATATTAAAACACATGGATAATTTTTTAGACGAAGATATTGATTTATTTTGTTCTGATTATAAACAACATATTGCGACTAATCCTCTTCTTAATTCTAAAATACCTGTCTGGGTTGAATACCTTAAAACAAAACAACATTACAGACAAAATGGGATGGATGAAGATTATTTTTTTAAAAGAAGATTTGGAATAACTGATGATGATTTAATTACAATTCATAAATTAATTGATAGAATTAAAAGAGGTAAAACATTAACAAGAGTATCTAACTCAAATATTAAAGGTACATCTCAAACATTTGGTTCAAATATATATTCTACATTTGATGAAGCCGCTAATTATGAAAATCAAAAACCTACATTTGAAATTATGTCACAAATTGCTCCTGCCATGAATGCTTATAATCACAAAATGAAAAAACATCAAAAAAGACATAAATGGAAACAATCGGCGGATCCAAGAGTATGGGAAGATCCATCAAAATTTGCTAATTCATACACAAACTATCATCCAGAAGGTTGTGTACAAGATGAACCAAATAGATATTATACAGATGAATTATATTCAACAAGATCTCAAGTTGAATTTGATGTTCAAGATTTTGCTCGTACACAAATGTTTAATATGAATAAAACTAATATTATTCAACAATTAGATAAAATTAATGATATTTTGGATTCAAATAATTTATTGACTAATGAATTTGATGATGAATATAAACGTTCTGTGCCAGTTATTAATTCTAAAAAAAAAGTTTCTTTTGAAAACAAAATTGATTATTGTATTGGTAATAATAATTTGAATGATAACAATAGAGACCAATATAAATTTGGTAATGGTATGGTTAGTGGATTAGAACAAGGGATCAAGGGACCAACCAAATACACTGGAAGTCCTGAAGCAACCAGATTATGGCAAGATGTTGATTTATTAGCAGGAAGAGGCTTAACAAGAAAACCTGCTATTGATAACAGAAATCCCTTTGAACATCAATTCGATTACTTGGATGGAAATTATAATAGGGTACCTGATCCAAGAATAGTGGGTACTTCTTCAAGATTAGAAAACCGTTCTACCTTTAACAGATAAAAAATTGAAAAAATATTTTTTATGACATCTGAGACTTGAATTTATATATATAAACAGTAGTTTAAAGTCTATTCAAACATGTTAAAAACAGCATATATAGACAATTTTGATTTTCTAAAAGATTTAATTTATCTTCCAAAATATATTTATTATCCCAAAAAATATGAGGATGAAAAATATACATTAACAGAAACAAAATTAATATATTTAAACTTTTAAATAAATTGTGCAAAATTAAATCAAATAAACCAACACAAACTGAGACAACACAAACTGATAAAGATGAGTTTAGTTTAAATGGTCTTTGTAAGCAATTTATCAAGTCTATATAAAAAGAAGACAAGGTTGAACCATCAACATATGAAATCAATTCTAATAAAATCCAAAAAGATATGATGAATTAAAATATATTTGTGTGAAATTAGTTATTCATCAAATTAAATAATAGATTTTGTTGCAGAAGAAGAATCCAAGATTAAGAAAGAATTAAAGGAATTTGAATATTTTTTGCTAAATTATATTGATTATGAATAATTATTAAATTTTTATATTTTTTTATATTTTAGTACAATGAGTACAAAAATATAATTTAAATATATATTTGTTACGAATAAATATATATTTATTATAATTAAATGTTTGATAGAACTAATTTGTAGTGTGAATCAGTTCCAACAAGATTATATCCATATATAAGAAATGATAAACCTATAATTAAACCTGTATTAAAAAAAACAAAAACTTAAATTTGAGATACAAATAATGATAAAAAACAATTGAATAATATGATAGTTTTAGCAGATAATAAAAATTATACAATTGAATTTTTGAATTGTTTATGTATGTGTTCATGTTCACAATTTTAGGTATACATCATATGCCAACAAAAATGTTTACATTACAAATTTATGGACTTGAAGAATTGGATGAAAAAATATTTACTCATGTAAAAAACAAATGTTGGTTTAATTATAATAACAAAATATGAAGAATATGATAGATTGTCGAAACAGATAGAATTTTACTGTATGAATATTTCACATATACCAATATTGATAGTGTTAGAAAATTGTTCTAATACAAATAAAAATGATATAAATTTAATTAATTGAATAGTTAAACCAAATGTTAAATATGAATTGTTGGATAAAAAATTTAATCATACAATATATATTCAAGAAGATAATAGATAAGAAAATATTGGTTGGTTTAATTTACATGTGTTATCATTTAAACCATTGCCTAAGAATTTGTTAGGATTAGAAGAATTAGTAAAACAATTTGTTGATTGTGTGTTGAATATTAAAAATTTGAACCATTTAAATAGTTTAAGATTAGTATATTTTAGTTTAAAAAATTTTGGATATGATAAAACGATTGACCAAATAGGATGGTTATGTGTAAGTTGTAACCACTATAAAAATACTATATGTCATTCACATTTATGGAATTATATTTTCACTAATTTTAAAAAATCCTCAAACGGATTTTGCATAACTTTATTCAGAGTATGATTATTTATCAGATGGAAATCTACATAAAAAATATTATTCAAATCAAGTATTATTTTCAGATGAAGCAAGAATCAAATCGATAAAATCTGATAAATTACATTAAAATTAATTTATTTAATATTACAAAAAGTTTTACATTGTGATAGATTAGGTGTTCCTGTTTTTGGTGTTGCTTTTGGGTCATACAAACATACTTTAGAAATATTTGTTTTAGTATTTTTCCAACCTTGAGTATTGGTTAAATTTTTATCATCTTCAATAGCACAAACCATACAATTGGGGTATTTGGCCATAAATTCTGAAGTTGGTTTAATAGGTTTATTATTATGTCTATAACAAATTTCATTTTTTCCGATACCAAAAGTTGAATTTGAATCAACTATATCTCCAGGGGAATAAAAATTTTTCATGTCTTTTGATTCTGCCAAAACAGTATCTAATTCTGTTAGAGTATTAACAATTTTTTTATCTCCCATATCTAATTCTGGTAATTTTGTATCAGCAAATTCTACTAATAAATATGCTAACTGCTCATCAAATGATGAAGCATCAACTTTATTAAAATTTTGACTCAAATAAATTGCTTGTGATTGTTCAATTAGTTTGTTTTCTAATGTATCTTTGATTATAGTAAGTTCTTTATTTTTATCCGATAATTCTTTCATCACATCTGATGGTGATTTAACACTATTTGTCGTTAATTTATTTGATGCAGCTGGGATTGGTATAGGTATTGTTTCTTTTGGTGTTGTTATTGTTGTTGAAGGTACATTTGCAAAACTTTCTTTTGAATTACCAAAACAAAATATAATTTTATAAATTATAAAAACAATTACAAAAAATAAAACTATATATAGTATATAAAAAATTGTACATTCATTAGAATTAGTATCTATATTAGAATTTACGATTTGATATTTTTTACTCATTATATAAAAAATAATATATAAAAAAATTATTCAATAATAAATATTTGAATATTTTTTTTATATATATATCTAATATATATATAATGAGTTATTCAACACAAGGAGCATCTAATAGACAAATTTATGATTGCTGTGCATATGCTCAAGCATTACAACAATCTGTTGATCCTCTTCAATATGATTTATATTTTGGAGCAGTAGAAAATTGCAATAAATGTATTGATAAAAAAGCGTGGTTTAGACAAGATAGAGAAATTGTTGATATTGAATCTGACTTATGGAATATTACTCGCCCTTTGACAAAATGTGACGGTTATAAATACAATCCTAACTGCAAAACTGGTCCAAACTGTGTAAGTACTTTTGACCCTAATGCACCAAGAATTCTTTCTCCTTCTCTTTGTCCAATTGTTTATAATAACATTCCTATTCAAACTAATCCTGGATATACAGTACCAGACCCAGCCAATATTTGTTTAGCCAAGAATGACTATAGAAAAGCAGATGATGTTAATACCTTTGAACAATGGTCTCAAGGAAATAAAGCTATTTTAGGTAATAATGCAGATCCTCAAAATGTTTTTATGTTTATGAATGCTTGTGATAATAAACCACTTTATAATGGGGAAGAAGAAAAAGTAAGACCATATATGTTAAATGTTTATGATTCTGCTCCAACATCAAGACCAGTTTCTCAAGGTATTCCATTTCCAAGAATGGGATATGATTTAGATCAAAGGGTTCCAGTTCCTCCAGAAGGTTTAATGAATAATAATTTAAGAATGGGTGAAGAGTCTCAACAAATGATGTTTGGTTCTAACAATATGAATGCTGTGATGGAATCACAAGGAGAAGCCATATTACAAGCTAAAAGAGGCTCAAATGGAATGCCTATGGGAATGAGATTACCTATGATGTCTACTAAAGGTAAAATGGGTGCTAATCCTAGCCAATTATTCGAATCTGACAATGAATCAATTTACGATTCTGATGGTGAATATGAATCAGTTTAAAATAAATTAAAAATATTTAAAATATTCATTTTTTTTTACACCTTTTGACATTTAAAACGCCGATTTATAAAATTTTTAATATATTATTTATTATAACAAAAATTGATTATAACATTATATATAGTTATAACTATAATATATACATAATGTCAAAAAAAGTCAATAAATCTACTTGTATTAAAAAGTCAATAAACAATGAAGAAGAAATAAAAAAAAATATTGTTGATAATAACAACAATAATATATCAACAATACTTGTTGAACAAAGAAATGAAAGACAAGAACATAATAATAAAATAGCATATGAAGCAATTAAATCAAATCCAAAAAAACCTAATGATAATAATATCAATGAAAAAGCGTTAGATAGATTATTAACATATACAAATTACAATGATTTAGATGAACTGATTAAAGATAAAAATAATCACGAAGAAATTATAATTAAAATATCTTCTTTATACATAGCAAAAAATGCAAGTAGGCAAGGGACAAAAGATGAAGATTTACAATTAGAAAATATAAATAAATTACAAGAATATGACATAACAATAATAAAAGATGGTAAGCAAAAACCAATTAAAGGAGGTGGAATTCGTAAATCTGGTAAAAAACAAGCGGATGAACTAAAATCTATAGATTTTGTTATTAAATTTAAAAATGAAGAAATTGGTTATATTACTGCCAAAGTTACATCAGGTGGAGGAGGTCATCAAGATAATGTTTTAGATGAAATAACACAATTTTGTGATTGGTCATTAATACAACAACAAAATGATAAACAAAAAGTTTATATTGTTTTATATGATAGTCTCAATACATCAAAACTTTTTAATGATATTAAAAAAAAATATAAAAACACAAATTTAATATTAACTGACACTAAAAAATTTAAAAATGATTTTTTAAATTGGTTTAATAATAAAAATAAATAAAATTATTTTTTACAACTTTTAACATTTTTTTTAGAATATTTTTTTAATAACATACCAACTATTTTATAAGCCAAATCAAAAGATATTCTTTTTCTTGCTATTTTTTTACTTTCTCTATAATTCGTTAAAAATAATGAATTATATTTATCTCTCTTTTCATTTAGATATTCATTAAACTCATTTGCTATTTTTTTTTGGATTTCATCACTAATTTTTGGTGTAATTGTTAATGTCGCATATGTTCTTGCTGAAATTTTACCATAATATATTTTATCATCTGATACATATTCTAATTTAATTTTTGAATTTTCATTATCATCAATCGCCTTTAATACTAAATTTGTATTTGATGTTTCTTTTTCTAATAATCTTGTTATTTTATAATCATCATTATCTTCAATATTATAAATTTCGCCTCCAATTGTATAATTATTTTCTTCATTAAGTAAAAAACTTAATTTTTTTTTACTTGGATATATTGTTATTGGAATTTCTTGATTTAAATTTGGTTTATATTCATATTGAAATGAACAAACAGTATATGTAGTATCATCAAAAACTTGTTCTTCAAATATATTTAATTGTTTGATGATATAAGTATTTAAAAATTTTTTTCTTAATTCAATATCCATATTTCTAATAGAACAAAAAAAATTAAGAGGAATTATAATTATTCCACCAATTGGATTATTTGTTAATAAATCTTTAATATGACATTTGTATAAATCATTGACATCATTTTTATCAAACATTTCTTTATTTTCTGATTTATTTCTTGATAAATAAGGTGGATTTGTTATTATAAAGGCATTAGAATAATTTGGTGGTGTTTTAATTGTATCTTTTTTAACAATATATTTATGTTTTGGTTCAATATCATAACATTCTAATGTATATTTATTTTTATCAAAAAAATTCAATAAATCACCATTTCCACAAAAAGGCTCAATTATTTTTGTTATATTGTTTGGTATGGATAAATTTGAAAGAATATATTTATAATTTGTCGTAAAAAATTGCCCTAATTTTTGTTTATTTGTTTTAGATACTTTTTTAACATCATTTTCATTATTAATTATCTCTTTACTCATTTTTTTATTCTTAATAGATAATATATTCTTATTTTTAATCAATTTTTTATTCATTTATATATTATATTTATATATTTTTTATTTTGAAATTAATAATATTAAATTTATATGTTTTTGAAAAATTAATATTAAATATTGTTTATAATTTATTTACAATAAAAATAATATAAAATAATATTATCTTATTATATAATTAAAAAATGGAAGAAATTATTAATGAATATAAATATATTTGTGATAAATGTGATTATAAATGTAATTTTATTAGTCAATGGAATAATCATATTAAAACTGAATTACATAAAACAGGGAAAAGAAAAACAAGAACAGATAAAAAAGAAGTTGGAAAATGTAATAAATGTGATTATATAACAAATAATCATACTACAATGTTAAAACACATATTAAATAAACATTCAACTATTAAAGAAAGAAAACAAAAATTTAAATTTTATTGTGAATTGTGTGATTTTGGTTCTTTTTCTAAAGATACTTTTGATATACATATTAACTCTGATAAACATAAAATTTATAGTATTAGAAAAAAATAATTTTATTATTATTTTATATAAATATTTATATAAAATGTCATCAAAACATAAAAGTGAAGATTATAAATTATCTGTTGTCAAATATTATTTAAGAGCAAATAAAACACAAGAAGAAGTATGTAAAATTTTTGAATGTTCTCCAAGAAGTTTAATGAGATGGGTCTTTCTTTTTAATATTTTTAAAAATATTAAAAAAAGCCCTTGAAAATAAAATTTATTTAAATTTTGTTTTTCTCGGGTTAAAAGATATGATAAATAAAAAGTATAAAAAGACATAATGCTAAACCAATATCCTATAAAATAACTAAAGAACAAGTTAAATATATTTTAGATGAATTAAGAAAAAATAAAACAATAACTTTAAAAGATTTATTGAATAAAACTAAAGAAAAATTTAATGATTTTGATATATCTATAAAACATTTAAGTAGGATAATCAAAGATAATTATATATCTCTAAAATTAACACATATAAAGACACGAACCTATAAAAATATTTGGTAAAGATATTGATATAAATAAAAATATTAAAGAATTTTATAAAGAAATAAAAAAATACAAAATTGAAGATATTATATGTATTGATGAAACCTCAATTAATGCTTTACAAAATAGATATCATTGTTATAATGATATTGGTAAAAGATGTGTTATAAAAACTCAATCTCAAGAAGTATTTAAGAAATATACGGGTATATTTGCTATTAGTTCAAATGGTGTAGAAGGTTGGGAATTATATGAAAAAGGAGGTATAAATGTAGATAGATTATATAATTTTTTAGAAAATATAACATCAAAGTATAAAAATAAATTGATAATATTAGATAATGCAAGTTCTCATAGACATGAAAAAATCAAAGAATTGATAAATAAAAATAATAATTTATTACATTCAGTTCCTTATCAACATTATACAAATGCTATAGAATTATATTTTAGTTTATTAAAATCTAAATTAAGAAAATTAGAAGGATTAAAATATAATGAATTAAAATTAAATATTAAAAAAGCCATAAAAGAAATACCAAAAGAAAATTATAAAAATATAATAAAAGGAACATATGAAAGACAAGAAAATTATATAAAAAAATCATCAAAAACTAAAAAATTTAAAAATTATAAAACATAATTATAAAAAAAATGACATTTAAAATCGGCATTTTAAATGTCAAAAGGTGTAAATAATATATTTTGTATATAAATGTATTATCTTATTGCTAATGGTTAAATATAAACAGAAAAAACATTATTAAAAAGATATTTCAATAATTATAAAGATAATCATTCTGAAATATATGATATATTAGAAAATATAGCAAAAGGAAAATATTTAAAAGGTCTTGGTGTTAAAGAATTTCAAGAATAATTTTTTATTGATTTATACTGAAATTTATTGTCGGCGGTGAAGCATTTAATAATTATTAAAATAAATTTCATTATAAATCATATAAAAAATTACTAAATTTAAGAAGAAAAATAGATCAAAATTTTTTACCCGGTTTTGAAATTTAATTGTAATTTAATTGTAATATATTATTTATTTATTTTTTATTACACCCATTTACAAAAAAATGGTACACTTCCATTTTTTCTTATCATAAGTGTAATTGCACTCAATAAAGAGCTTGGTTGAACTTGACCTTATATTTAATAATAATAATAAATAAGTTAAGGTTCCAATCTTTTAAAGCAAAAAAAAAATAAATACTTAATTCTTATAATTTCCACTTTTAGTGTTAGAAATAAGTATATTGACTTAATACTTATTAAGGGTTGTCATTACCTTCTAATAAGTAATCCATAAAATAAATTTATATGACATTTGGATGAATAATCATTGTTGTAAGTCTTCAATTCATATTCATACTTATATTATGTTTTATTTCTTTAAGTATATTTTATTGAATTATTTAAAATAATTCAATTTTATAAAAAGTGTCCCATTTTTTGTAAATGGGTGTAATAAAAATATTGAATTTTGTTCAATATATTCATAATACAATAAATCTATTATACCAAAACAAATGTTGAGGGAATGGGAAATTAATACAAATTATATATGGGGATACAACCAAGATATACATTGTAATTTAAAAGAAATTAAATCTATATATATGTTTGATTTGGATTATACTCTTATAAAAACCAAATCTGGTAAAAAATTTCCAATAGATAAAAATGATTGGGAAATGTTATATCCATCAGTTATTGATAAAATAAAAAACTTATCAAATTCAATGATAGGTATAATTTCAAATCAAAAAGGATTGAAGAGTAAAGAACAAAAAAAAGATTGGGTTGATAAAATTAAACAAATTAACAAAATCATAAAAATAGATTTCGTTTTTGCTTCACTCGCAGATGACAGATTTAGAAAACCTCTTCCAGGTTCATTTGAATTTATTAAACTCAAATTTATTAGAATAGAATGGGACAAATTAATTGATAAAAAAAAAATATATTATATTGGTGATTCTTCTGGGAGAGAAACAGATTTTTCAGACACAGATATTAAATATGCGATAAATAATTGTTTAAAATTTAAAACACCTGAAATATTTTTTAATATCAACAAAGTGGAAGATAAGATTGGTTTTATTACTTATCCTACAATAAATTATTTTTTTCCTCAAGAACAAACTCAATTATTTGATGAACTTGATAAAGTAATTGAGAAACATAAAAAAATTATAATACTTACAATAGGATTTCCTGCAAGTGGTAAATCATTTTTAAGAAAAGAATTGGTAAAACGTTATCCTTATTTTCATTATTCAAATAATGATGATGTGATAGAAAAAGTCCAATCACGTATGTTGATAAAAAAAGCATCACCAACTTATGATTATATTATTGATGATAATACTAATTTAGATAAATCTGTAAGAGATTGTAAATTAAAACTATTTGATGGACATCATAAGATAGGGATTTGGTTTGATTATGAATTAGATGTTTGTTTTCATTTAAACTGGTTGAGAATGTATTGGTTTGGTGGTAAATTACTATCAAAAGTAACATATTACACATTGAGAAAGAAATTTATTTCTACTGATTTAGAAGTTGGATTTGACAAATTTATTAAAATTGACAAAGTGTTTGGAGAATTTAATTTAAAAAATAAAATAAAATATTATTATTAAATAATTAATATAATTGAATATAAGGCATATTTTTTTATTATAGTAATTAATGTATTAGTAGTGGAATAATGCAAATTATATCATATTATACTTTACATTTAAATAATTTTGACATAAATAAAGCAACATTTAATTTTAACAAATTAAATAAATCACATAAATATTCTGGAAAAAATAATTTTCATAAATAAAATAATATCAAAATAGATAAGGAAATTATAAATAAAGATAACCAAGAAAAAATAAATATTAAAAATGACAATATTGAAAAATTTAATAAACAATAAAAAAAATAAAACAACAAATGTATACAAATACAAATATAAATATAAACACAAATATAAATACAAATATAAATACAAATACAAATATAAACAATGCTTTAACTAATAATTTTGTAAGATGTTTAAGTATAAAATTATTCATAAAAAAAATAATAGAATTAATAAAAAAAATTTTTCTGATTTAGATCATGATTTATTATGGGAAATTTTTATAAAATTTCCTCAAATTTATTTGTTCATCAAAATTAGACTATTTTATAATAATTCAAATATAAATGTATATGAAATATTATCAAATAATATTGATTCAATATATTTACTTAAATTTATATCATGTTGAAAATTATTGTTTGAATAAATTTCTTGAAATAATAAAAAAACAAATAATATTATTTTTTACAAAAACAATTTTGAATTAAAATAAAAAAATAATTAATAAAAACAATGATGTTAAATTAATTAAATAAAATAAAAAATGTCTAATAACATTTGAAGACATGAGTAATGTTTATTTTCATTGTGAAGTGTATGATATACTTATTATAGTTTATATGGTTTAATGTATTGGTATCAAACAAATCATAAATGTACAACACAATGGTGTTCAAATAATGTAAATAAATTTAATTTTTGTAATAAAATAAATTTAGAGGTTAAAAAATTTTCAATAGTTAGTGAAATAGATTATTATTATAATTGATGATTGTATTGGTAAAATTAATATCTACTTGAAACCATAGATGGATCTTGATAATAAGTACAATATTCAGTATTTTCTTTACAAGATGGACCAGTTTTGTATAACCAATTAGCAAAATCTGTTTGATTATTTGGTATTGTTTGGATAGGAACAGTATAAAACATTCTTTGTGAATTTTCTCTTTCCCAAACATCAGATAAATTTCTGTAAATAGAACTATTATAAAGATTTTGCATTTGATTAGAAACATCAGGGTCATCTACATTGCAAGGTTCTGGTAATTTATCTGCATCAAGGTAATCAGAAAATACTATATTAGCGAATGGATTTTCAACGGTTGGTTTTCTACAAGTATCTTTACGATATAACTGGTCTTTTTCCCAAGAAACTGTTTTTTGTTTCTTTTTTTTTTCTTTTTTAATATATTCATCATAATTTATTTCAGAATAATCTGGACCTAATTTATAATTTCCATCTGAATCAATATAACCAGATTCTACTTCAAAATTTACATTGGGTATTGAATTACCTTTAAAAACATTAGTCTTAACACTATCATATAATGTAACCATTGGTTTATTTAATTTAAAATTTTCTTGACAACTTGAACATTCATCATTATTATCATTTACAAAGAATTTTTCTGATTTCTCTGCTTCTGACAACAAATCACGTTGAATACCTTTTGGATCAGATATATAAATAAAATAAAATATTACAATTAATATAATCCCTATTAATAAATAAATTATTACTGACTGTTCTGAACCAAATAATACACATAACACAATAAAATACAATAAAAATCTTGTTACGGTATTTAATTGTTCTATTCTTCCCATATCTTTTGTTGGAATTATTATATAATATTTTTTATATAATATATACGGGTCTTCTATCCAAAAATTTTCATTCATATTTTTTCTATATATTAAAACTAATATATAAAAATATTTTGACAAAATATTTTATTTTTATATTATTTTATTGATTTAACAAATTTTTTAAATCTCTTAATTGTTTTAATTTTTTTAATTTTTCTTTTTTCCTTTCTATTTCTATTGTATCATTAGTATTAGCTGATTGAATACTTATATTATCTACATTTATATTTTTTTTTTTGATTTTTTTAACTTTTTTGATTTTTTTATTAACTTTTTTAGTTTTATTGTTAATTAATTTATCACAATTATCACTATTATCATCATCATTATCTTCATTATCTTCATTATCTTCATTATCTTCATTATCTTCATTATCTCTATTATCATCGTCAATATTAACATAATTATCATCTTGATTATCATTATTAGCATTATTAACATTATCTTCATAGTTATTTTTATTATTATCTTCATTATTATTTTTATTAGTGATTATATTATTTTCATTATTGATATTATACTTGTTATTATTAATTTTAGAATTTGGATTATTTGTATAATTTAGATTATTTGGATTATCATGTGGATTATTATTTTGATTATAATTATCAAAAATTAAAGATAACTTATTTATATATGTATCTTGTATTTGTTCAATATGATTAATTACAATAGGAATAAAATTGTCTGAATTATCAGTTGTAGCAATAATTTTTCCTTTAAAAAAAGCCATAAAATATGGTGTATTATTTTTAATTGAATCAAAATATCCACTTTGTCCATTAAAATCATCAGTAAAATTATCAAAATCAATAATAATATTCATAACATAAGTATTAATTTTTGATATAGTTAATAATGTTGAAGATAAATCATTCCAAATTAAATTATTACATGATTTTGATAAAAAGCAAATACAAATTGGTTTGTACATATTATTTTTCATAATTTCATCTAAATCTGTTTTTTTATTTACCCTGTATATATTTTTAGACATTGGTATAAATTATATATTTTATTGTACTTAATCAACTTTTAAATTATTTAATTAAATAAATTTAATTAAATTAAATATTATTAGAAAAATTAATCATATTTTATATTTAATTTTTATTTTTTTTAGATTTTCTTGTTTTTTTATTTTCATTTTGTTCATTATTATTTTCATTTCCATTATTTTTATTTATATTTTGATTTATTTCAGTATATTTATCATTCATATTTTGAACAATATTTGATCTGATTAAATTATCAACGATATTTAGTGCATCTGATTGAACTGTATTTTTTGCTAAACTTGATGTAGCATCCCAAATTTCTAATACACTCACATTACTACCCTGAATTTTACCCATCATATTTCCTGCTACTTTTTGTGCTATTCCCAATAATTGTTCTACACCTTGTTTACCTTGCATTTTTGTACTATCACTATTTGCTTTTAATCCAATAACTTCATCTTTGATATTTGCTAACATATCAGATAAAAGTTTTGATGTTTGTTTATTTCCTTGAAAATTATCACTCTCTAATACATTAGTTAATTTAGCAGCTGCTTCGTTGACATCTGATTCTTTAATATTATTCATATATTCATCCATTTTATTATTTGTTTCTTGATTAATTAATGTACTCATAATCATATCATATGCAGAAATATTTTTAACTTCAACACCTTCAAATAAACTTTGTACATCAATATTTGAACCTACATTACCAATTGATTCAAATGGATTAAATTCTTTACCAACGTTTTCACAAGATGTAATTTCTTCAATAACCTTACAATATGTTTTAGCACATACTAATAAATCACTTATTTTGGATAATAGTTCAATATGGATTTGTCTATCCATAATTTGCAATAATAATGTATTTATATTAAAAGTAGGTAAAATCGTCCAATATTTTTCTTTATTTTTAAAAAAATTATAATATGTATTATCATTTGAGTCATTTTTTAATAATAAATTGACGATATCAAAAAGTCTATTATTATCTGATAATTTAATAATTACTTTTTCAAAATTTAATTTTTCACCATAACCTTTAATTTTTAATAAATTAGGTATATCTTCTGAATTAGGAGGAACCATATGCAAAAATTTATCGACTAATTCATTAAATAGAGATGCAAATTTATTTTTAAAATAATCTTTGTAATCAGAAGCAGTTTGTGTTTGATCCATTTAATAATTTGATAATAATAAATTAAATGTAGATATTTTTAAATACTTTTAATCTAATTAAATATTTTTTTAATATTTTCTAAAATAATTATTATTAATTCAAAATATTTTTTAATTATTTCAATATCATCTGAGGATAATTTAAGAGTATTATTTTTTATTTCTATCATCAAATTTACCATATCATCCGAATCAGAAATGAAATTATTTGTGTTTGTTTGATTTTTTGTATTTTGATGATGTTTTATATTTGATATACAACTTTTGATACTTATATTATCATCAGAATCTTCATCTAATTCATTTAAATTACCAATATCAAAATTTAAAATAGTTTCTTTATTAGCAAGTAAATAATCAAATCCATTTTGTAAAATATTAAATCTATTTAATTTAATATAATTTTTAATATATCCAAGTCCAAACATAACTTTGAGAGGTAAAATTCTCATTGAATATGATGTATCAATTAATTTAATTATTGTATCAATATACATGTCCATTAAATAATTATATTGATTGAACATTTCTTGTTTATTGTAAGAATTATTATTCATAAATCCAAATATATTTATTATGTAATAAATGTTTATTTAAATAATTTGAATACTTTAAAAAATATAAAAAATAATTTTTAATAATTAATTCATAAAAACATAAAAAAGTATGTATGAATTAAATATTATCCTGATAGTGATTTATATTTTACATTTTTTGATATTATTGATTCACTAGGCATTTTTTATTATATTGAAAATGTTAAATTAAATTTTATATAAAAAAACGGATCTGCTAATAAATTTAAAAGTGATATAATGAATTTTTTATTAACTAAATTTGATATAAATATTTTAATTTGTTTAAAACTATTTAAAAGATAAATTACATTTTTTTATTAATTTATATGAATATTTATAAATCTTTATTTGCTCCCACCCATTTTGGCATAATAGTATGTTCACCCATAGCAATTCTTCTATTAATTTCATCAATTGAATTTTTAATTTGTTCTTTTTCATTTTTTCTTTCCATTTCAGCTAATTGAAACATTTGATCTTGTCTCTTTTTATCAATTTTATCTCCTTCAGGAGCAGTATATATTTCCATATCTTTATCGGGTGGTAAAAATGATTTAGGTAAAGGATTGTCTACATTAACATAAGCATATCCATCAGAAAATCCAGACATTTCATTTTGAAGATAACCGAATAATTTATTGATAGGTTTAACCATTGGTTGATTTAATTGATTTTGATTTAATTGGTTTGTATTAATATTATTACCACCATTAACCATATTAGGATAAGCAAATCCATTTGTATTGGGTGGAGGTTGAATAGGATTAACTGTATTTCTTTTAATGATATTTGTTTTTGGAACCTCAAATTGATTTAAAGTTCCATTTGGTTTACCATTTGATTGTGAATGATTCAATTGTGAAGATAATTGAGATATTTGACTTGTTAATTGTGAAATATGATTATGTGGATTTTGATTCGGATTAATATCATAATTATTAGATGGTTTAGATAGCATAGATGGCATTGGTGGGATAGGAATATTATTTTGAACAATTCCAACATCAGGAATATATAATTGTTCATCTTTCATTGAAACATTATTATTAGATGATGATAATTTTATCATATCATCCAACCATTTAATACAATCTGAACCATCAAATTGTTTATTTATACTTGGTATAATAATAGTAGGTACTTTTTTTAATCCTTGTGCTTTAAATTTTTCTTTTTGTCCATCAATACAGATCATTTTAAAATTTTTTAATATATTTGCTTTATGTGCAGTTGTAATAAAAAAATTACAAGTTTTACATCCTTCCATATAAAATAATAAATTAGGTTGAGACATATTTAATGTAATATATATTAATTGTTAAAGTAAAAAATATTTAAATATTTTCACATTATTAAAACTTAATTATTAAGATTGGAATTATAAAAAATTGATTTTAAAAAAAAATATATATAAATTAATCAATATTAATAAATATATAGATGGATTTAGAGATTAAAGAAATAAAATATGAAACAGATAATTATGATTCTTCTTGTTTAGTTTTGGATATATATGGAAAAGACGCTCATTATAGTATAATAAATTCATTAAGAAAAGTATGTTTAGATCAAATACCAATTTATGCTTTTGATAGAGGAAAAATTAAAATATTGAGAAATAATTCTGTTTATGATAATACAGAGATGGAAGTCAGATTATCACAATTACCAATTAAAAGAATACCAAATAATGTGATATATCTTCCACTTAAATATTATAAAAATGTTAATTTTGCAGATATTAAATTAGAGCGTCATCCAGATGATGATACCAATGTAGAATTTTATCTTAATGCTAAAAATATTGGACCAGAGAAAATTAAATATGTAACAACTGATGATTTAAGAATAAGTCTTAATAATGATATCATCAAAAATCAAAATATGTATAAAGGTCATCCTATAACATTATTAGAATTAAGAGTAGGTGAAGAATTTGAATGTTCTATGAAAGGTGTTATAGCTGTAGGAGAATTAAATTCAATTTTTAATTCATCAAATACGTATTATAAGGAAATAAAAGAAAACGAACATTATATATTTACAATAGAATCAAATGGTCAATTAGATGAATATGAATTATTATTAAGAGGTATAAAAATAATAATAGAAAAGTTAAAAATAATTAAAGAAAATATTGAAAATATTCAATATGGAATGATTGTTAGTGAAAATAATTCAATAAATTTAGTAATTAAAAATGAAGACCATACTTGTTGTGGTCCATTAAATTATGTTTTACAAGGTATGAAAGAAGTAGATTTTTCAGGTGTATATTTACCAAACTTGATGGAAAAAAATATAGCAATAACTTGTGTCATAGATAAAAAATATAAAATAATTGATGTATTTTCAAAAGCAATAGATAATACAATAGAATTATATAATAGTATAGAAAAAAAGTTAAAAAATTATCAAAGAATTAATTAAATGTTTTTTTATAAAATTTTATTATCAATATAATATATTATATTTGTAAAATATGTACATATCTGAAATTGATGATATATTAGATAAAACATTAGATAAATTTATGTATTTATGGATACTTGATAATAAGAACAAGGAAATAATAGATTATGTTAAATTAATTAGAGAACCAAATTTAGTTAAATTTCAAAAAGAAATTAATATATTATTAGAATATGGTATTAGTTTAATATCTGACAATGATATTAAAAAATTTGTTTCAAAAATATCAAATATTAATTTGATTAAAAATTTGGTATTAAAATATATTGGATATTATTTATTTATATTTATTGGAATAAATTACAATTCAAAGATTGAAACATTCAATAACAATATTATAGAGTTTTCTAGAACTCAAGCAAATTACAAGTTAAGAATTGATAATTTTTTTAATACTGAATCAAATTCAAATATTATAAAGATAACAAATCTTACAAATCAATTTATTGAATATATTGAAAAAACTATTAATAATAAAAAAAAAGATAATCAAAAAGATGTAAATATTTTAAATGAATTGGATAAATTTTTAAAATTATATGGTGAAGAAAATATAAATAAAATTATTGAATTATACAAAAAAGAATATACAAAAAATAAAATTGTCATTCAACATAATATAATTAAAATTATGATTTATTTAAATTTATATAAAGCATCTGAAAAAAAAGAAATATTTAATATAATTGAAACAACAGAAACTTCAAATGGTGAATTTATTTTTATTGACATTGTTATACCTAAAAGTAGTTTTATTGATTATAATGCTATTGAATCAATTTTAGAACCATATGAACTAAAAACGAGTCTTCCTGAAACAATTTATGGTTTAATAAATGATGATTTTTCAGAAAATATAATTGAAGCAAGAAAATATTTTACAGATTTTGATCTTAAGATACAAAAATTATTAAATACACATTTGGTGGTTCCAATTGTTGATGATTTTTTATTATATCATAAAGATAATGAGCGATATGAAAAACAATTGAATGGAACAAGTGATAAGAAAAAAAAAGAAGATACAAAAATAAAATATATTGTAAATAAAATAAACACAGTAAGTGATTATTATAAAAATCCGAATGAAATAAAAAAATTGTTTTATGTACCATTGGCAAACAGAAATGGAGTTTTAGTCAATACATATGAAGATTTAAAAATAATATCAAAAATGAAAAATATCGTTAAAATAGATGATGAAAATATAGATTTATTAAGTGATTTAATAAATTACAGATTATATCCATATATTTCTTTTAAAGAATTTCAAGCAAATGGTTATTTCTTTAATCCAAATACAACAACCGGTGCTATTAGAAATTGTTCCATTAATGACAAAGGTAAAGACAAATTTAACGTACTCCAAACAAGAATTTTATCAGAAAATATGTCTGTAAATATTATAGGATTTGCTATTATAAATACAACAGATTCAATAGATTGTATTAATACCAATACTTTTGTTAATATTTCAGATGAAACAAATAATCCTTTACAAGCAATGAAAGTTCTATTAGAAAATAAAATCAAAAATATAAATTTTCAAAATATTAAAGATAAAACAAACTTGAAAAAAAATTATTATTGGTTATTTGACTTGAGCAAACAAAATTATTCAGTTCCTTATTATGATATTTCTCCAAATATGAATCCAAATGATGTTGTTAAAATATTATCTGCATATTTATATGATTGGGTTATGGAATGTGTAATTAAGTTAATAAAAGAGGATATAAATGAAACACATATAAAAACAATTACAGACTATATGAATTTTTTTGATAAATTTAAACATAAATTTCAAGATATAGAAAATCAACAATATTCATCAAACATAAATGAACTAGAATATTTAATGTATTACATTAAATCTAAAAAAGTTACAGATGTTTATGATTATAGAGAAGATGAATTTCCTGGATTGTATGGTAATGTTATAAAATTACCTATTGTTCCAAAAAAACCAAGTCCACCTATTCCAGTTGTAAAAATTAAACCAGATTTTAAAACACTATCCAATACAATTAGTTCTTCTTCTCACCAATTAATAGATATAGATATTGGTATTGATACAATAGATACAAATGAACATATAAATGGAATATGTCAACATAATATTTCATGGGATAAAATAGGTGAATTAAAAAAACAAAAAGATTTAAGATATTCAGATCTTGTATATGAATTTATTCAACAATATCTGGAAATTAATCCTACTCAAGATTTTATTTGTAAAAGTTGTAAATCCTCAATTAATATGAAACGTTATATACAGGATGGTTCATTTGATAATACTACTCAAACATATATTACATTTTCTGTACAAGTCGATACACCTTTAGAAGATTTTCCAGAATATGAAAAATTTAAAACATCAATTAAAAGTTTGGATAAAATTATTGATCGTATTAGTTCTATAATTAATTTTCAAGGATTATTTGGTTCGTCATATACAAATAGATCAAAAAGAAAAAATATAATTAAGGATACGTTGGATATTGTACTTAATCATAATTTGTATTTGAAAAAATCAGCATATTTAACAAATAGAGATACATTTATAAAATTATATGGAATTAATAAAAATATTTCATATTTATATATATTTGAACTTGAAAACAATATATTTATATATTCATCAAAAGATAAGGATTATTATAAATCTGTAAAATTTAATAATATCATTTCATATATTTTAATTTTGCTGGTATTAGAAATTAATGATACACAAATACAATCACTTTCAAATGATAAAATATGTAGTTATTTCATTTATAAAAAAATTGGTCATACATTGTTTGAAAATATAAATATTACAGTAAATAAATCTAATGATATTAAACCAATTAAAGATTATCCTATTTTATGTTATTTAATTTATATTATTAGTTGTTTTATTACAAAATATAATTTATGGGCAGATGTTATTTCAACTGAAACTAATGTTATTGATAGAAAAAAGAATTTTTTGATTATTCAAAAATCTGTTATTAATACAGTTGTTGAAATTTTCAATTCTATACTTCAAGTAAATGCAGAAGAATTAAAGTCAAAAAAAATATATCTCTATGAAATATTTCAAAATAAATATTATTTTAAACTTAATGACTTATTTAAAGATTTTAATTTAGTTAGAAAATTAGATAAAATGTATTTATCAGATGGTTTAATTAAACAACAAAAACAAGTTTATTTAGATAGTTCTAAATTTGATATTGATCCTGATATGTCAACAGTATTTAATAAATTTGTATTAGATAATCTTTATTCAAAATATAGCAAAAAATATTGTTTAAAAAGATTGGTGTGTACATTTAATGATAGAAAAAAATTAGTGCCTATGAATACTATATCTAATTTAACAAATTGTATTGGAGGTGAATTTCATGATTTTAAGGCAAAGGATAAAAATTTGTATTGTGTGAGATGTAATGAAATAGCAAATCAAAATAATTTTATTCTAGAGAGTGAAAAAATTATAGGTGAAAGATATACTACATTATATTTGAGAAAATTGGCTAAAAAATATTGTATGTCTGGACAATTACATAAATTTGAATTTGATAAAAAAAATAAAAATATTTGTTTAGAATGTGGATATGTACAAGGAAGTACAATTACTTTTACGGATAAAGAATTATTTAAATTATATAATACAATTGAACAAAAAATAAAAAATAATAATATTAAATTATTAGAAATAATTTCAAAACACAATAATTTAACTACTCAAGAAATTTCATCTATTTCAAATTTATTTAATAAAGTTGTGTATAAATATGAAAAATATAACAATGACATAATAAAATCAATTGGAATATTATTAGATAAAATACAAAAATTATTAGGTAAAGATATAATTATTAATAATCAAACATATAATTTATATTCAAATATATATATTATAGAATATGACCATTTGGGAACAAAATTAAGTACACCTATAAAGATATTAGAAGAAGAAAATAAATTTAGGACTATAGAAAATCATTCACACTATGGGAGAGATGTGTTAGTTTATACAATGCAAAAAAATACAAAATATGAATTATTTTATGATTCAGAAGAAAAAATATTTTTAGGATATAGAGAAGTAAATAAAGAATTTAAGAATAGTAAAAATTTTAATATTAAATTAAAAATAAATTATTCATTAAAAAATATGTTAACATTAATTGGTTTCACTAGACAAAATATTAATATTATTGATTTTTATCCAGAAATTATTGGATTAACTAAAAATAATTTTGAATTAAAATTCAAAGACTTTAAAATGGAAGATTTTTTAAATAAAATAGCAATGAGAAGATTTGAGACAATTAAAAAGTTGGGTATGGAACTTAAAAAATATATAAATAGATTTAAAAATAATTATAAGGTAGACGTAATAACTTTTGAAGCAACTTTTTTTGACAAACAAAACAAACAAATTACAAATACATATATATCAGATATAGCAAATAATCAAAATGATTTATTGTATATGGAATATAAGAAAAAAATTGAACAAAATATTGTTATTGAACTCAAAGAAACTAAAGAAACTAAAGAAAATAAAGAAACAAATAAATCAACAAGTTCAAAAAAAACAATTCCAAATTCTGTAGATAAAATACACATTTTTCTTAAACATATAAATCTTATAAATATATATTTATCATTTGATAATTTGGTATTGAATAAAAATGATATTCCAAAATTTTCAAATAAAATTAATTATAATTTAATTTTAAAAAATGATTATTTATCAAATGTAGCTTTAAATTATATTATTGATGAAATTATTAGATTGATGGAATATAATACAAATAAAAATGTAAAAACTAATTTGACAAATTTTATTATTGATTTAATTTCAAATTTATTTAACTCCACTTTTTATGAAATTTCTAAATTTAATCAACAATTGAGTTATTTTTATCAAATATTATATACTTCTGAATTTTATCTTGAAACACAAAATACAGATTATATGATTGATGCTATTGATTATTATTCTAATCAAGAAGAAATTAAAAATATTGATAATTTTGATGATGAACAAAGAGAAAGATTAGTAAATCAAATTGTGGATGATAATGAAGAAATGGAAGGTATGGATATGGTAAATGGAGATGATGATATAGAAGGTATTTTTGATATGTTTGATGAGTATCAAGGTTATGAAGTATCCAAACCAGAAATATTAATTTAATAAAAAAATTTAATAAAAATTATTTATTTTTTGTTATAGAATAAATTTAATTTCTAAATTAAGATAGATAAATATGTTAAAAAAAAATTTACAAAATGAATTTAATATATTAATGATATTAAATTGTGAAGAATATCAAGACCAAAAAGTTTTTATTAAATATAAAATTGATAGTTAAAAAACAATTTTACAAAATAAAAACAAATTCGGAAGAATTATAATGTTTGGAAAATTATTTTTTGATATGATTTGATTGAAGGCGTAAAAGGATTTGATAAACATATCATGTCTGATAATAAATATTATATGGTATATTATGAAAAAAAATATATTAGAACTAATTATATATGATAACACAATGTTTTTTAATAGTAATTTAATAAAAATAAACAAATTTTATATTTTATTATGTTAAAATAAAATATAAAGATAATTTATAAATTTTAATTCCATAATTTTATTACATTATTACATTATTATTTTTTATATTATAAATAATTTTTAATTTTTTTATAAGGTGATGAATTAAATTACAGAAAAAATAATTTATCATTAATATTTATTAATATTAATATAATGATAAAAATTATACTTTTACTAATAATAATTTTGGTAATATTTAAAATATATACAATCTATTATTCAAATGATAATAAAAAATCAGAAGAACCTTATATTAATATAACAAATCCTTTTGTTGACGGACTTAGTCAATTTCAATTAGGAACCGACGAACCAAATATTACACAAGTTTTAGATGGTTCAGATCTTCCACCACAAAAACCTTATAACCCATTTAATCCTGCCAATAATTTAATTCCTCAAACTTCTAATCCTGATTTTACTTATTATCCAGATGCTAAACTACATAAAACAAAATCTTCAAAAATATTAAACAAAATTAATAAAATGACTACACAAATGATTCCTTCAAACTCTCAAACCAAATCAAAATTTGACCAAGATATAAATCTTATCAATCAAATGAGAAATAAATCTTTAAAATCTAAGGATTCTAAATTAAAAAATAAAATCCCCTGTAAAAAATTAAATAAATTTTTTGTTCAAACACAATTTTCTGATTCTTATCGTGATGTACTGACAGTATTTAATAATATCTGTCCTGATCAAAAAATTCTTTTTAATCTTCAATCATTACCTGTTGTTACTACAAAATATCAACTAAACCGTGATACTCCATTTGTTTTTATAAAACTAGTAACTCAGTTTATTAATCAAGTCAACAAAGAAATATCTAAATTACCAGAATCATATGAAATTGTTAATAATTATAATAATTATATGCCTTTAACTTCACAATTAAAAAAATATACTGAAAATAAAGGCATTAATAAATTTTATAAAGATATTGGGGTAGATTATAATTTGTATGCAGACACACCACCTAATGCACCCATTGAGTTAATTAAAATTATTAGTGCCACAAGAGAATATACGGACGCAGAAACAAAATATGTTATTACACTTGTTGTTAAAAAAATATTAAAATCAATCACAGACCAAATACAAATAACTGTTCATTTTGTTACTAAAAATAATCCACTTGAAGGATATGGATTATTTAATGGAACCCCGCCAATAGAAACAATAAATTCTACTCAACAAGTTGCAATAGAATTCATTTTTGTTGATGGTTATTTAACCGATGATTTTAATGTTGATTATGATTGTGTTGGTGGAGATAATGGATGTAAAAAATATTCTAATATTGATTGGGATAATAAATATTATTCATTTGATGCTCTGGGAACAAATTTTATGTTATCAGATTATGAAATTATTAAAGAATTTAATAAAAAAAATAGAGAACATGAAATTGAAATGAACAATTTTAATATAAATGTTCCTTATCCAATTTATGAAAATCCGGCAAAAGCAAAAGCACCTAATTTTTCCTAAAGTAATATGTAAAATTAAATGAAAAAATTGAAATATAAATAATTTCTATAATTTATTAATAAATTACAATAAAGTTAATAATAATATTAATATTATTAACTTTATTAAAATGATATCTATAAATTATATTTATATCTATATATGCGATATATTTACAAAAATTAGTTTTTCAACAATACAAAGTATTATAAATATAATTAAATTAATACCATCATATATTTCTAAAATTAAATCATTATCCGCTAATAATATAACTAAAAATAATAATAAAACTAAAAATAATAATATAACTAAAAATAATAATATAATTAAAAATAATAAAAAAAATAAAATTTTAAATAAATGTATTTATGAATATAATATGGAACATAATCATGATTGGGGTTGGTTTGTGGAAATTGATGTTGTTCATGTGAGGAGATAAATTATTTTATTTCATACATTAATTCGGTTTTAATTACATATTTTGTTCTACTAATTAAATTTGGAACAGAGTGAAGAATATCTTGATCTCTCCGAGCCTCATAAAAATTTTTGGTTATCAAAAAAATTTTATAATAGGTCCATCATACAAACAAGACCTATTTTTGGTTCTATTTCACGAATTAATGTTTTTGTATCTAAATTTAGATGTTATTGTCCCAATATAATCAGAATTAATATAAATTAAAATTGTTATCATTGACATTATTTTGTCTGTTGAATAAAAACCATCTCAATGTGGAGTAAAATAATGTATCATTATACTTGAGAAATATAAACCTTGAATTTATTGAATGATATTTTTTACCTTTGTATTCATTGGATATTAAATGTTGAATTCTTTATTCAAGTATTAAAGCAAATTTTGGATCATCAATAATACATCTTAAACTATCTCAAACATCAGTATAAAAGTATTTTTTTCTCATTTCGATCAAATAAACTTACTTTTTCATATCCAACAGATTCAGATATTTCAATGATTTTTCACATTCAGTCAAATTAAACACATCTTCAACACATTTTGACATCATGTCTAAATTTGCTTTCACATCATAACTTGTCATATAGTCATATTTTTCACCTTTTTTATTTGTAATTTCAATCTTATTTATTATTATCATAATTTAATGTTTAATGTTTAATGTTTAATGTTTAATGTTTAATATAATGAATTATTAAAATTTTTAAATTAAATTTTCAATTTTTTATTTTTATTATCAAATTTAATATAAAAATAAATATATAAAATAATAATTTTATTTTTCTAAATATAATAATATATAGTCTAATGAACAATAATTCAAACCAATATTTATCTTATCAAACAGATTGTGTAGATTGTGGAAATAAACCTTGCAACACACAATATAATAACAGTGGATTACCTACATTTAGAACAAATGTATGTACAAATTCTGGATTTAATTATGGTTATTCTAGTAATTTAGAATATGATCCTGAATTTATTCATGATGATATTGAACAAAGTACTGCTCCTTTAATGTCTGTATTAGACCCAAACAGAGTTAAAAATTGCTCTCAATGTTTAAGCCTAAATGGTCCAAGAGAGGGTCATAATGGTTGGGGAAATTCAATTCCTATAGCAAATCCATCTATTACTCCAGCACAAGACTTGATTGATATTGATTCCATTATGTCAAATCGTAATGTTAAACAAGATAGATCTAAAAAAGGTCATGTTAATATGGTTGATGTGTTTAAATTTAAAAACTTTGATGCTAAATTATGTGATAGAGGATTAGATCCATTAAATTCTACTCTCACATATCCAAAACAACTTTATAGAGAAATGTCTATTAATAGATTTTATGATCTTAATATTAATCCACAAGTAAATATTTTTTATCCTTGGGCAGTAAATTCTCAATTAGAAGCAAAAGATAATTACGATTACCCTTATCCATATTTTGTTGGTATGGATGAATCATTACCAAAACCAATTAATGGTAAAGCAAGACCTTGTAAAACAACTTGTACTGCTAATTGTAATACTAAAGTTTATGAAGGTAGAGAATGGAAAAAAATAGAAGAACAACAAGCCCAACAATATGAATCAGATACTGATGCTGAATCAGAATCTAGATCGGTAAGATCAGAATCATCAGATTATGGATATTAATTTTTCAATACTTTTTAATAATTTTTACAAATATATTTAATTTAATTGATATCAATTAAATTAGTGCATTCATTAATTTTTAATTTTTTTATTTTTTAATTGATAATTTTAGTATTTTTATTTTCACTATATAATTTAAATTAAAAATAGTTTATAATGGAATTATTAATAGGTTCCGGATTATTCTTAACTGGTATATTTTTAAATTTAAATAAAAGTGAAAAAGACCAAAAAGAATTAAACGACCCATCAAAAATATTATCAAATTCAAATGGTGTATTAAAACATACTTATGTAAATCCTTATCCTAAAAATTATTTGGATAACTATAAAAGTAAAATATACACAGATTCCAATGAATTTTTATATAATTCAATTAGTAATGGATATTTAAATTCTATTGAATCTGGTTCAAATATAGTTAACAATATATATAGAACACTAAATGATCCATATGAAAAAAATAAAAAAATAAAAATAAATAATTTATTAAATAAAGATATAAATATGATAAAAAAAACCTCCTTTAATAATATAGAAACTATGAATAATATAGATTTTCAAAATAATTATAGGACATCATATGATAATATCTCAGAAGATAGTGTTTTTTCTGATAATTATTCTATTCAACCAAATAAAAGAAATATAAAAAAAAATAATATAGATATAAATTCTCAGATATCAGATAATTATTCAGATAACGATACTAATATCAATCTTAAAGTAATAAATCAACAAGATAAATTTTTATCAGATATAATAACAAATTTGTCAGGTAATGATTATGATACTGATGTAGATAATGATAATTATAGAACTAAAGCAACTACTCAAACCCAAACCCAATGTGCTAAAAATGATTCATTTGAATCACAATTTGATGAATTAAAATTTGATCACAAAGATATACCTTCTACTATGCAGAATGGAAAACAATTATTAAATATTTTTAATGATAAAATAGGATGGGTTCCTGAATCAAATTTTAATCCTAAATCTGATGGAAGATATGGTGTTTCTGGAGATATGACACATAATAATATGGTTCCATTTTTTTCATCTAAAACTTACGGATATAATCCTAAGTATGACAAAGAAAGAGAAAATTATTCTGTGAGACAAATTGAATTATTTACTGGTTCAGATCAAAATCCTCAATTTAAACATAAAAAAGAAGTTACTAATTTATTTAGTCCTGAAACTAATAAAGTAGAATCAGTAACAGGTTTACCAAATTTTAATGATTATTTTGAATCAAGATATATTCCATCTCAAACAAGAAATGGTGAACTTTTAATGCAACCCATAAGAACTACACCGGGTTTAAATTTAGGATACACTGAAATAGGTAATACAGGGCGTCAAGATCTATATAGAGTTTTACCTAAAACTGTTGATCAATTAAGAACTGTTAATAATCCCAAAGTATCATATACTCCATTAATTAATCCTGGACAAAAAGGAGACAGAAGAGGTATAATTGGTGATTTTATACAAAAAGGTCCAGATAGGTTTTATTACAATGCACCTGATTCTATGTTACCACAAGTTGGTGATCATGTTGCTCCTGCTATTTATGGTAAATGGATTGTTGACCAAACTAATCGTTCTCTTAATCCAAATACTCCTGCACTTAATCCTTTAGGTGGTATTGAAAAATCAACTCCTGAATATTTACAAGGTCAATTTAAACGTTCATTTAAAAGAGAATATGATGCCTTAAATCCTACTAACGTAGGACGTGATACTAGAGGACAAATTATTAATCAAGAAACTTGGACGCCTAATGAAACTAATCGTCAATCAACAAATTATGGAGATAATTATGCTGGTAATATGATAGGTAATAAATCACAATCTTATTTAGAAAATTTTGATAATGCTATTCCAGATACAACACAAAGAGAAACTATTCCTGAATTACCAAATACTAATATTAATGGCAATTATAAATCTGTACCACTTATTAATTTTTTAAATATTATTCCAGATGTTACTAAAAGACAAATAATGCTTGAAGATAATGGAAGAAAAAATATTACTAATATATCAAATAGTATTAAAGGATATTTATTTAATTCCATTAATGCTATTCAAGATCCCACATTACGTGATTTGATTTCTCAAAAAATTATATTGGCTAATCAAAAAGGTTCAGGAGAACAAAATTATTTGTTTAATATGACTAATGCTATTCAAGATCCGAATATGAGAAATTTATCTGAAAATAATTTGATTCTTACAACACTTTCAAATAAAGAACAAGGTTATTTGTTTAATAATATGAATGCTATTCCAGATACAACACTCAGAGAATTATTAAATACAATTTATGGAAGTGGTGGATTAAATTTTAAAGGTAATCATCAACAAGATCTAATGTTTAATTATTCTAATGCTATTCCTGATACTACTTTAAAGGAATTGACTGAAAATATTATACAATTAACAAATATTACTGGTCCAGTTGGTTCTGTCAAACAATATTTATTTAATTATATTGATGGTATACCAGATACTACATTAAGGGAATTGGTGGAAGATAAAATTGTTCTTACAGGAATTAAACCAATTCAAGTAAAAGAATATTTATATAATTATATAAATGCTATACCAGATACAACATTAAAAGAATTAACTGAAAATCAAAAATATTTAGTTGGACAAAAAGGTAATTATTCACAAGAATATATGTTTAATTATTCAAATGCTATCCCTGACGCTACTATGCGTGAATTAATTGAAGATTTAAGACAATTAACTAATTTAACAGGTGATCATAAGGCACAATATTTGATTAATTATATAAATGCTATACCAGATACAACATTAAGAGAATTAACTGAGGATAAAGAAATTTTAACAAATCTTAAACCAATTCAAATTAAAGATTATTTAATTAATTATATAAATGCTACACCAGATGTTACTCTCAGAGATTTAACACAAAATCAACAATATTTGATTGGACAAAAGGGTAATCATATAAATGGAGAATTATATAATTATGCTAATGGTATTCCAAATAATACAAATAGAAATATCACTGAAAATAATATTAATATCATTGGACAAAAAGGTTCATATTCACAAGATTATATGTTCAATTATAATAATGGAGTTCCTAATAATACTAATAGAAATATGACTGAAAATACTAAAAATATTATTGGACAAAAAGGTTCACATGCCCAGGATTATATGTTTAATTATGCTAATGGAGTTCCTGATAATACTAATAGAAATATGTCTGAAGATACTAAAAATATTATTGGACAAAAAGGTAATAAGAATGGAATGACCGCATTTAATTATGATGATAGACCCATCCTGACTATGAGAAATATGTCAGAAGATACCAAGAATATTATAGGTCAAAGTTCTCAATACACACACAAAGAATATATCTTCAATTATGAAAATGGAATTCCGGACCCAACCCAAAGATCAATGACTGAAACAACTAAAAATATTACTGGTCAAAAAGGCGATGGAACACAAAATAGAGCAAGATTAGATTATTCCAATGCCTTATTAAATAATGTTAAAGAAATTGTGGCTAAAGGTAGAGCACCTACAATTGTAAAAGATAATAAAGGCCCGACTTGTACTTTTACAGAATATACATTTAATGATGATAGACCAATAACACAAAGACCTATATATCAAGGAACAAAACCATTGGGAAATATCACAAATCAACTTTATACTTTTGCTTAATAAATCATAAATATGACTAATAATTAAATTATTATAATATTTGCCTTAATCTTATATACTACATATATTGTTATAATGTATGTTTACCAATTGAATATAAAAATTATTAGATTACTTCATAAAAAAATAATTAAATTATTAAATTATTTAAAAACAACATAAAAACTTAAGAATATTAATATGTAACCATACATTAAAAATTTTTTATAATAAATTGATTAATAATTTCCTTTTTTTATAAAGTATATATATAGTTATTTAGATTACATATTTTATTAATGATAAGTAAATTAAACTTAAAAAATTTTTAAATTTTTTTAATAAGTATTTTAAATCTTCTATACTTTTTTATTTTTTAAAAAGTATTTACTATTGTTATTCTTGTTTTATATAATTTTTTTCTTCATTCGTTAAAGTTTTAATTTTTTTTTTATCTTTAGTATTTCTTTTATTAAAAGGTATGATTGATTTATAAAATATATCATTTAATTTACTTATTAACTTAATAGAATCATAACCAACATAAGTCATAAAAATAGTATATTTTTAATCAATTAATCCAATATTTAAATTATCAAGTTGTTCATTAAAAATATTTATATCATTTAAATTATTTTTAAATAAATCAATATTTAAAGGTATTCCTTTATCATTAGTTATTAATGACAACTTCATTACTTTTTTATTTTTAAAATATTTATTTCTTTCAACATTGTCTATATTATATTTATTGTAAAAAGTAGAAGTATCAGTATATACTTGTTTAATTTTATTTTTAAATTTATTCAATTTCATAAAATTTTTATTGTCAAGTATTATGATTAAGATTAAAATAAATACAATTTTTATAACTACATGAAATTGAAATAAAATGAACATAAGCCTTTAATATAATTTTCAACTTATATTTTTGATTTTTTGTTTTAAATTGATAAGTGTTAAATAATGATTTATAATTATTTTTAATGTTGATGTATATAGAATTTACAATTAAATTATTAATGTTATTTTTCATTTAATTTATAATAATACTTTTTTAATAAAAAAGTATTATACCTAAAGGTAAATATTATATAGAACAGATGTTTATAAAAAACAATGTTTAAATCAGTTTCAAAACATAATATCAGGGTTCATTTGTTTATACCATATCCAAGTTATATTGCTTAGAATAAAATTAATGAATTAAAGTTACTGACTTGTTTAAATATTATAATGTATGAAAAATATATCATGACTGAATTTGGTGTTGTGTTATCTAATGAAGATTCAAACAAATTATATAAATTGTATTCAAATATTTATGAAAATTATAATCCACAAATTTAATACCAATATTTTTTGACCATAAAATTGCTGATACAATGAGTACTGTAGAATTGATTTTAATTAAAGGACAACTATTAAATAATCGAGAACTTAGATTAATTTTTGTTGAACCATGTGATAAATTATATTCAAATATGAATGAACAAGATTTATATAAAATATTGTATTGTCCAATTCCTCCTTACAATTCATTTAAAAAAATATTAGAAGAAAAGTTAAAATAACTTAATAGGATATTTTATTTTATTTATTATTGATATTTTTTGCTAATTCTATTAATAATTTTGAAGTAATTTGTTTAGATAATAATTTTTTATAATTTGTTAAAATAAATTTGTTTATGAAATTATAAGTATATTGAATTTGTTCACATGAATCAGAACCTGCTATTGTAATTGAACCACTTTCAAAAACAAATATACTTACTGTCTTGTTTAAATTTGGTATATTATATTTAATATTTACACATGCTTGTACATTTGGATCTAATTCAGCACTAAATCCATTAGCAATTAATAATTCTCTTAATACTTCTCTTTTAATTTGAAATCCTACATTAAAATTTGTATTTATCATATGAACATTAAACATATATACATTTTCTATTTTTAATTGAGCATATGGATCATTTTTATAATTATTCAAGTCATAAGATATTTTTAGAGAATCAATATCAAATTCTTCAACATTTTTCAAAAAATTCTTTTTTTCAAATTTAAAATTTTCATTTATTAAAGCCTTTGTTTTTTTTATTTTTTCAAATACTATTTCTAAACATTTGGTAATATTGCTTAAATGTTTACATCCTGTCATTTGAATTGAACCATTTATAAATAATTTAACATTTATTGTTTTTTCTTTTTCTTTTGTTGTTAATTTATTCATATCTAAACCCATCAACATTGGAGTACTAAATATTAATGATACTTGATTGAAAAAATCTTTTGTTATCTTTCTTTTTTTTGTTTTAATTATTTTAGTTTTTTTAATATTTACTAAATTATTTATTATTCTACTACCATATTTTTTTCCTATCAATATATCATCAAAATCATTGAAATAATATGCTATATTTTCAACATCAAATAATACATTAATTTTACAAGTTATTGTTGCTGTTGAAATTGGGAGATCATATGGTAAATTATAAGCATATAATTTTGCTTTATCTAATCCACTTATTAATTCGGTCATAATTAATTCCTTGATCCATATTAATATAAAAAATCAATTTTTTTTATTTAATTAATATATACATAAATATTAAAAATGCAAAATTCAACACAACATATATATAAAAATAATTTATTTACAGAATTGTTAATTTCTAATAAAAATAATTCTTTGTTAGAAACAATTCAAATACATACAATGGAACAAAATTCAAATCCTAATCTAAATCCAAATCCAAATCAAAATCCAAATCAAGAACAAAATATAACTATTGAGGAAATATTTAATAAATATAATAAATTAAAAAATAAAATTAATTTATTTTGGAATAAAGTTGAATAGAAATTTCAATAATTAAATTCAATTAAGAATAAACTTAATTTAATTTTTAATTACAATAATATATACAATGAAAAAAAGTAAATATTTTTTAACAATTGATGTTGGAACTAAAAATTTAGCAATATGTGTATGTGAATATAAATCGGAATCTGCTAATATTAATATGAATACAAATATAAATACAAATACAAAAATCAATACAAACATATTAGAAAGAATAAATATTATTGACTGGGAAATTATAGATGTTTCATACAAACCCCTATATTGTAAAATGGTTAAAAATAAAAGAGCCATTTGTAATTGTCAAAGTAAATATTATAGTCTAAAACCAAATACCCAATCACATTCTGAACCAGAAAATTTAATTGGATATTGTAAAACACATATTAAACGAATTAGAGAACATAATAAAAAAAAAGAAAACAAACAAAATCAAATCAAAACTTGGTCTCTAAGTTCTAATCCTATTTATAAAAACAATTTTTCTACTCAAATGGAAAAATTACTTATAGGATTGGATAATTTTTTTAATCGTGTTATTCTCACACCATATCATGTAATAGACTATAAACCATTAAAAATATCAGATTTGAATATTTATATAGAAAATCAGCCGGTTTTTAAAAATCCAATTATGAAATCAATTAGTGTAGGTATATATACATTTTTTTGTATGAAAAAAATTTTACATCCTAAATCAATTGGTTCTATAAATTTTATTAATGCAACAACTAAAACTAAAGAAGATTTTGTTCTTAAATTATCTAAATTAGTTAGATTGGAATCTGAAATTAAAGATTTTGAATTATATAAAAAAAGAAAAGATTTTTCGGAAGATATAGTCAGTCAAATTATACCAAAACTCAAATATAATATTGAATATATCAATAATATAATTTCAACATCAAATTATTATTTGACAAAAAAAAAAGATGATCTTGCAGATACTTTGCTATATCAAATATATATAATTATGTATCTAATTTAATTTTTAATATAAAAATAAATACATTTAAAAAAATATATTTATTATAATTCAAGACAAATGGAAATAAATTATATATATAGATGTAAATACAGTGATTTGTAGAATAAACATATGAAAATTTTTAATGAGATAATTATAATTAATGGTATAAATTTAAAATCTGTAATTAAAATTGATTTAGTAAAAATATTGATTTAGATATTGTGGAGATATAATATTTTATAGTTTAATAAATTTTATAGGATTAAATGAACCAATAAAAATAGACGAAAAAAACAAAATAATAGGTCTATGTATGATAAAAGTCCATGAAGTCAATAAATTAAATTTAACATTATTAAATTCAGATTGGAAATTACATATTTTATAATCATATGATAATAAGATTAACTGTGAAGAAAATATTGATGATTATTTTTTATAACAAATTATAATTTGTTAGGTAAAATAATTTAAATTTAAACAAAATTATCAATTTGTTTTGAAGCAGAATTATTAAGAGGTTTTGTTCTCTTAATGATAGATTCTGAGTTTTTATTTGAATTAAAAATACTAGAAAGATTTAGCATATTAGTATTTAATTTAGAGTTAGTAATTTCTTCAAATCCAGTATTAATAGGAATAAAAGGAGGAATTAATTTATGATATTCTCTTCCAAGAATTTTTGAATTTTTTCTATACTCTTCAATAGTCATTGGTCCACCATATTTTTTTAATAATTCTTTAGGGCCAGCAATATTAATATCTATATCTCCAATGGAATTAATTTTGTTTTTATTTATCATATAGTACATCAATTTAAGCAAAGAATATCTATTCCATACTTGATTATCAGCTAATGATAAATTATAAGCACCTGCACAATTAAAAGAACAAAAACATCCACTAACATAAAAATTATTTTCGGAATACTTTTCTGGTAAATAAGTTGGAAGATTTATAAATTCACAAGTACACCACCAACAACATAAATTTGTTTTAGTTGGTATTAATTTATTTTGTTGAGTGTCAAATAAATTTAAATCACATGGATAAACTTTTACATCTGTAAAATACATCGGGGTAATTTCAGTTATATATTTTTTAAGTTCCACATTTTCATCTTTTAATTTTTTAATTGCCAAACAAAGTTGTTTAACATATTGATTATCTGAAATCATATTTGTCAAATTATTTTCACTACTTTTATCTTTCTCAATATCACTCCCATTTTCATTTTCAGTAGTACTTGAATTATTAATAGAGTCAGTTGTATGTTCTAAATTATTTTTATTATCATGATTATTTAAAATTCCATCTAAATCATCGGTATCAATTTTGGCTAAATCTGCTTTTGACAAAGGTAAATGTAAAATAATTTCTTCTTCTTCCAAATTATATAATTCTTTACTAGTTGTTGATTTTACTTTAGAACTTGATGACATCATTAATTCTTTTTTTTTAGGTCTACCTCTTTTTTTTTTTACTATTTGGTTAATTTTATTTAAATCTATAGCATCTAATATATCTTGTGAATTAATTTGATTTGTTAATTGTTCTTCATCTATATTTTCATCTACATTTTCATCTACATTTTCATTAACATCTTCATCATTTGTATTTTCATTATTATCCCTTTCTCTTTTTTCATATTCATAATCATTCGCATTATCCTCAGTATTATTTACATTATTATATATATTATCTCTTTTTTTCAATCTCATTGTTATTATATATATATATGCTATATTCTTAAATATATTTAGTATAAAATTCAAATTTTTTACTAGATTATTCTGTAAAATTTTAGGATGTATCAACAGTTATACCTGATTTTTTATATCTTCTTTTAGACATTGTTGAATAGTTATTTCTAGAACTTAAACTTCTTTCAATTTTAGAATTTTTTTTTGGTTCCGAACTTGATGTTTCTGAATTCACTGATTGTGTTGATTTATCTGATTGTACGGATTTAGCAGTTTGTATTGATTGATTAGATTCACCGGATTCTGATGATTGTAATGAATTATTTTCTTCTTCAGATTTGGAAGATTTGGAAGATTTGGAAGATTTGGAAGATTTTTTGATTTTTTCTGATTGTGAATTGTCTGTAGTATCAACATTTAAATTGGTTTTAGTTCTATGAATTACATTTGAAGCTTGATTTTTATATAGTTCTTGTGCGGGTCTTTCAATTTGTTCTCTACTTAATCCCATATTAACATTCATACCCATATTAGAAATATTTTTTTTCATATAATCTAAATGTGAAGCAATATCATTTCTTCTTTGCGTATTTAACATATTATTTTGAGCATATTGTTGAACAAATTGTGGTTGAGTAAATGGTGGTTGAGTAAATTGTTGAGTATAATTAATATTGTTATTCATATTATTATTCATATTATTATTATTTTTTGCTTCAAACATTTGTTTTGCTTTTTCAAATTCTTGCATTTTTTTTATTTGCTCGGTTTCTTGTTTTGCTAATTCTTCTTTTTTTTGTTGTAAAAATAACATATCTTTAACTTGTTGATTTGCAAGATCATGTTCATTTTTCATTTTAGATGATAATATTTCATTATGTTTATATGTTTGATCCATCATTTGTTGTGCAGCGGCTTGTTGTCTCATTTGTTCCATCATTTGAGGGTTTGATTGTGTGTTGAGTTGTGTGTAGTTCGGTGGTTGATTAGCTGGATTATTTTGAAGTCCAAAAATAGGAGTAATATCTAATTTACCTTGTGATGCAACTTGATTAAGATGAAATTTAAGAGCAGAACCACCAATCATAAGAATTAATTTTAATTCAGGACTCATAGATTTACCAGGTTTATTATATTTTTCATAAATTTCACCAAAAACATCATAATAAGAAGAAATATCAGCATTAATTTGTTGAGACCAATTGGTTAGTTTGAGTGAAAATGGATCATATTTATCATTTAAAATTTCTAACCCATAAATACAATTTAACATAATACTTGAAGTCCAATTAATAAAATTTTGTTTTGCTCTGATATTGGTATGTAATTGATATTCATATTTCATAGTAAAATAATCAGAATTCATATTATAATTTTGTGATAATTTAACACCATATTGTGCTAATTCTCCTAATTTTCTTAACATATCTAATTTTCTTAACATTTGTTGTTCGGGAGATAATTCATTATAATTATCATAATCTGGATTTTCTTCTTGACCACCATTTTGTTCATTATTTTGTTCATTATTTTGTCCATTATTTTGTTGCTCACCTGTTGTTTTTTCTGTAAAATTTTTAGAAAAAAAATTACCCCCATCATTATTTGTTTTTACATCAGTATTGTGAGTTGAATGTGTATGTGATTTTGGATATGAATTAGCATTATGTGAAGATGAATATTTATTATCAGATGTATATTTATTATCAGATGTATATTTATTATTATCATATGTCAAATATTTACTTAAATCTGAATTAACTGATTTAATATCTGAATCATTATCATTATTTGGTTTTATCTCTGATTTATTGTTTGTGGGTGCTTTAGCAGAATCTTTTAAATATTCAGGTAAGTAATCAGTTGAATAACTTACATTTTTTTTTTGATGTGTATTATTTTCAGAATTATTTAATGTTGATGAATTGTCTGACATAATTTATATAATAATGATAATAAACTAAATTTTAAATATAAACCCAATAATTTAAAATGATTTATAATATATTAAAATTTTAATATAAATATATAAATTATTTTTTATAATTATATTTATCTTATGAAGATATATATATCCAGTTAAGGATGTCATATTCAAGTTTAAATGATGCTTTTAATATAAATTCAGATTTTGAAAAAACTATAAGAGGCTTAAATTCTTTTAATCCAATAAATAATACAATTGAAAATAATAAATCACAAAATAATTATAATTCAAGTAAAACAAATAATCAATTTGAATCAAATTATTTTGGAAACACAAAAGCTAAGAATTATGATCCAAATTATCAAAATAATTTTTATAATCCAAATGATCCACTTCCTATTATAGATGGTATGTATTCAGGAGATGATAATTTAAGTTGGGAAAGTTTAAATGGTACTGACTTAAATAGCAGAGGAGATAATATTTCATCATCTAATAAATTAACACATCGTGATTGTATAAAAATTTATAATAATCCTGATTCATACAATGACATAATTTTATCTCAAGCCCTAAAACATGTTTCAAAATGTAAAGATTGTAAGGAAAATATTAAAAATACTATTTTAACAAATGACCTAAAAAAAAATTTAAAATCAAATTCAACATCTCAACAACAAATTACAAAATCAACAAATGGTAATATGAAAAAAAATATTAATACAATTAATGATAATACCAGTTTATTATCAACATATCAACAATTTTATAATCCTGTAAATTCTGGTTCATTAAATTTATCAACTCAATCAAATGCCCAATCATCAACAAATTCCAAAATAGAATCAGAACTAAAAGTTTTAAGTGAAAAAATAAATGGTGAAACAAATTTAAAATATCAAAATGCACTGATACAAAATAATATATCAAAATATTTAGAAGATTTAGAAGAAAGAAAAAAAATTAATCAAAAATTGGATAATATACTTGAAATGATTAAGTCTGAACATATTTCTAAACAAAATAATAGAGATATGAAATTAAATATTGAGCCCGAAGCAACAAGAGATAATAATTTAATGAATATTTTAACATCGCCACAATTTCTATTAAATTTATCTAAAATAAGTGATTTATCTAAAATAAATGAACAACAAACACATAATTCAATTAATACAACTCAAACTCCCCCAACATCATTTGAGACATATTTATTGTATATATCAATATTTGTTATTATCGTATTATTGATTGTTGATATTGTATTAAGGATAAGTGCCAAAACAGATTGAATACTAAAACAAATTAATTTATATTTTTCCAACTTATAAAAATATCTTTATTTGACACAACTAATGTTAAAAATTTTTTTTCTTTTAATTTTGTTTCAATATATTTAATACAATGAAATGAATTATAGTATGAATAACCAAAATATGATAATCCAACACTATAAATAATATCAGTCATATTTAATTCAATTGCCGTATTTATTTTAATTAAACATTGTTTATACAATTCTTCATACAAATCATCATTTCTCTTTTTTTCATTAATTTTATTTGATTTAATTTTGTTTATAATATAATCATCAGATATTGCTGTTTTAAATGTATTAGATTCAACAAGAGTATTTACAGAAAAATCACTTATGGATATAGTTGTTTTTTCTTGTGAATTATTTTGTAATATATTATTTACAAAAATATTCTTAATATTTATATTGTTCATTGAATGTAATATATATTTATAATATAAAATATATATAAAAATTATACATATTAATTAATCAATAAAATGGATAGTCATAATAATGAAAAAAAAGATGATGATAAAAAAAAAATTCTTGTGATTAGTGGTGGTGGATTAAAAGGTATTGCGGGTTTAGGTTCATTAAAATGTTTGTTAGATAATGAAATTACAAATAAATTTGATACATTAGCAGGCTCTTCTGTTGGAGCAGTAATTTGTTTTCTATATAATATTGGTTATGGACCTAAAGATATATATGATGTATTAGAACAAATAGATTTTACGAAATTAATTAAATACATTGAACCAGAAAATTTATTATTGGATCCATGTTTTGGAATTAGTTCACCTGAACCAATTATATATTCAATATACAAATTTATGAAAAATAAAAATATTAATAATAAAATTACTTTTTTACAATTATATGAAATGACAAAAACAAAACTAATTATAACAGGTACTTGTTTAAATGACATTTCAATTAAATATTTTTCTTATTCTACTACACCAGATATGCAAATTCTTAAAGCATTGAGAATCAGTATTAGTATACCCTTTATATTTAGACCATATCAATTTGATGGGAAATTATGGGTTGACGGTGGGGTTATGAATAATTTTCCAATTGATTTATTTAATGATAAATTAAGAGATGTAATTGGAATTTATATGGATGATGTTTATGACTACATTAATGAAATTGATGAAATACAAGATTATTTTATTAGAGTTTTTAAATGTGTATTTAGGGGATTGAATTACAACAAAATAGAATTATTTAAAAAATATTTTGTACATATTAAAACACAAGGTAATCATACAACTAATTGGGAATTAACACAACAAGACAAAAAAATGTTGTATGATGAAGGTTATAAACAAACATCAGATTATATTGAAAATAATTTAAAAAAATATTGAAACTTAATACAATTAAGTAAAAAAAAATGTTATATATTTAAAATTATTTATTAGGGGTGATATTTTTAAAAATAATATTTATTTATAATATTTACCTTTGTGTGTAATACTTTTTATAATTATAAAAAGTATTATTATAAATTAAATGAAAAACAATATTAATAATTTAATTGTAAATTCTATATACAACAATATTAAAAATAATTATAAATCATCATTTAATACTTATCAATTTAAAACAAAAAATCA
>Ga0247841_10001896_pt1 | contig 43921 bp, 69 predicted proteins | sample LaCruzMarch2015__2_FD_192410 | JGI IMG/M metagenome (GOLD analysis project Ga0247841, IMG submission 192410) | Freshwater microbial communities from meromictic Lake La Cruz, Castile-La Mancha, Spain - LaCruzMarch2015_18m | ecosystem: Environmental > Aquatic > Freshwater > Lake | place: Spain...
CATAACTAAATCTTGCAATTGCATCTGTGTATCCTGTAGCTGAATCATAAACTGCTGTTTAAACTCTGCCAACTGTCCAATTTGATGACTGATAATCTGTTTTGTCTCTTCAGGAGTTTTCTTTACGATAATATTATTTCCAACATTAACAAGAACATCTTTGCTTTTTACCTCTGCTTTAATAAATACGCCTTTTCCCATACTTGCAAGAATTTCTTTATCCTTACTTGTTTCAAGTTTGTCAAGAGCTTCTCTAAGCGCCTCAATTTCTAAAATCTGCTGATTAATCATCTTGATTTGTTCTTCAATTTTCTCAGCCTGTTGCTGAAGCATGCTTAACTGCATGATTATCTCTTGTTGATTAATTACCTCTACCATTATAAATTTTAAGAAACATCCCTTATAAATCTTCGGTTTTTGACTAATACTATAAAATACTAATATTTTTAATCCCCTATTTGTCATTTTGTCCGCAGAGCATTTCTATATGCCCTATATATAGTTTTATACTCCTCTCTTGTTATTTTATTTGGACAACCAAAGTTAGTTTTATCAAGAACTTCTTTCAATTCTCTTAGAGGTTTTTCTAATTCATAACGCCTTTCATAAAGTTTGACAATTTTTGAATCATAGTTTGAAATTAATTCCTTTCTTTTAGAATTAATCGTTTCTGGAGTTAAACAACCGTCTTGATAGATTGTTTCTAACTCTTCTAGTTTTTGATCTCTCTGTTTTCCCAAAGAATGAGCATTTGCTAGTAATTCTCCTATTTCTTGTCTTACGCCAGTAGGTAAAAACTTTTCCTTAAGAATGTCTGCTCCTTTGCCATGATATCTATGAATACACTCGATAACTTCTTTGGGGTCTGATCTTTCTGAATATCTTAGATTTCTTCTATTTTCTGCAAGTCTTCTTGCTTGCAATGCAGCAAGTTTATTTCCAGCTAACTCAAGGGCTTCTGGATTTTTTCTTTCTATTAATTTGTTTATTTCTCTAATATTTTGAAATCTGAATCTTTTTCTTTCTGCATTTGAAACCCAGACCCTAACACTAACTTCTGTTCCATAACAACATTGATCACTAGTAGATACACGTATCTTAGAAGAATTGATACTATCAACTATATCTTCTAATTTAAATCCGAGTTTTTCTATTTCTTTTACAGGTACAAAAAGAGTATGATTTTCACTTGGATGATATCTTTCTGGATGAGATCCATCTTTATACCTTTCAGTACCAAGAAAAGAAGGTCTTGCTTTTGAAGGAATATAATTAAATTCTGTAGAAGGTGCAACCCAACTTATATCTGCAAAAGAATATCCTGGAGAATCTCTTCTTAAACATTCAGGAGTATGCCCAATTTCATAAACTAGATTTACCCTTAGTAATGAATCTGGATCCTTTATTTCAGAGAGATCTATTTCTAAAGGAGAGTTTGCAAAAACCTGTTCTAACCTTCTTAAGTTAGTCTGTCTTTCATTTTGCTTTTGTCGCTCTGCAAGCTCCTCTTCACTTTCTACTGCTTTAGCAACAACTTCTACATTGTTTTGATTTTTTCTTCCAAGGAGTCTGTAGAATAGACTCGTTATTTTTCTTTCGTCTGTCATTTTATTCCTCCAATTTGCAATTTATGTCTTGCTTCCCATTTGGTATTTTGTTCTTCAGCATCCTCTTTGAAAAATATCCCATAACCTGCATATTTTATTCCATATTTTTGAGCTAACAATCTGCCAAATTCATCTCTTATATCTGTATGAACTGCACCATAATCAGTTGACTGTCCGTTTAGTTTAGTCCCAGATTCTTCAAAATACTCAATTGTCCCCCCACCAACACATTTTCCCCTAGGTATTGGAATTCTTTTTACTATTTGCTCATGTCTGTATTCATCATCCATTACTTGAGAATGGAGTGTAAACTCAAGGTCCTCATTTTCCTTTTTAGCCATAACTATAAATTTATGCTCCAGCATTCCTTTTTTAACGGGTAAATCTCCTGCAATATTTCCAATTATGTAAGTTATGCTCTTTGGTGTTTGTGTTTCGTCTGTCATTTTTGTTTCCTTAAGTCGTTATTATGTAACTACTTAATAATAATCACATAATATCCAAGTATTTAAATATTACCTCCCCTTAGGTGTAGAGTAAAATGAATGTCGAAACACTTGAATCACTGGGATTGACTCATAATGAAGCAATTGCATATATTACTCTCACTAAGCTGGGCTCATGTAAGACAGGCAAGCTTTTGCAAGAATCTGGCTTGAATACTGGAAAGATATATGAAATTCTGGATTCACTAAAGAGAAAAGGATTAGCCAGTGAGACAATAATAGACAATGTTAAACATTTTGCAGCAGCTCCTCCAAATAGATTAGTAGAATACATAAGCAAGAAGCATGAAGAGATTGAAAAGGAAGAAAAATTAGCAAAGTCCTTAATTCCAGAAATAGAAAATTTAAGAGAGTCTAAATTAGAAACATCAAGAATAGCTATTTATACAGGATTTAACGGATTCAAAACTGCTGTCAATGAAGCAACTAAAACTCTTAAACCAAAAGAAGAGATTTTAGCAATGGGAGTTCGAGCTTCAAAAGGTGCAGAGTTTAATAGAGTTTGGACTCAATGGGCAGAACAAACTCTTGCAAAAAATCATGAAAGAGTTATATTCTCAGATAAAGGTGCTTTTTATGATTATAAATTAAAATCAAAATATTCAAAAATTCGCTTTTTAGAATCAACAACTCCCAATGCAATGACAATTTTTGGAAATCATACTATGTTAATATTGCAGTATGATGCTCCTGTTAGAGTAATTTTTATCAATGATGAAACCACTGTTAGAACCTTTATAGCTATCTTCGAGCAATTGTGGAAAGTAGCAAAAGAACCCCAATAACCATAACCAAACCTTATGGCATCTTGAACAACTTTCTAAATATCAAACTTCCAACTATAGAAGCCCCAATATAATACCAAATCCAATTGCCTGCAATTCCAGTGCCTGCAAATGTTGGCCTTAACCAGTTGAAAAATATTATTAATGGTATAAATGTAATTAGCATTGGCTTGAAACTATGTTTCATATTTTCTCCCATATGAGAAAACATCTCTTTTTGCAAATCCATCATTTTCTGAGGATTATCCTTATGTTTCTTCATTTCCGCCTGAAGGTTTTTTTGTTTGTCTTTCAACTCCCTCATCCTATTTTGGTCTAAGACAAAATAATTTACAATAGTAATTAAAAGAGATATAATTAAAGAAAATACTATTATTGCAGTTCTCGGATAAGTCTGAATTAGTGCTGTTATCGCCATCTTTATCATTACCAAAGACAAAACCTGCTTTTAAATCTTCGGTTTTACTAAAAGCAGATTTTGTCTTATGTTTTAATTAATCTCACTAAAAATATTAACCTTGCTAATAATTATAATAAAATGTTATAATGTCAGAGAAATAAACTCCACCCTTTAGGGTGGAGAAGTTGCTTTGCAATGTCAAGGATACTTCTTATCCTTGAGCACTGTCAGAAATCCTAGATTTCTGAAGCTTCGTATTTCTCTGAGCATCCTAAAAACAAGGGACTGTTCAAACCCCACACTTTAGTGTGGGGTATCCCTTGTTTTTTTGATATTAACAATGTGTAAAAGGCATAATAACTAATCTTATCCTTACATCATCTTAAATCTCATAAGAGTTTAAGAGGCTGGAAAATCTTCAGATTTTACATCATCTTCCTAAGAGCAGGATGCATATCTACTGAATGTTGTTGAGCAATAGAATTATACAACTGATATAAAATCATAACAGCAAGCAATATTGAAGTTCCAGACAATATTGCTCCAAGCATGTCTGCTCCTGCAGCCAGCAAACCAATTGCAGCACCACCCATGACTGTTAAAGGCAGAACATATCTTGATAAAATAGTTTCTAAAATTCTCTCATCTCTTCTAAATCCAGGAATCTGCAATCCAGATGAAAGTAAATTTTTAGCCTGAGATGCAGCATCCATTCCAGATGTCTTTACCCAGAAGACTGCAAAAACAATAGAGAATGTAATATAAAATAATAAATGTATAATTCCCTGCACCCAATGTCTCCATGTTAGCCCGCCAGATAGCCCTGTTTCTAATAATTTAGTCGAGGAAATCCAAAACGCAAACCCTGATTCAGGCTGATTAGATGAAGCAGAAAATGTTCCTAGCCAGCTGAATTTGTTAGCAATTCTTGCTCCTGAACTACAATACTGAACAGCAACATCTTTTGTCAGTGTTTTATTCTGTGCAATTAACATATCTGTAATTGTTTTATCCTGAGCAACTTTATCATAACAAGTTCTTATAACCCCATCATTAAGTCCTGCAAACAGCTGAACATTTGCTACAAGAGCAGCTGTCAAAATAACAGGAATAACAGATGCATAGAAAAATGATAAAGGCCATTTAATATTATATCCCCTTATTCTATCATAGCTTAGTGGAATTTCTACTTTTAAGCTCTGAGCCCAAACAACAATTAGAAAAACAATTGTTGTTGTTAGCAACACTGCAAATGCAATTAAAGCACCTCTTGAATCCTGATTAATAACAGATTGTATTAAGACTAAAACTTTTCCTGCACAAGGTGTTCCTGAAAAATCAGCCAAGCAATTTCCCCCTGTAACATTAACAAACTGGAATAATTCTGTAAATCCTCTCCATGCAACTCCTGCAACTATAAATAAAGAAACACCAGAGCCAAACCCCCACTTGCTTACAAGTTCGTCCATAAAAACAATAAGTAATCCCCCTACAATTAGCTGGATAATAACTATGCCTGTATATCCTGGAACAGCTCTGATTCCACCCATCATAACATAAACACCTGCTTCAAAGACTATAAAAAATAAAACCAATAACTTTTGTAATCCTTGGAAAAATTTCTTTCCTTCTTCTGATTTTACATCAATATCTAATATCTTGCTTCCAACAAGTAATTGCAAAATAATAGAAGCCATAACAATTGGCCCTATTCCAAGCGAAATAATACTTCCAAAATCAGTTCCAAGAATAATTGCAAGGTATTCAAATCTCTCAAGAGCTCCTGCAGTAACTCCGTATAATCTTATATTTGCAAGTATAAAAAACGCAGACAAAACTATTAATGTCCATTTAAGCTTGACATTAAAGCTCAGCTTTTTTTCAACAGGTGGTCTTACCTCTGGCAAATTATGCAATATACTCTTTAAATCCATTTTAAATTTGAACGTAGTGAAAATTTAAAAGCCTGATGACTTCAGTCTTCAGGATTTCAAAAACCTTTGGGTTTTTGAATATTTTCATATTTATTATATTAAATTCTAGGTTTATAAAGTTTAACCTCGGGTATAAACTTTATAAAAGATATTGAAGAATAACCTAATTTCTTGTCACATTCATAGTTATAATATGTGGTTCTTTACTTGTATAAGAATAACTTGCTGTTCTATAACCCTTTTCACGCATAATTACTGTAATATAATCCATTGGCTTAAACAATTTTTAAAATTTAGAATTTTCTGCAAAGTCGCAAAAAGCAGATGCATGAGATGCTAAGTCAAAAGTTAAATCAACAACTGCTTTTTTTCTATCTCCAATAGCACCAATGACTCTGTCTGCAATTCCTACATATGTTTCTCTAACTATTTTTTCTGCTTCAATACTATCAACTCTAACTTGTAATGCATCCATTTGGGTTTAGATGAATTAGGCTTTTTAAAGATTTCTATACTCTATAATATACTAGAATTACTTCTTATCTGCTTTCTTTTCCTTTTTCTCTACTTTTTCTTCTTTTTTTAATTCAACTTCCTTTGGTTCTTTCTGTGAAAGAACACCTTTTTTAACCATTTCCTTAGCTACCACAGGAGCTTTTTTTATAAATTCCTTAACAACAATTTCTCCACCTGCTTTCTTGACTTTTTCTTTTGCACCTTCTGATGCAGTTGTGGCATTAATAAATAGTTTTTCTTTTACATCTCCGTTTCCAAGAATTTTATACCCTTCTAAATTAAGCTCAATTCCTTTTGCAGTCTTCTTTGCCCTCTTATCCTTCTCAAATCCAGACAAATTCTTCTCAATGTCTTCTACATTTATTGTTTGTAATCTAATCTGTTGGCTTACCGGAGCTTTTCTTCCTAAATATCCTGGGAAATATCTTTGTATAAATGTCAATCTTTGTCCTGATTTCTTTCCTGTTCCTGCCATTCCACATCCACCTCTATGTCCTGAATACTTATGCTTTTTTCTAGCTCCCCATCCGCAAGTTCTTCTTCCTCTTAGTCGTGTTCTCTTGCTTCTTTTTTTATGTTTTTGCATTATAATCCTGCCTCCCTTAATGTAGCATCTTCTTGTGCAAAATGAGTTGCTATTCCCTCTATACCTACAGCACATGAATTTGCATGCAAATCAACTATTCTGCCATTTGCATATACCCCAAAATATCCCCTTTCCTTAATGACTTTAACTTTTTTGTATCTTGGTATTTCTGAATCCCAAACCCTTACTTCTTCATCTTCACTTCTAGATAATGTGGTAACATTAACAGAACCAGGTCTTATTAAATCGTAAGATACATCAATAATTAATTCTTTTGCATTGCTTTGTAAAATCATTCCTTTTTCAACTTGTTCTATTGGAATACCCTTTTTATCAATTGGGAAATTAACAACTGTCCTTTGTAATGTTGCTGTTGTCATAACATCCTCCTTAATAAATCATTTATCTTGTCATTATGATTTCCCAAAACACCTTTTGGATAGTGTTTCTTGCTTGACTTCAATCCACCTTTTGGAGGAGATAATCTAAAAAATGGTTTTATACCAAAGTCTTCAAGTTTTTTCTTTCCACTCATTAGTTCATCTACAATCTTGCCTGCATCAACTTTTATTGCCTTGTCTCCAGGGCTTCTTCCTCTTTTTATAATTAATTCTTTTAACATTTCCTTGTCAGCCTTTCCATAGGCGCTGAAATTTTCAAGTTTTTTTACCATACCCAATATTTCTGCTGTTTCAGGAAGCAAAACACATGCATATTTTCTTCTAAGCCTTAATCTATACAATGTATTTTCAATTTCTTCATTTATTCCTGTCAATCCAACTATTCTTATCATTAAAATCATTTTCCTGCTCCTGAAGACTTTTTCAACGCATCAATACACGCGCTAATTAAATTTATAGTGCTTCTGCTGTCTCCAAATGTTCTTCCATAAATATCTTTTATTCCAGCAAGTCTTAGGACTTTTTTTAATTCATCTCCAACAACAAGTCCTGTTCCCTGTGGTGCAGGTATTAATTCCAATGTAATGCTTGCACAGCTTCCTTTTGTTTTCTTTGTAATTGTATGTGGCTCATTGCAGGAGCAGTCAAAACTAGCACATCCTCTTTTTATTTTAATTAAATTAATCTTAGCCTCTCTAATTGCTTTTTCTCTTGCAGGCAAGGTTTCTTTTGCTCGTCCATAGCCAACGCCAACATGCCCGTTTCCATCCCCTGTAACAGCAAGGCATGCAAAAGTTGGAACATTTCCTTCTTTAGTTTTCTTTTGTGTTTGTCTCCAAGCTCTTCTTTTCCCACCACCAAACTTTCCCTTACTCTGTCCAATATTTAGAAAATCTGTTTTTGTTTTTAACAAAGAATCAACAATTTCAGCTTCCATAATTTTTATATTTTTGTCTAAAATCTCATCTATATCTTTAATCTTGCCTTCTTTTACAAGTTTGCCAATCTTAGTTTTAGGAACCCATGATTTAATCCTGTCTTCTTCTCTTGCCAAAGCTATTTCATCTCGTGATCTTGCAATTTCTTTTAGTTTGATTATTTTGCCGTCATCTTCATCAGTGATTTTTTCTGTTTGTCTTTCCATTTTATTTGAACTTAGCATTTATATTTGATTTAATTTTTTCAATATCTACTTTTCCTTTTAGTCTTTTTTCATCAGGAAGCATTTCTTTATTATGAGCAATTTCTACACCTGCATCAACAGCACCTTTCAAAGCAGCATAAACTCTTGAGCCCTTTGTGCTTCTTTTTAACCCAAGATCTAAAATAGCTTTTTTATCTTCATTTTTATCATTTAATTTTATTCCAAGCAAATATCCTGCTAAATAGCTTGCTGAAATAGACTTTAAGCTTCCGCTTGATTCTTTTGGCCAGCCATAATCGAGCAATTCTTTTGAAAGCACAGTTAAAATAACCTCATCCTGAGCTTCTTTGCTTTTTACAAACTGAACAGTGCAGTATTTATTTGAAATTCTTACTACAAGTCTTGGCTTTTTTCCTTCAAGCATAATCTTTCTTGAATTATAATCTGTTTTTCCCTGCATTCTTCTTTGTTTTTTCTGTTTAAGCATTATTCACTTCTCCACGTTTTAATGATTCTTTTAAATGTGCTTTGCTTTTATACATACTTGCTTTAATTTTCTTTCTTGCATCAAAGTATGCTTCTTTAGTTATATTTTCGTGACTGAGTAATTCTTTTAGGTGTTTTCTTAATTTTCTTGTTAATCTTACATAATCTCCTTTTCTTTTATTTACAATCATTTTAATTCTTCCTGCGCCTCTTCTTTTTCTGCGTTTTACAATTTTTTGTTTTCCTTTTTCAGCTTTAATCATAATAGCTCCATCTGCAAACAAATCTTTCATATCCTGTCTTGTAATTGCTTCTTTTATTTCTTCAAGTCTTGCAGGATTTAACACAATTCTATTTGCACCAACACCCAATACCCTTCCTGCTAATATTTTTTTATGTTTCATTTTAAATTTTTATTTAGTATTTTAACTCCAAGTTCTTCTGCCTTTTTTACCATTTCAATTCTCTTCTTATTTCCCAATGTTCCTGATAAATAAACTTCTTTTCCCTTCATTTTTCCAAGCTCCTGCATGTTTTTAACAACTATGATCTGTATCTTGTCTTTTGTTCCATATCCAATCATTACAGTCTTATCACTTCCCCCCCTCTTCTCTCTCATTTTTCCGTGTCTTCCTTTTGGCCTTCTCCACTTTATTAATTTCTTTCTTCCTTTTCCTAAGCTTGAAAACCTATACCATCCTCGCCTCTTAAATCCTTGGCTCATTTTCTATCCTCTTCTGGTTTTTTAGTTATAAATATGCCATCTTGGAAAACTCTTCTATCTCTATTTCTAATCTTAGAAGCAATTTCCATATCTGCTGCTGTTTGTCCTGCGAGTTCTTTGTTGTGCGATTGAACAGTTATAATTTCCTTTTCTATTTTTACTTCTACACCAGGCTTTAATTTAAATTTTCTAGGCTTTACCTCTCCTAAAAAGTTTTTGATTATAAATTCTCCTTTGTCTATAACTGTTGTAATTGGGAAATGGACAGCACAAACCTGTAGTTTATAGACATATTTTTCTTTTAATCCTCTAATCATATTTTGTATATGTGCTCGAGTTGACATTAGTGTTTTCTTTTCTTTCTTTGTGGATTTTTTCGCACTTAGCTTAATTTTATTACCTATTTTTTCCATTTTAAAATTATAATTAAAATTTCTTTCATTAGTATCTTTTCCATTGCTGACTTTAACTTTTTTATCTTCTAATTCAACAGTTATTCCCTCTGGAATTTCAATCTCAACTTCTAAATCTTTTCGTAATTTTGTTTTTTCCATTTTATAATTTTAATAGAAATAAGCTATTAAACTTCCTCCTAAATTTTGTTTTATCGCATCTTCGTGGGTTAGCATCCCTTTATTTGTTGATATAATTATTGTTCCAACACCTCTTGCAGGCAAAAATCTTCTCATATATTTATCAATTTCAACAATTTTAACATTAAATCTCGGTTTTATAGCCATGCATAAATCAAGATTTTTAATATCAATAGTTATTTTTCTTTCTTTGCTGTCTATTTTAAAATCAATTACTTCTTTATTCTTCATTAATTCAAGAACTTTTATAAGAACCTTTGAAGTTCTATTTATCTGAACTTTATTCTTTCCAGCTTTCTTCATGTTCATAATCTGGTTCAACGCGTCTGAAATTAAATCTTGTGACATTTTATGAGTATTTTATAAAGCCGATTTCTTCTGCTATCTCCCTAAAGCACTGTCGGCATAAATTTAAATTATATTGGCTTAGATGTGCTCCAAATCTTCCGCATCTTTGGCATTTTTTTGAAGCTACTCCAAACTTTCTTTCTTTAGGTTTATTAAACTTTAAGTATTTTTGCCATACTGCTGGCTTGCTCTTCAGTTGACTCAATGCTTTTCTCCAGTCTGATGCAGTCATCTTGAGTTACCCTCCCCTTTCTCCTTAAGTTTTAAATTAAATTTATCTTCCATGTATTTAATGATTTCTTCTGCAGAAACACTCTGCTTTTTAGGTATCTTGCCTGTTTTGATTTTTCTTCTTTCCACTCTCTTACCTTTTCTTACAAAAACAACAGTAACTGTCAACCCCGCAATACCAACTTCTCTGATAAATTCCATTGCAGGAATTTCAATATACTCTTTAATTCCAAATGAAAAATGATTTTCTCTTATTTGTTTTCTTGAAAGTGTATTATCTACTGCCACAAGCAATCTTTTAAGCAGTTGTTTTGCCTTTTCCCTTCTTAGTGTAGTCATGCATCCAAGTTCAAGCCCTGGTCTGACTCCTAAAGCAGGAATTCTCTTGCTTGATTTTGTCTTCATAATTTTACTGCCTGAAATTACACTTAATAATTTTACACCCTTATCCAGCTTATCCCCGCTTCCACCACAATGAAGTATTACTCTTTCTATATCTATCTCTCTCATCTTATTTGCAGTTTTGTCTTTCTTAGGTTTTGCAACTGCCTTTGTCTCAATTTTCTTTTCGACTTTTGGTTTTTTTATTTTATTTTCCATTTTATATTGCCATTAAATTTTTATTTGAAATATTTACTTTACTGCCTTTAATTTCAACCTCTGAAATTTCTTCTTCAATTTTGATAACTTTACATTCTTCTCCAATATATTTTCCACCAATTACAGCAGCTTTACTACCTTCTTTTAGCGAAATTGTTTTTATTATTTTCTTTGCTTTAAAATCAATAACAGCAGAATCTCCGATATTTATTTTATCTTTAACTATAAAATTCTCTCCACCATTGCAATTAATCTGTATTTTTCCTTCAGGCAGTATTTTTTTGTCAATTATCTTGCTTATCTTATTTTCAGATTTTGTCTCTGCAATTTTAAATTTTTTAGATTCAGATAAAACCAATGTATATTTTTTACCACAAGATTTAATATTAATTATATCAAATAATTGAACACCAAATTTTTCTTCTTTTCTGATTTTCCCATTGACTTCCACTTCGCCTTTATCTAATATTTTCTTAACTTCTGCTCGTGTCTGCCCTAATTTTAGCAAATCTCTTAGTATTATTAGCAATGGCAGTGCTTTCTCGTGTTTAGAATCAGCTCTAACTATGTATGCTGTCCCTTTTCTCGCTATTGGGTATTTCTTGTTTGTATTTGCTCGTTTTAAGTGCATTTTACTTTTTTCCTCCTGTTTTCTCTTCCTTCTTCTCTGCCTTTTCAGGATTTTTTTCTTCAACTTTATTTTTTCTATTCAAAGCATCCAATCTTTTTTTATCATCTAAATTCATCTCCAATATTTCTAATTTAGATGTTGGAATATAAACATTGACTTTTGTTCCGTCTTTCTTTTGAATTTGAATATTCTCAACAGCAACTTTCATTTTCTTCAAATCAACATCTGTTATTTTTCCTTCTTTCTTGTCAAATTTTCCCCCGATAACCTTAACTTTATCTCCTTTTCTAACAGGGAAATTTCTTCTGTTATATTTTTTCCCTAATTCTTCAGACAAATTTGCAGACATCATTTGGTGTCTTATGTGCAAAGGAGCATTCATTCTAAACTTTCTCTGCTTTCTTGTCTGTTTGCTTCCTAACCATTTTATACTAAACATTTTTTTCATTTTACACAATTACCGATGCTAATTTAGCAACCTCCTTCCATCTTTCCTGAACTTCTCTTGGAACAGGCCCTTTAATCTGTGTTCCTTTTGGATTTCCTTTTTCATCTTTTAGCAAAACAACTGCATTGTCTGTAAAACATATTCTTTCTCCTGATAATCTCCTATAAGCCATTTTTTGTCTGACAATAACTGCATCAAAAACTTTTCCTTTCATATCAGGAAGTCCTTTTCTTACAGATACCTTAACCCAATCACCAACAGTTGCTGACTGCTGTCTTCCATCTTTGCTTTTTCCATGTTTAACTCCTGTTAATCTTACTATTGCAGCTCCTGAATTATCTGCAGCAGTCATCATTGCTCCTAAATTCAACCCCTTTGTCATTCTTGCACTTACAGGCTTCATTTTGCTTCCTCCTTAATTTCTTTTACAATTTGAGTTGTTTTAGCATCATGTATTTTTCTTATTACAACATGGTGTATAATTTTGCTTAGTGGTCTGCACTCTCTAATTTCTATATAATCTCCAACATTTATCTGATTTGCAAGGCAGTCTGGAAGTCTTGCATGAAGTTTTGTCTTGGTTTTTAAATATCTTTCATATTTTCTAATATAAACCATTCTCTCAAATTGTATTGCAACTCTTCTGAAGAATTTTTTAGTAACATAACCTTCAAATGTTCTTCCCCTCACACTCAATATTCCGTGTGTTGGGCATAGCTTATCTTTACAATCTTCAGTTCCAACTAAAATTTTCTCATTCTTGCTAGTCTTCTTTGTATTTTTCTTTTCCATTTTCTTGTTATTGTGTCTTTGTGTGAATTAATCTTCTATTGAGCTTTCGGAAAACCCCAGTTCAACCATAACTGGTTTGACTTTTTTCTTGTGGTCTCCTTGCAATTCAATTGCGTTGTTTTTCACTGTTCCGCCGCAAGCCAACTTGCTTTTTAAGTCTTTGGCTACTTGCTTTATGTCGATTTCTTTTCCAAGGCCGGTAACGATTGTTATTATTTTACCGAACTTTCTCTTCACTGTTGTCACTTGGATTCTTTGCTCACTCTTTGCAATTTCTTCACAAACACATGCCTGCTTTGGCAGGCCGCATTTTGGGCATATATCCATGTTGTTTTTTACTCAAAAATGCTAAGCATTTTTGAATCCAATTTTTCTAGCTCTTTTCAGAGCTTAGTTTTTTTTGGAGTGTAATTATTCTAGCCATTGTTTTTTTAATTTCTTTTGGTTTTACTTTTGTTTTCCCTGGAATGCTTGCTTTTAGTAATTCCATTTCCAATTCTTTTAATTTTTCTATTCTGTCTTTAGCATTCATATTTTTAATTTCCCTTTGTTTTAGCACTGCCATTTTTCTTTTCCTGCATTCCTGCTTTATTTAATTTTATCATATTTATAATGTTATTGTCTACATTAATCTGATCGTCCATTGGAATTTCAGGAGGAAGTATATTAACTTTTATCCCTATAGTTCCCATTGAAGTATTTGCTCTTGCTTCTGCTCTATTTACTAATTTAACAGGATTTCCAATTTTTTTCAAATATCCCTGTGCAAATCTCCATGTCTTTGCTCTTTCACTAGGTAATTTTCCAGCAAGTACAAGTTCAACACCCAATGCTCCTGAATCCATTATTTTTTGAAGCATCTTATATGCAACAACTTTGAATTTCATGCTTCCCAATCTCTCAAGAGCCATTGCAATATCATCTGCAACAAGCTGAGCATCAAATTCAGGTCTTATAATTTCAAAAATTTCAATATGTGGATTTTCAAGTTTAAATTTTTTCTTCAGAACAGATGTTAATTCTTCTATTCTTTCTCCTTTTCTTCCTATCACAAGTCCGGGTTTATTCGTAGATACAATTATTTTCTCTCCAACAGGAGTATACTCTACAGTAACATTGCTTATTCTTCCTTTTCCAAGGCTATCTTTAACAAACTCTTTCATTTCAAGTTCATCTTTCTTAAATTGCACGAATTTTTTTTCTTCCATTTTAAATTTGAGCCGAGCGAAAATTTAAAAGCCTGAGGACCGCAGTCTTCAGGATTTCAAAAATCCGAGATTTTTGAATTATTTCTTACCTCCTTCTTATTTTCTTTCTTAACTTTATCTTCTCTTTCTTCAACTTTTAAATAAATATGTGTTCTCTTTGCTTTTTCTCTTCCGCCTCTTCTCAAGACTTTGTTGCCTTTATTTGCAATAGCCACTGTAATTCTTGCTTTTTCAATTTCAACACTATTATGAACTGCATTTGCTTTTAAACTTTTTAGCAATCTAATAAATTCCATTGAAGCATTGAAAGGATATCTTCCCATTGTTCCACCTCTTCTATAAGGGTATTGCCCTTTCATAGGCAATGCTTTCTTTTTCTTAGCAACATCTTCTAAAAAAGCAATGCTCTGGTCAATTTTCTTGCCTCTAATCTGTCTGCATATATCCATGCTTTGTTTTTTAGATATTCTTGCATTTTGAACATCAACTATTGCAAATGTCTTTTTAACAACTTCTTCCTTCTTTACTGGTTTTTCTTCTTTCTTCTCTTCTACTTTTTCAACTTTTGCAGAATCATCAACTTTAGTTTCAACTATATTTGCTATTTCTTTCTTTTCTTCTGTTTGTTTATTTTTTTCTTCTGCCATTTTATTTAACCGACATTGCTCCTGAAGATTTAGTTGCCCCTATTCCTGGTGCTCCGTGTTCAACTTTTTGTCTTGTTGCAACAAATTCTCCAAATCTATGTCCTAACATTTCTTTTTCCACTTGAATATTAACAAATTCCTTGCCATTATGTATTGCAATTTTCATTCCAACCATTGGGGGTACGACAATCATTTGTCTTAAATGAGTTTTTATTTGTTTTCCATTTTCTTGTTTTTTCCTGCTTTCTTGAACAAATCTTTCAATAATGTCAAAGTGTCTTAAAACAGATCTTCTTGCTCTGCTTTTTAATAGTTTTGCGAATTCTCTTATATCTAGCTTTAGCATATCTTCCATTGTCTTTCCCCTGTATGTAAATTCTTTCTTTGACGATGTTATATTAAATGCCATTTTATCTTTTTCTCCTTCCTGTTCTTCTTGGTCTTATTAAACCAACTCTTGCTCCTGCAGGCGCGTTTGTTTTAGCAATCTTGCCCTTTCTACCATGGCTCACATTCTTTCCTCTACCACTTCCAAAAGGATGGTCACAGACATTCATCTTTACTGCAGATGTTCTAGGCCATAATTTATTTCTTGATTTCATTAAATGGTGTTTTGTTCCTGCTTTAACAAATGGTTTATCCTGTCTCCCTGCTCCTGAAATAATTCCAAGAGTTGCCCTGCATCTTCCATCAAGCTCTATTGTTTTTCCAGATGGAAATGCAATTTTTACATATTTTTCTTTAGCAAGAACAGTTGCACAGCTTCCCCCGCTTCTTACAAACTTCCCACCATCTCCAGGTGTGCTTTCAATATTAAATATTTTCTTTCCAATTTCAATATCTCTTATTGCGCAAATATCTCCATCATTTTCTCCTTTCCCTATATTGATTTCCTGTCCTTCAATTAATTTCTCACATGTAACATCATAAAATTTTTCTTTTCCTATTTTAATTAGTGCAATTGGTGCAGAATGACAGGGAGAATTAATTAATCTAACAACTTTTGCTTTTCCCCATGTTTTAATGTTAGGATATCCTATTTCAAATCTGTATCCATATCTTCTAACTCTATAGGACATACTTCCTTTTCCTCGTGCTCGTTGAATTATTCTTTTACCCATTAGATCATTCCCAATTTAGTAGCTACATCAATTGCTGGATTTTCTTTCTTCAGCTTGATATAAACCATTTTTTTATTTAATCTTGAAAAAACATTAACTCTTGCAACTTTCACATTAAATAGTTTTTCAAATTCTTTCTTAACTTCTGTTTTATTTGCCTGAGTAGAAACTTCAAACAATAATGTATTCTCCAACTCAATAAGTTTTACTGCTTTTTCAGTTGTTATTGGTTTTATTAAAATCATGTTAATTTAAAACCTCCAATTCTTTCAAAGCTTTTTCACTAAACATGGCAAGTCTTCCTGCACTTCCCGAAGCCAAGTCAATAACTTTTAATTCAGGAACTTTTTTAACTTCTATTCCAGATATTTTAAAATTTTCATCTTTTCCTATTATAAAAAGCACTCCTGCATTTTTTTTGTATCTTCTATTTCTATGTCTTCCTTTTCCTGTTCTTAGTTCTCGCTTCTGTATAGCGACATCATACATTTCACCAAGTATTTTTTGCATAGCTGAAAAAAACTCCTTTGCTTTTAATTTTAACATTTTATCTTCAACAACAACAGGTAGTGAAGCAGATTTTATCTGTGAAAGAGTAGAATATTTTTTTCTAATTATTTCAATATTTGCTGTTGCAGACAGAGCACTTCTTAAAGCCAAAGCATATTCTTTCTTATTGATTTTTCTTCCTGCAAGCCCTGTTTTATGTGGATGAGCTCTTCTTCCACCTCTTGTATTAGCAACTTCAGCTCCTACCCAATAGAATTGATCTCCTCTTCTCCACAATATTTTTCTAGGAGTTCTTGCAATTCCATGTCCATAGGTTGTTTTCCATTTATGTCTCATGTGAGATAAAATTCCAGATGCTGAATGATGTTTACCTGCTTTTGGATTTGTTCCATATGGCTGTTCTTCTTTTTCAATTTCAACTATTTTTGCAATAACATCATTTCTTACTTTTTCATTAAAACATTTAGGCAAATCTATATCCTTTATTTTCTTTCCATCAATTGCTAATAGTGTGGTTTTCATTTTATCTTAATTCAATAAAATTATATTTTTCTTTATCTTGTTTTTTAGTTTTTCTCAATGGCATTGTAACTAATAATTGTCTTTTACAAGGGCCCTGAACACTTCCTTCAACTAAGACATAATCTGTTTTTATCTCTCCATAACTTTCAAAGCCTGATTTTGGATTTATATTTTTTTCAGAAATTTTTCCAAGATCAACAACTTTTTGATTATAATGAACTCTTGTGAACATTCCCAACTGCCCGCCTATTGGCGTATGGTATGTAACTCTTGCAGGATGCCAAGGTCCTAAACTTCCTGGTCCTCTTTGCCCTTTTTCAGATTTATGAAATCTTAGTTCAACACCAAATCTTTTAACAGGTCCTGACAAACCTTTTCCTTTTGTCAATCCTCTGACATCGACTAATTCATTTTTTCCTGTAAATTCAGAAAACATAATCTCCTTATCCATATGGCTTCTAATAAATTCTTTTTTATCATCAAGACTTCCACCCAATCCAATTTCAGTCATATCAGGAGTTTTTTTAATATCTGTTTTTTTAGCCTGAGAATAAGCAATAATCTTAATATCATTAAACTCTTTTTTAAATTCTTCCCACTTCTTTTTTGTCTTTGGTAATTTGACAACTTTTTTTAATTCCTTGTCAATATTTTCGTTTAAAATCTCTCCAACATTTGTATTATTTTTGTAGAATCGAACAGAAAAAATCTTCATAGGTGGTGTTTCCAAAACAGAAACAGGTATTGTGATATTTTTATCCTTAGAAAGAGAATCAAGTGTTAAATCTTTGATATAGGCAGATTTCATACCCACTTTATAGACAATAAAACCCAAAACACCTTTTTTCCCAGGATTAGAATGAATTAACGCTCCCCAGTTTACACTAGGTAAAAACTTATCTACTCTTTTCCTTGGCCAATACTGCCAGCTTCCGTGTTTTAGTGTTGCACTCATCTGCTAGTTTTTGAATTATAGTTCTGAATTTAATTAAATTTATTAATATAAATTTAGATAGAGATAATAGGTGCTATACTTACAACTATACTCTAATAATGTTCCAATTCTACACCTAATTTTCATAGAAAAACTAGCTTTTTAAAGCTTTCCTTGGCTTTTCAAATTATTATTTTGGCTAGTTTTTATAAGATTTATTAGGGAAGAAAGATAAAATATAGTCCATCACTATAAAAAGGATGATGAATACCATACTTCTTTGCCCAGACATCTGCTCTTTGCAATGGTCTAAATGTTTCACATATCTCTTCAAATGAAGTAGGGGGATGAATCCGAATACTTTCTTCAGAAGGTAGAACCATCTTAATGGCCTTTCCAGTTTCTTGATAAAACATATCTAACCTGCCTCTATGCTCTAGCCTGTAGTTATATTCTACTATCTTCATAAAGTCCATTTCGTTTTCAGAAAGACCTTCATTTCTAAAAGATATATTTATCTGTGAAATTAAACTATCAAAAGATGCTCTAGAGCTTAATTGAATTTCTTTGCTATCTCTACGAACTTCCTTATTTGGACAAACCCGAGCAAAAACTCCTTGATTATTCATATCGCTAATAAATCTTTCATAAATATATTCTAATATTTTCCCCATCCTTTCAGCATATTATTTATCTCTTCTTGACATTTTTATCATTAAATTTTTCCTCAAGATCTAATAATCCCTCCTTGTCTTAATCTTTCACAAACATAAACATAAATGAGAAATCTTTTGCTTTTGTATTCAAGCTTCATAAATCCCATCCCCGTGTTAAATTGCGATTCAATTAAATTTTGATTATCTATGCTAACATTTTCAGATAATACTTTTGCTCCAATTTCTATCGGAGTAACATCCTTAAGTCTCGCATCCGCAGGTCCGAATTTGTAAAATTCCCGTATATATTTTCCCCATCCTCGGATATTATTTTCAATAGAATTAAAAGTTTTGGGATATTGGGAATATAACCTCTGCAATTTTCCCCTATCCAAATTTATATCTAACTTATAAGCTCTAATTAGTTCTATTGCTTCTTTTTCTAAATACTTAAATTCTGATTCACTCATTTTACATTCTGTCATAAGAAGATTCAGGCCAATTATCTTCCGCATATTTGCTGAGCCATTTTACATCTAATATCTCTCTAGGCATAAAAAGTTTAGCTCTATGAATTAAGTTTTTATCTTTGGTTTGTCTAGCATGATCTTCTGCATACCCCCACATACCTAAGAAAACCTCAATTTCAACACAAAGATTCGGAAAATTAGAAAAATCAGTTGTATCGAGTATATTGCACAGTTTATATGCCGCTCTTAGTTTATCAACCCAATGAGTATAATCTTTCATAGTAACTTTTATTTTTTTATTAGAAAATTCTTTAACCAGTTTATCTTCAAGAGGCCCCCCTAAATTCATTCTTTGAATTTCTTTAGGAGATAATAATATCGCTCCATTTAAACTCGAAACAAAATCTCCAAATCCTGTCTGAGATTTTAGCACAAATTTATAACATTCTAGAGCAGGAGTTATTTGTTTTTGTTTGAGGTATTTCAACCCTAATTGAGTATATCCATCTTGTTCTAAGGAAAAAGTTCCATCTACAGGGCGTTCTCTAAATAGCTGTCTTGATAGAATAGGATTTGCCATAAATTGATGGCCCAATATTCTAGGCATAAAGTCAAAAACAAGAGACTCATTTTTCTTAATTTCTTTCTCAATCCCTCTTTCTCTTAATTGTTTTTTAGTTAGATATTGGAATTTCATATCTTATCTTTTAATCCACCCTATAAATATTTCAAGTACTCCCTCAGTACAAAAGTATATAAACCAAAAAAATTAACAAAAAACGAGGTGAGGCAAAGAATCGCCTTAGAATTCTAGGAAATTTGATATGCCAAATCAAACCAAAGCTTTAGCACAAATAGAAACCTTAGAAAGAGAGCATGTCCTTTATCATGCTACTCCTATCTGGAGATTAGAATATATTTTTGAATCTGGATTAAGAGTAGATTGTGCAAGATTAGTTGATAAAGATAAAAGACCTTATCAATGTTTATCTCCTTCAATGAGAATGGCAATAGGTATGGCAAAAATTACAAACGACTATGCTTTTAAAGAAACCAAATTAAATGTAGTGGGTGTAATAGGTTTCTCAACTCTTCTTTTACCAGGAGAAACAAGAAATGCACTTAAAGAAGATCCCATGCTTCCAGGAAGCAAAATAACATACATAAATTTACCTCCAGAAAGCATAGTCCAAGTAGTTGTAGCTAACTTAGAGGGGAATTCATTAGACAGGGTTATCCGAGATTTATGTGCCCATTCAAATCCGCCAATAGAGTGCCAGCAAATAAGATATTTTCTAGGAGATGGAAATTTCGAGGATAACTTAAAATGAACAAAATAGAGTTTTTTCAATCACTAGGAATGACAGAATATGAAGCAAAGGTCTTGTCTTCTTTGGTAAAATTAAAAAATATAACTCCTAAAGAAATAAGCTTTGATTCTTCTGTTCCTCAAAATAAACTCTATCAAATACTCAAAAAGTTTGAATCTTATGGAATTTTATCGAGAATTCCTTCTGACATTAAAAAATACAAACTAATTAATCTTAAGACGTTTATTAATGAAAAAGTTAGTGAGAAGAAAAATCAGCTAAAAGAACTTGAGAAATCATCAAAAAATCTTGAAATTCCAGAGGATAGAGAAGAACAATTTATCTTTTCTCTAATAAAAGGGCAAAGAGCAATAATGAATAAGCTGGCTGAGAAGAATATTGATGTTAAAAAGGAGATTCTCGGTGTTCAAAGAAACTGGAAATATTGGGCAGAAGGAATTCGTGCAATGCAACAATCAATTAAGAGAGGAATAGATGTAAAAATAATTGGCGTAATAAATCCTGAAACAAAATCTCGGGCAAGTGAATGGAAAAAAGCAGGATGCAAAATTAAAGCGTACAATGATAAATTTGGAAAATTTCCATTAAGATTCACAATATTTGACAACAAAGAGGCAAGAATAACAATAGGCAAGCCAGAAATACCAAATCCAGAAGATTATATCACAATTTGGACAAATTCAAAGCCATTAATTGCAATATTGAAAAAACAATTTTTTGAGATGTGGCGAGTGTCAAGAAAATTTTAATCTTTTTATTCTTATTCCTTTTTCTCACAAACAGTGCATGATCTATCTCTTCCTTCTCTTTTTGCTTTGTATCTTCCTAAATCAGCAGCCCTTACAAGAGATCTTTCATCATAACCAATATCAATTTTCATAGGTGTATGTCCTTTTAAATCTGTAAATATTGTTCTTGTTGTTGCATAGCCAACACTTACTGTAAATCCATGTAATGGTTCTTTTCCTGGTAAAGGAGTACAATTAAGATCCTCAAAATAATCCTTGAAAGATTCTCTTACTTTGTCAACAACTCTTTTTGCAGCAGCCTGTGCTCCTTCAAAACCAGTATTTGGCAGAACAATCGCAAATTCTTCTCCACCCTCTCTTGAAGAAAGAACTTCCAATGTCTTGCCATTCAAATCAACATAAAACCTATCATCTTCGTTATCTGCTTCTGGTTTAATAAATAAATGATCATAAGCTCTTGCAGCACTTGGAAGCAGTCCTGCGAGTTTTATTAGAACTTCATCTCCTTTGCCATGCCCATATCTATCATTAACTTCTTTAAAAAAATCCCCATCAATAGTAATTAAAGATGCATCAAGTCCTTTGCCTACTTTTTCTGACTGATTTAAAACCTCTCTAAGATAAAGGGCAAAAGCCATTCTATTTGTAATTCCTGTTAATCCATCAGAAACGCATCTTTCTTTTAAAACACGATTTTCTAATTCAGATCCAATTAATCTATTCATTGCAGCATAAAATCTTTGTCTAAGTCTCATTTCTATAACTTCGACTTGCCCTATTGTCATGGGGGTTTTGCCTTTGGCAGCATCTGCTAACCTTGTTATATCATCAAGATGTTTTCCAGATTCTTTTACAATTGTGTCTGTGTCGTCTTTTCCCATATTCAATTCTCAGAATTCTTCTGAGGCATAGCCACCTCTTGTATTTTTGATATAAATAGTGTTTATAAATATTCCTATGCCTCAAAAAATATATATACTTCTTATGTTTAATTATATCATGGCTTATATCATCCCAGGAACAGGATGGCATCATATTGGAGTGATGAGCAAATCTGAGCTTAGGAAAGGCTTCAAGAAAAGCCTTGTTAAAAGATTTCTTAGTGTTCTTGAAACTCCTGCAAATTATCTCTCAGGATTAAGAGAAAAATTGTATGATATTTCTGTCAGAGGTTATGAAGAAATTCCAAAAGAATTAAATCCAGGAGGGGATTTTATGCCAGTGGGCTTTTTAAGGGAAGGCGAATCAGAAGAAAATTGTTTCTCTAAACTAAGGAAAATACTTACACAAGGAGCTGCAAATTGCATAATATCATTTGTAGTAACTCCTGGTCCTGCATATCATCTCTCTCCTGTTACAGAAGGAGCCCAATACGAAAGAGACAATAGTATAAAAAAAGTAGTCTGGGCTCGATGGATTCTCGCTAATGAAAGAAGTTTCTCCTATGGTAATTAAGCCTCAAAATCAAAAGTCTCAACTTTTTCAACCTTGTCGATAGTTATCTTTTTTTGAATCTTTCCTTTTCTCTTTGAATTCAGCCTTAGTTTTTCAGGGTCTTTCTCTCCTTGTGGCAGAACAATACTCTCAACAATAATAGAATGATGGATTTTAGCTTTTTTTGTTTCAGGAAGATTAAAAAAAGCCTTTATTTGATTCCAATATTTTAAATCCGTTTCAAGAATGCAAAATTTATCATCTATTTTCAGCTCTCCTGATTTTCCAGGCTTAGGAAGTTTTTGCTTCATCTTTAGACTTATACCCTCTCCTTCGCCATCCAACAACATACAATAAACCCTTTCTTTGATTTCTTTTATTTTGCTTGTATCCAAACCAGCAACATCAGCAACAAATAATCCTGCTTTCTTTTTACCTGGAAATCCTAAATCTTCTTTGCTCATAATTATTCCAGAGAACTTGACTTCTCCTAATTGAGATGTTAAAAAACAAAAATCATTTGCGTATTCAAAACTACCACCAAGTTTAATCTTATCCCCTCTTTGTAAGCTTAAAGCAGCTCTCCCATCAAATTTGCCCTTGCTAAATCTGACAAACTGGGCGTGTTCTCTCTCCCCAACCTCTCCTTTTGAAATATTATTCATAAAATCCATGATTATTAAAAAATAACAACATTTATAAAACTTTTTATACTCTATTTTTTAGAGAAAATTCCCCTAAACTAAAAAATGCCTGAAAACAACCAAATCAATAGAGTTATTGTCATAATCCTTATTGCAATTTTATTTATTTTAGGTATTTTAATTATTAAATCAATAATTTCTGCAATACTTTTTGGCCTGATTGGTGCTTATATTTTCTCTCCAGTATATGAAAAAGTTAATAAATTTTTAAAATTAAAAAATCTTTCTGCAATTATAATTACTCTGCTGGCAATATTAATTATTCTTCTTCCAATATTTTTTGCCTTGCCTGTTATAATAAGGCAGATTTTTGATATGTACACTCTTATGCAAAATACAAATGTTCAGCAAATCTTGTCAAAATTCCTTTCTTCAACTATTGCTCCTGATATTGCCCAGAAAGTTTCATTGTCTTTAAATGGTTTTATTATTAAAATAGTTAATACAACTGCAAATCAATTTGCAGATATCTTTTCAAACATTCCTTCACTATTGCTAAATCTCGCTTTAATGATTTTTGTATTTTTTTATGCAATCCGTGATAAAGAGAAATTTGAAGAATATATTCGTTCTCTGGTTCCTTTCTCCCCTCAATCCCAGAAAGAATTAGCTCAGAAATATAAAGATATGACTTCAGCAGTTATATACGGGCATATTGTTGTTGGTATTGTTCAGGGATTAGTTACTGGTATTGGTTTATTAATTTTTGGAGTTCCTAATGTTTTAACTCTCACATTGATTGCTATATTGCTATCTATAATGCCAATTATCGGAGCATGGCTGGTTTGGCTTCCTGTTTCACTAGTTTTAATTGCTTCAGGCAATACTTTTTCAGGTATTGGTTTGCTAATATATGGTTTAATTGTAATTTCATGGATAGATAATATAATACGACCCTGGTTTGTATCTTGGAAAACCAATATCAACTCTGCACTTGTTTTAGTTGGTATGATTGGCGGGTTTTTAGAATTTGGAATACTTGGATTAGTTGTAGGTCCACTAATAATCTCATATTTATTATTAATCTTTGAAATGTACAAAAATAAAAAATTTGATTTAATATTTTCTGAAAAATAAATAAAAGAGAAAAAAGGTGAATCTAAAAGTCAAACTAATGAACTGGTCTGCAGGCAGACCAGTAGCAGTTCTAAGCAGAAAATTAGCATCGCGTGTGAATATTCATATTAATGACAGAGTCGTTTTAGAAAAAGTTGGAAGAAAAATAGTTTGTGTTACTGACTTATCTGATACAATGGTTAGAGATGATGAGATTGCGGTTTCTTCAGAAGTTCTTGAAGAATTAAGGCTAGCAGAAAATGAACTTTTAAAGGTTGAGCCAACAGCAAAACCTCAAAGCATTTATTATATTCATAAAAAATTATCAGGAGAACAGCTGACAAAAGAGGAAATAAATTCCATAATTGAGGATATCGTCAGCAATGCACTAACTCAGGCAGAAGTTGCTTATTTTGTCTCAGGTGTTTTTAATAAAGGTATGACTAAAGAAGAAACAATTGATCTGACAGAATCAATGGCAGATTCAGGAATAAAATCTAATTTTTCAAGCCCAATAATTGCAGATAAACATTCAATCGGCGGTATTGCTGGGAACAGAACAACACCTATAATTGTTGCAATATGTGCTTCTACTGGTTTGATAATGCCAAAAACCTCTTCAAGAGCAATAACTGCTGCAGCAGGAACAGCAGATGTTGTAGAAGTTCTTTGTCCTGTTGATTTTTCCTATGAAAAATTAAAACAAATTGTAGAAAAAATAGGAGCATGTTTGGCATGGGGTGGTTCTCTTGGTTTAGCTCCTGCAGATGATAAGTTAATTCAAGTTGAAAGATTGTTAAATGTAGATCCAGAACCACAGTTGCTCGCATCAATAATGTCTAAGAAGATAGCAGCAGGTTCAACACATATTATTATTGATATTCCCTATGGATTTTCTGCGAAAGTTGAAACAAAAGAAGAAGCAAAATCTCTTGGGAAGAAATTTGAAGAACTTGGTGAGTATTTTAACATGAAAGTTAAAACTCTTTTAACAGACGGCTCACAACCAATAGGCAATGGCATCGGACCATGCCTGGAAATTAATGATATACTTAAGATTTTACACCAGAAAAAAGACAGGCCGAAAGATTTAGAAAAAAAGTCTTTATTTTTAACAGCACAACTTCTTGAATTAACAGGCAAGGCAAAAAAAGGCAGAGGATTAATCCTTGCTACTCAGATGTTAAAATCAGGAAAAGCCCTGCATAAGTTCAAGGAAATAATTGAAGCCCAAGGTGGTAAAGTTATTGAACAAAAGCTGCCAAAAATAAATCGGGATGTTTTTACAGATAAAAATTTTAAAATAAAATTTATTGACAATAAAAAAATAAACGAGCTGGCAAGATTAGCAGGAAGTCCTGCAGACAAAAAAGCAGGAGTTTATCTCTATAAGAAAAGAGGGGATAAGCTGAAAAAAGGAGAAAAAATTATGACTATTTATTCAGAATCAAATGAAAAGCTGAAAAATGCCTGGGAATATTATATTTCTTCAAAACCTATAGGTTAGTCTTATCATTTTTCAGCTTTTTAGAATTATTAACTTTTTGATTTAGTCATCTATTTTAACTTAATTTGATTATATTAATTTTAATAAGTTGCCCAAGATGATAAAAAGTTAGTTACATTATCATTATATATCTGAATTGCTAAATTTTACCATGGACCTATTAAAAAATCTTCTATAGAAGATTTTTTAAACACCCTTAGCCTATATAAAACATGGTAGAACAGAAGCCACAAGGATATATTGCAAATCTTGTAAGATATATTAGAAAAAATCTTTCTAAAGGTTATACAGAAGAAGCCCTTAAATGGGCCCTATTAAGTCAAGGATACACAAGGGCTGAGTTTGAAAAAGCAATAAAAATTGTCCATGCAGACATGGCAAAAGAACTTCCACCTGTTCAGGAAAAACCAGTAATAACCATTGAGACAGAACCTCCTCAAGAAGTATCAACTTCTTTTTGGCAGAAGATTAAGTTGTGGTTTAGTTAGATTTTCTTAGCTGATTTTATTAGAATTCTTAGTTAGTTAAAACAAAACCCAGACGCCAACACCCTCTCCGGGTGTTGTCATTAAGCCTTTCTCCAAAAGGGCAACTCTGCTGGATGCAGAGTTGAAACGCCAACACCCTGCTCGCACTTTCATCAGTTATTGATAATTAATATTTGCTCTGATGAAAATGCTCGGAATCGAAAACTTTTCAGGGCAGGAATTACTCTATTAAGATTTCCAAGAATTGCGCTACTTCATTCCATTCAGTAGCAAACGCCAACACCCGGAATCGAACCGGGAAATCCCGAAGGAAACTTGCTTACTTTTTAAAGCTCAAGGCAAGCGGAGTACCATTGTCCCATGTTGGCTTATTTTTTCTAGTGTTTAATGATTTTTAAATCCTATGGGGCAATGGTTTACCATTGTGTTGAACTCGTAAGAGTTTAACAGACAGAAAATATCAATTTTCTGTATCCCATGTTGGCACAATTTATTATAATTAACCCCTCTTTTAAATCTTTTTGATTTAATCAATTATTTAACCCCTTCAGAAAAATATTACTAATTCTTATAATAATTTGCCCAAGATGATTAAAAATGGGTTTTTTATTATTGATTTGTTTAGTTATACAAATTTAAATGTAGAAAATTAAAAATATTTATGCATATTAAAATCAAGCCATCCTGCAGTAAATTGCTTCATTGCAGTAACTCTGCCTTGAATATTTTCAGGCACTTTGAAATCTTCTCCGCATAAATCAGAAACTAAACATACCAAACCAAGTTCTTTAACAGTAGCTAATCCTCTATCTTTTATAATTCCTCTTTGTTTAAAATATTCAGGACTATAAATCTCTCTGATTAATGGTAAAATTTGAGTCCCCATTGCCTTAAGTTTTTTATATCCTTTACAATCAAGATAACGCGTGATATCAGACTGAATTTGAACGCTATCATCTCCACAATGCTCTCCCCATTCTTTAAGTGCCTGCTCAAATCTGTATCGCAATTTATTATCAACTTTATTCATTTCTTGTTTAAATTTAACCTATTTTTAAAGATTTATGTGATACTGTATACAGTTATTTTCAGTCATCAAATCCAATTTTACATAGAAGTAGTCCAAACTAAGTTTGGTGAGGTTAGTCTTACAAAATCAAAAAAATGACTAACCTTATCCAAAAAGAGCCGCGAGCCCATCTGCAGCTTCTGCAGCTTTTTCTTCTTTCTTCTCTTCCTTCTTAACTTCAGCAGCTCCTTGAGCAGCAGGTGCAGCAGCAGCGATTGTAGCACTTGCTAATTCGCTTTCTATATTCACACCTTGTAAACTTGCAACTAACACTTTAACCTTAGCTTCGTCTACTTCTTTTCCAGTTGCTTCTACAACTTTCTTAAGACTTACTTCTGTTATAGGTTGTCCAAGTTTATGGAGAAGTAAAGCTCCATATACATATTCCATTTTAGTTTTGTCCTCCAGCATCAGATTTAATTAATTTTGAAATTGCTTTTTCTTCTGCATTTGCTTTCCCTAATAGCAAGCCAAGAGTGTCTTTGCAGACATATGCAATCTTAAATGCAAAGGCAATTGCTCTTCCTGCAGAGTTTTTCAAATTTGATATTTCTTTTTCCTTTTCAACTTTAATTTCTGTAAATATCTTATCTTCTTTAATATCATAGGCAACCATTGGCTCAAATCCAATTTTAAATGGTTTGATATCAACTTTAGCCATAATATCAGCAGCCCCATCACTAATTTTATCTCCTTTCTTAACAATTATTTTATCTTCTCTTATGGAAATCTTGCCATCTTCAACCATGACTTTTAGCCCCAAAGCACCTAATTGAGAAATAGCAGGTCCTGCCATTAAATCAGTGGGTCCAGCCCTAATCCAGATGTCTTCAGGAGCTTCTTGTCCTGGTCTTGCTTTTGCAGCAGTTTTATTTTGTGCCAGTATTGAAGACAATTCAAAAGGATCTATTGATGAAAAAAGCAAAGCAGAATCCTCTATAATATATGGTTTCAAATTTTTAGCAACACCTTTCTCAATCTTATCAAGAGCTCTTAGTATTGTGCTTTTTTTATAGATTTTTATACTCGCCTTGCCCCTGACTTTCTTTCTTATATCTTGAAAATTTGAGCTTTTTAATCCTTTAACAGAGGCTATCATAACACTTCTACTATTTCCAATTAACTCTATAATTTCATCCACAAGTTTTGATTTTTTATTCTTAGCAGGCATTTTATCGTACTTTAATTTTTACAGGTTTAGTCATTGTGAATTTTATCATCACATTTTTCATCTGCTCCATTTTTCTAGGAAGAGCATTTAAAATAGCATTATAAACAATAAGAATATTCTGGGCAATTTTTTCATCATCCATTTCTTCTTTTCCAATTGTAAGCTTTATGCTTGGCTCTTTTGTCTTTATTTTTACAATATTATTCATTTTTCCAAGCATATTCTTAATGCTATTTTCAGAATCATCCATCATAATTCCAAGTTGAGGAGAAGGCATTTTTCCAAATGGTCCTAAAATTCTACCAAAATTTGTAGCAACTGCTGGCATAAGTTTTGCAGTTGAAATAAAAAAATCATAATTCTTAGCAAGATTTTTTAATTTTTTCTTATCTTTATATGAATCAAACTCAAGCCTTGTGACTGTATCAACAAGAGAAGACTTTTTCTCCAAAAATGCGCAAACACTTTTTTCTTTTATAGCATTAGGGATAGTAACAACAACATTAACATTTTCTTTTTTAATATCAAATTTCATTAAATTTACAATTAAATCTACAGATTGATTGAACTTTCTTTTTTCATTTTTTCTTAGTTCTGCCAGTGCTGAAATTATATCTTGTTTTTCCATATTCAAAGCTTCCTTTGTCTTCTACCAATGCATCCAAAAGCCAGAAACTAGCTAAAGATGATGTAGTGTGACATTATGCTATAAAAATAAGGCTTTATAAACTTTTTCATATTGTCAGATTAATGAGTATTAGCCTATGTATTATTACAAAGAATAATCAAAACACCATTAAAAAGTGTATAGATAGTGTTAGAAGTATAGTGGATGAGATGGTTGTAGCAGATACCGGCTCCACAGATAAAACAATAGAAATTGCAGAATCTCTTGGAGCTAAGGTATATTCTTTTGAATGGAATAATAGTTTTAGTGATGCAAAGAACTTTTGTATATCTCATGCAACAAAAGAATATATTCTTGCTTTAGATGCAGACGAAACAATAGCTGAAAAAGACTTAGAAAGATTAAAGTTTTTAGAAAAAGAAAAAGATTTTCTTGGATTTTCTTTTATTCAAAGAAATTATAAAAACTGCATTGGCTTTTTTTCCTCTGTATCCTGCACAAATGATGAATATGAGGAAAGTAAAGTTGCTTCATGTTTTATTCCAAGAAGAATTGTAAGATTTTTCAAAAATACTCCTAAAATTAGATTTCAAGGGGTTGTCCATGACTCTGTAGAGCCTTCAATCAATAAAATAGGGAAGATACTTGAAACAACAATCCCAATACATCATTTTGGCATGCTTTCCCGAGACAGCGAGAGAACAAAGATGTATATTGAAATGGAGAAAATGAACTTAAAAGGAGATTATTTTCAAGATTATCAAATAGCAATACAGCTTCATAGTATAGGCAATATTCCAGAAGCATTGCAATTTCTCGAAAAGTCGATAAACCGAAATCCTAATTTTCATCTTTCTTGGCTTGAATTGGGGATAATTCTCATAAAGCTCAATAAGATAAAAGAAGCAGAAAAAGTCCTAAAAAGAGCAGAATCTCTTGGAACCCATGAGATGATTTTTTCACACCTTGGAATAGTTTATGGAATTCTTCAGAATTTTAATCTTTCTATTTCTTATTTTGAAAAATCACTTTCAATAAATCCAAAAAATCCAGATGTTTATTTTAATTTAGCCCTGACTTATATTCAATCAGAAGACAAGGAAAAAGCCAAAGACAATTTAAAAAAAGCACTTTATCTAAATCCAATGTATAGAGAAAAAGTTGAATCTCTTTTATCTAAATTATAATTATCTTTTATTTCTTTCAATTTCTAACTCATTAAAATCAATATAGTACCAATACATATCATAATTAAAAGTCACACTACTACCATGGACTCTTACATCATAGGCTCCTTTTTGTAAACAAATATTTAATCTCTCGCCATTTCTTCCTTCATCAATTATCGCAACTTTGCAATCCTGCATTGAAATAGAATACCTGCTTAATTGCCTCTCTGCATTAGATTTTATTAACCCTCTTGGCAATCTCTCTAATGCTGCAATAATTCTTTTAACATCCCTGACATTCCCTTTAATACCAAATTCTAAAAACTCTTCTAATACCATTATATTATAATTCGCGCTTTATTTATAAATATCTATATCTCAGAAAATATATATTCCAGAATACATTTTAGAAACTATTTATCCAGCTCTTTAATGTATTCCTTGACTCTTTCTAAAATCTGCGGAAGAAGAAATTTTTCAATTTTAACATCAAAAATTTCAGAAAGAGTTGCAAATTCTGAAATATTGTATAAATTTTCTTTTTTATCTACAATCATCAAATCCCTCAATCTTTTTAATTGTCTTCTTATATTGCTCTCTGCAATTCCTTTTGCTTCTAAGCTGTTCTCTTCTCTAATTTTTTCAACTTGTGCTTTAACTTCATCAGATGTCAAAGATTTTCTTTCTTTAGAAGAATTTAGCAAAACAAGCAAGACATCTACAATAACATCTCTTGAGTCTCCTGCCTGAAGCAATCCCAAACTCAAACATATCTTCTTAACCAACTCTCTTTTCTCAAGTTGATATGGTTTCTCATATTTTCTAAGTGTTATTTCAGCTAGTGGTATTTCCAAATTTTATCTCCCCCTATTTTAGTTCTATATACTTCAGTATATAAAACCTTATAAATACTTCGATTATAATTATATTATGGTAGAATATTTTTGCCCAAACTCTGAAACTTGTGAATGTTATAAATACCTTAAAGACATAGGTAAAAATCCTGATACTCGTGCCAGAATAAAACAAGGTGCTAATAGTAAATTTTATTGTAATATTTATGCCCTATCTGTAGATAAAAGAGAGGGTAGAGGAGATAATTCATTTAATTCAGTAGAATGCCCTCTTGTAGCAATAATCAATGCAACATTAAATATTCCTGCTCAAGCATCTTCTCAGTCAGGAGTTAAAAAATAAAATGGAATTAGTAGCACTACTATCATCTGGAAAAGGCTCATGGGCTCAGGTAGCTGGTTTAATAAATAGAGGAGAATGGGAAAAAGTAATTCTTCTTGGAGATTCATTTGCAGAAAAATTCACAACAGATAAGCCTCATGAATTTATTAAAGTAGACACATCAAAACTTCTAGTAGACTTAAAACAAGAGATTATGGAAAAACTAGGAAAAAAGATAGAGGGTGTTGAAGTTGCTTTATCAATTGCAAGTGGAGAAGGCAAGGAGCACATGGCTTTAATTTCAGCTTTATTATCAATCCCAGTTGGAGTTAGATTTACAGCTTTGACAAAAGAAGGAATTGTTTTCTTGTAATATGAAACCAAACAGAATTTCTTATGAAGTTGTAGGATGTTCAAATAGGAAAGAAGGGGATAAAGATTTAAAACATATTGAAGAAGGTTTGGCAAAAGCAGGTTTTAAACCAATAAGAGATTTAAGTAAAATTTTTCCAGGGGATAGTATATATAACTGATAGAGATCATAGGGGGGTTGGAAAGTTTATTTATTCTCCTGATGGCGTATTTATTAATTTAGTTGTAGAAATGGACGTTCCTGGCCATGAAAGATTAAAAGACTTTGCAGATAAATACGAACCTGTCCCATGCAAACAATAGAATCCTATTCTCTATTTAGCCACTAAACCAATAAGTCTTGCGTATATCTGTAGCTCTTTTGTCCTTTCTAAAAATTGTAAGATTATCAAATGGTAAGGTAAATTTAATTTCTTTCTTCTGCAGATAACTCCAGATATCATCAAATTTGTTTTCAAGTTCTTTATATTTAACAAGTGTCATATGAAAAGTTTTCTTATCATAATCTTTATCCTGTATAATTTGGAGATTATTCTCAAGTTCACTTGAAAATAAATCATATGCAGAAGATAATGATACAGACTCTTTCACAGCAAGATAAATGACTTTTTTATCAAAATCCCCATAGCCCCCTATATTTATTGGAAAACATTTTTGTTTTTTACAAAATCTAGAAACAAAATTCTCCAGCAATTCTAAATTAGAAGTTTCAAATGGTGATTTAAACGTTATGTGTGGAATTCTGTTCTTTTTTGAAAGTTCTTTCAGTTCAAATCTTTCAGAAATTTCTTTAATAATTTCTTCATAAAAATCTCTAAATTGTTCAGGTGGTAAATATCCCATATAAGATCTCATTCTAAATATCCCCCTTCTTAATTTTCATCCTCTTCTTATCCCTACCAATCAGCACAATCTTACTAAACTCATGCTCGTCTAGAATTTTATACCCTTCTTTTTTTAGTTTGCTTGCCAATTCTTTTGCAAACTTTCTAATTTCTTCTATTGTTGGCATTCTATCATATCCCAACCTCTGCCTTGCAAAACCAACACTTACATAGCCTTTACATTCAACAAAGTCAGGTTTTGCTTTCTTTATTAGTTTAGCATATCCTTCAACATCTTCCATATTCAAATCTCTTACTAAAGTCATTCTCAAAACCTTTCTTGTTTTTAGTTTTGGTAGCAATTCAAGAGTTTCATCAAATTTTTTCCACGCATTTTTAGTTTTATTTTGTGTTAATCTTCTAAATATCTCTTCATTAGGATAATTTAAAGAAACATATAGTTGAGTTGGAAGTGCTTTTTCTTTTGCAAGTTTTTTCAAAACTTCAGGAAGCAAACCATTTGTAACTAAAAAAGAAGATTTTCCTCTTTTTCTCAGCTCTTTTATCAGCTCCCCTAATTTTGGATAAAGCGTGGGCTCTCCTATAAGTGAAATTGCAAAGTTCATAGGTTCCTGTGCTTCTTTCCATTTTTTCATATTAACTTTTTCATTTCCTTTGAATCCAGTCAGCATTTTTTGCTGTGCTTTTATGCATTTGTCTATAATTTCAACAGGATTATCACATTTTCCTTTAAATTTGTCTCCAGAAGTTAATTCAATAGCTCTCCAGCAATGTAAACACCTATTCTGGCAATTTTCCAAAACACAAGACATCTGACAGCATCTATGGCTTTCTATTCCATAAAATTTCTGTTTATAGCAAAATCCGTCGTTAAGTAGACTTTTCTTATTCCATCTGCAAATTTGAACAGCAGAATGATTTCCAACAATAGAATAGTGTTGTTTCTTCAAAACATCTAGCAATTTCTTGTCTGTCATAAAAATTCAAATAATATAAAGAATTTAAATCTTCGCCTATAACTATACTATAAACTAATATCATTAATAAAATAAATTATCATTGAGATTATTAGAATTAGTTAAAAGAAGGAAATATCCCATATGGGTATAATAAAATATATTAGTAAAAAATATAAAAATAAAAATCGCGGCGTCAATAAATTAAAAATATAAAACTTGTTGAGAAGTCTTACGTTCTCTTTTTTTTCTTTTTGCCTGCTTTTTTCTTTGCCATTTTACCTCTTTTTGATTAATTTAGATAAAAAATATAATGCATTCTACTTTATATAGTTATGTGAAAAAAATTAAATTTTAATTTTTTAAAATTTTTAGTAAAAAATATAACGACGATAAAAAATTATTAAAAATATCCTATAAACCAAAAAGCCATAAGCAAAATAAAAACTAATAAAAATAAATATGTAACAAACTTGAATGATTTTTCAGCAATTTTTTTATTTTTAGTAATTTCAAATATTCCAAGGTAGAAAAATCTTCCACCATCAAATATTCCAAGGGGTAGCATATTAAATAAAGCAACACTAATATTTATTAGTGCAAGCCACCATAATAAATTATAAATAAACCATGCAAAATCTCCTGCAAATTTTGGCTCATAATAAATCCCAAACTCTTTAAAACTTCCAACCCACTTATAAAACTTTCTTAAAAAGCCCTTTGCTTCTGCTTCTTCCAAGCCTATTCCAATTATAGCCTTGCTTGAGTCCAACATACTCGTGCCAAGTGTTAAATTATATTTTTTTAACTCTTTTTTATTTTCATCATAGGTTTCAATTATAACATCATTTCCAGGGGAATACTTGCCCAATGCATCCCTTAAAGAATTATAGTTAGTTATTTTATTCTCATCTATTTTTACTATTACTCCTGTTAGTTTTGCATTATATGCAGGAGCATCATCATATGCTCTTATTATTGGAGTAACTTTCAAAGCGCTTATATTAGTCGTAGCAAAGTGATACATCCCACCCCCCACAGTTATATTGAACATGGTTGCATTTTGATTAAAATCAAAATCAGAAATATTCTTTCCATTAATAGTTTCAATATAACTTGTATTTATGTATGAATAAGAGTAAGTATTGAACATAACTCCTGCCTGACTAAACATCATAAAAAAGAAACCAACCAATAATAAAAAGAAGATTATTGCAAGTATAAGATTAGAAAAACTCCCTGCTGCTAAAATAGACATTTGATTAAAAGAATCTTTTTTCTGCATGCTTTTTTCATCAGGCTCAACAAATGCAGCTAAAAATGGACCTAAAAATCCAAAACCAGTTGATTTTACTTTTATTTTAGCATATCTTGCAAAAATTCCATGAGCTGCTTCATGAAAAATAGCAATACACGCTATTGCTATAATCCAATATGTGAAATAAAATGGTGGAAGATATGTCGTATTAAATATATTTGGAAGATAAGGAATTAATGGCATTAGTGGCGGTATCTTAACCACTTTTACAATTTCAGGAAATTTAATAAAATAATAAGCCAGCTGAAAAATTAGTATTGTTCCTGCTGCCATTAATAATATTCCAAAAGTTGTTACAACATATCTCATCCAGTTTAATTGCTTATTATATTTCTTAGCAATGCGGTCAATAAGTTCTACACCAATTCTAGTTCTATAAAGCAGAAGAATCCCTTCCCATTTGAAGTTCTTTCTTTTCAAAAAGAAGAAGACCACAAGTATTGCAACAAATACTGCTAAAAAGGTTATATCATATATATAAAAGCTCATTTATTATTTTTCCTCTTTTAATCTATAGAACCATTGTTTAAAAACCTTTATTATAAGAACTAATAAATTAACAAAATTTTATTTTGGATTTTTTAATAAATCTTCAATGCGTTTTCCTAAAATTCTTATTGTGTCTATTGTATCTCTTTCATTTTCTATTGGAAATTCTAAAGTTTCACTTTTAATCTCTTTTCCACCAGAATCATATGCAGTATAAATAACATCAAATGGGGTAAATTTATAATACATCTTCCCCCATTTAAATTCTTTAACTTGAGTGGGAATATCTTTAGATAATGCTACAAAGGGTTCATACCCCTTAGTTACGCACGGATGGCATAATTTTGTTGGAACGCGATATCCTTCAAAATCTGAATTTGTCATATTTTTATATAAATTTATTGTTTTTAAATATTATTATCTTAGATTATACACTTAGAAATTCTAAAAACAAAAGAATTAATATCAATTTAGAAATTACTTCTTTCTAACAGGCCTGAAGTTTTTCTTTCCACATTTCCTGCAACTGATTTTCTTTTCAACAATTTTTCTTGCCTGTGCCCTTACTTTAGTAGAGCAATCTCTACAAACAAAAACATTTCTAAACAATCTTTCCTGTGCTGCGGGTATTTTTGCTGCCATGTTAAAAATTATCCAATTTTTAATCAGCCTGAAATTGTAATTTCAGGATTTTGAATTTGATTATTATCTCGGATTTTTGAATTTAATGAATATGAAATTTATTGCTGTCCTGTGATTCGTTTAATTATCTTTGTGCCCATAACAACCCAATATTCTATTTGTGTTCCCTCTCTAATATCTGCTTTAACTTCTTCTGCTATTGGAATATCAAAATTTTCAAAACTTTCTAAGTCCATAACACTTGCATTATCTCCTGCAACAGCCATTACTTGTCCTCTTCTTTTATCAATGTCAGGAGCTTCAAATCTTTCATGTCCAGGAACCATAATCATTTTCTTTTTACCATCTAAAACACCTTCTGCTTCTATTCTACATTTTGAAGCACCGTGTTTTCCTGTTTTGCTGATATCTATACTCTTTACAATACAAGCTGCCCCTTCAAATATAATTGCATTCCCAGGTTTTACACCATGTGCATTAATTAGTTCTGCCATAATTATAAGATAAAAAGATGGTTTTTAAATCTTCTCCTGTTGCTAATAAAAGTATCTAACTTACCATCCCCCAATTCTTACCACCCTTATCCCATATAAATACGCATTAATAACAAATAGAAATAAGTGAACCAGTTAGCTTATTAAGATATAGATAAGAAGGATACAAATCAGTAATTAATATATTGGATTAGTATTAGGGTTTACTTAATGTATGCATTTGTTTTCCATCATTCATCTCTTTCTTTTATACTTACTCAAAAACAGTTAAAACTATATAGTTCATTATTCTATAATATAATGGACGAAATCATAATAAATGCATTTGAATCAGTAGGCATACCTAAAATGCAAACCCTAGTTTATCTAGACCTTCTAAAAAATAAAGAGTCTACTGCGACGCAAGTTGCAAAAAGAACAAAGATGCATAGAGCTAATGTTTATGATACTTTAAACAAACTTAAAGAAAGAAATCTTGTTTATTTATCTACTAAGGAAGGAAAGCAAATATTTGCAGCTCTATCAACTGATTTAATTGTAAATGAAGAAAAAGATAAGCTTGAAAATTTGAAATCTGCAATGAATTATATCAAAACAACATTTGTATCTGGTCAGACTCCAAAAGTTTATACACTTGAAGGATTAAATGCAATAAAAAGCCTTTTATTTGGACTCCTGGAGCAAAATTCAGATATCTGGATTTATGGGCTTGCTGAAAATGAAAATGTAATTAATATTCTTAATGATAAATTAATGCACTCTTTTCATATTGAGAGAATAAAGAAACATATCGAGTTAAAACTGCTTTTTTATAAAATTCCAAATGAAGAGATTAAAACACTTAGCAATCTAAAATTTACAGAAGCCAGACTATTGCCAAAAACTCAGCAATCCAAATCTTCTCAAATAACCCAGATAGTTTGTAATGGTGTGGTTTATATCACTCTCTGGATTCATCCAATTCATACAATTGTCATAGAAAATGAGGCAATTGCAAAAGAATATCTTGATTTGTATAATATTCTTTGGAATCATTCTGTGAAAGTTATCTGATTTTCACAACACAAAGCTAAACATTAATAAAAGAAGAATAATTAGCTTATAAGAGGCTAACATGATAAAAGAAATATTTAAAAAAATACCTAAACTTCCATTATCTGCTTTGATTTTTTATGTTAGTATCCTCATACTTTGGAAGCTGGGTTTTATTCCAAGTCCAAATAATAGTCTAACTTTCTTGGAAAATTTATATAATTCTTATGGGTTGCTTGGGCTTTTTATTGCTTCGTTTCTTGAAGGAATTGTTTATCTTGGATTATATTTTCCTGGTTCATTTATTATTGCTTTGGCAGTTATTTTGTCAAATGGAAGTTTTGTATCTTTATTATTAATAAGTTTAGTTGTTGCTTTTGCTTTGACAATAACTGCTGTGATAAATTATTATCTCGGCAAGAAAATAATTTCAAATAAATTAAATAAGGATTTATTTTTTCAGGAGAAGAAAGTTTTGTCTAAAGGATTATTTATTTCTATGTTGCATCCAAATGCCTTAGCATTCTATTTCTTTAATTCTGGAATAAAAAAGAAAAACTTTATGAAAATTCTATTTGTTCCTGTTATAATGATTCCCTATGGCCTTGCTATAGGATATTTTCTTTATTTTATAAAAGAGCCATTAAAGGGTGCTATTGAAAGTCCATATGTTATGATAACTGCGCTTTTTATTTGGATACTTCTTGCTTTTATAATTGGGCATAGAAATAAAAAAGTCTGATTTTCACAACATCAAAAACACGATGCCCCACTCCACCTTTTAAGGCAGGGTTTGTAAAAGGGCTCGTGTTTAGGATGCTCAGAGAAATCTGAAGTTGCTTTGCAACTTCTCCATCCCAAAGGATGGAGTTTATTTCTCTGACATAAAGTTCTAACTCATACAACAGTTCTACTTGGCTACTACGCCACCATATATACTACCATCCCATTAAAGTTGTGGAGGAAAAAACTAAAAATGAATAATAAAGGTTTAGGGGGCTGGTTAATCTCAGCAATATTATTTTTAATAATTGCAGTAGTGGCCGGAATATTTGGGTTTGGATTTATTTCAGGAGCCTCATATGTTATCGCAAAATGGTTAGCAATAATTTTCGTAATACTATTTATAATCTCAGTAATAGCTCATACGATAAAAGCTGCTTAAAAATTTACTAGCTTTTTTATAAGTTAAATCTAAACTAAGAAAAAATGAAAGAAGGTTTTACATATAAAGAGTACCAGAATGAATCTGAATTTGAAGAAGAGAATGACGAACTAATTCAGAATAATATAAATATTAAAGAGATATAAATTAAATTTAAACTAAACAGAAGGAAAAATAAAAATGGCAAAGAAAAGTCGAGGCGGAAGAATGAAAGCAGCAAAATCAAGAGCTGCAAAAAGCCACCATGGTGGCAAAGGCATGATAAAGAACAGACCTGCTGGAAAGAACATAATGCGGACATAAAATGATATTTAGCACATTAATTGGTATTATAGCAATCGTTTGCGCAATATGGGTAATTTATGATGTGCTTGTAAACAACAAAAGACTATCTGATGGCATGAAAGTACTTTGGATAGTGCTTGCAGTCTTTTTTAGTATAATAACTGCAATAATTTACTATTTAGTTGGAAGAAATAAAAATAATGATCTATTTAGGAAGAGATAAAAGTAAAAAATGAATAAAATGAATAAAAAAGGATTTATTGGAAAATTATTATTAGTCATACTTGTGTTAATTGGCGGATATTTCTTGCTTAAATATATTCAGGTATTCTAATGGAACAAACTAAAGAAGATAAATTAGATGAAATTAAAGATTGTATTAATCAAAAAGATAGTTTATACTACATTCATAGAAAAGACTCAGAAGCTTTTGAAGAAAAAAGCAAGAAAGAAGGAAAGGGCACAATTGCTATAATGACTTATGGGGATTATATAATCTACTTGAAAGCTGATTGTTCTGCTCTTCCAAATATAGCCTTATCTAATTTTAATTATACTTCAGGAACATTTGAGAAAAAATGGGGCCCAGAACATAAGACAATTGTTTTAACACCAAACCACTCAAGTATTAGGAAAGTTGAAATAGAAATTCAGGGAATAGACATACATAAGATGAAATTACTGCCTGATAAGACAGGAGATGTTATTGAAGATACTGCTAAGATAAAAATAACAAGACACTACAGGTTTGCTGAAGGAAATTCTGAAAATAAGAGAGATTCTAATTCAGCTTCTCCTGGTGAGACTGAAGCCAGATAAATTGGGATTATAAAAATAAAACAATGATTAAAAATGAAAAAGCATATGGGGTTTTTGGTAAGATAAAAAAAGGCATAGGTTACATTTCTCGTGTCATATCAGCAAGCTTATTCCCTGGAATCGTAGAAGGTGCTGGAAATGTTATGAAGAATATTGATAATAAAATAATACAAATAGAAAAGAGAATTATCAGAAAGATATTTTCTCTGATAGTAATTTTTATTGGGGGATTGTTCTTAATTTTTGCACTCTTTTTCTTTCTAAAAGAATATTGGGGTTGGAGTAATGCTGTAACATTCTTTTCTATAGGGATGATTATTTTTGTGATTGGTCTTCTGCTAAAGTTAAATGAATCTGATACATAAAAATATGGCAACTCATAATCAATATCAGAAGGTAGTTCCATTTATTTTATTTGTATTAGCATTAATTCTATTATTCGCACTTGTAAGGCCGATGATTACAATTCTTTTAAGTAGCATACTTCTTGCATATATTTCTTTTCCCCTGTATAAAAGGATAATTAAAAAAATACCTAATAAATCTATTTCAGCCATTTTATCTTTGCTTATAATCTCAATTATTATCCTTATTCCAATCTCTTTTTTAACATTTGAAATTACACAGCAAGGATATTATTTTTATAACTCATTATCAACAAGTATTGCCAAAGGAGCTTTGTTTGGCTTTGGTTGTGCCAGTGCAGACTCAAAAGTATGTTTGCTTCTTAACCAGGCGGAAAAGTTTAGCTTGGAAAAATTATCAGCTATTGGTTTTGACAAGCAATTGCAAAAGCTTCTGCCAATTATAGAAGAGAAAATAACAAAGTTTATCCTTAGTATACCCATTATTCTGGCAGAAATATTTTTCACATTAGTTATATCCTTTTTTATAATGATGGGGTGGAAAGATATCTTAAAGAAAATAGTCGGCCTGCTTCCAATGAGAGAAAAGACAATAAACCGTCTTATTAAAGAATTCAAAAATATAACTTATACTGTAATTTACGCACAATTGTTTGTTGCATTAATTCAAGGAGTTATTGCAACTCTCGGGTTTTATTTGTTTGGCGTGCCTTTTCCAATAATATTAGGAATTGTAACTGCCTTCTGCGCTCTAATCCCAACTATTGGAACAGCGCTTATCTGGGTGCCTGCTTCATTATTCTTAATATTAAGCGGCTATTTTTCTCATAATTACTGGGTATTAGTCAAGGGAATCGGCATGTTTCTATATGGCCTTTTAATCATTAGCACAATTGACAATATCCTACTTGCAACAATAGTGCATTCAAAAGCCAAGGTAAATCAAATAATTGTAATTGTAGGGGTTGTAGGTGGGGCTACTTTATTTGGTATTGCTGGAATATTCATTGGCCCAATCCTATTACCTTTGCTAATCACTTATTTTCGAACATTTAAAGAGAGATTCGTGTAAATAAGGAATGCTCAAATATGAAAGAAAAAAAACCATCAAATTCTGCTCGCAATTTATACTATCTCGGTTTTCTATTTTTATTTATTCAAGGCATTGCTATCTTAAGAAATTATTTATCTAATTACTTTTCATTCTTCTGGTACTGCGATTTTGTCTCAATCTTTTTTGCCATAGCCTTTTTTATAAAGCAAGAGCATCTAGCAAAAGGTCTTATTAACATTGGTTTGTTTGCTCAGTGGATTTTCTTATTTGATTTTTTTTATAAATTATTTTTTGGTATATCTCCTTTAAATATAACTACAAGTCTATTCAATCTGAGCATCTTTTTTATATTGAGCACTTTAATAGTTCATTTATCAACAACCATTGTTTTAATTTTTACCTATAAATCAAAACCGAAAAAAATAACTCTTCTATATTCACTTGGTTTTCTTATACTTATCTATGTTATTACTCTTATTTTTACATCATCTGTAGGTGAAATTAATTATGTTTATTCTTCAGGAAACTTGCTAAACGCTTTCAAGTTTCATATACCTTATTATACTGAGTTATGGCTGGCTATAGCATTTATCGTATTAGTCCTGCCAACACAGGGTTTGCAGTATTTACTGTACAAATTAAGTCTAAAGAAAAAAGTAAAAAAGTCAAAAAAGAAGATTTTAAATACCCCTTTCTCAAATTAAAATTATGGCAATTCAAAAAAACGACTTTGTTGAACTCGAATTCATAGGAAAAGTAAAAGACGGAGAAGTCTTTGACACAAATATTGAAGCAGAAGCTAAAAAACTAGGATATAAAGAAAATGTTAAACCCTCAATAGTTTCAGTAGGAAATTTAATGGTTGTCAAGGGTTTTGACAAAGCATTAGAAGGAAAAGAAATAGGAAAAGATTATTCAGTAGAATTAGAGCCAAAAGACGCTTTTGGCCCAAGAGAAAGATCCCTAATTAAAACCTATCCTATAAAAGCATTCTTAGAAAAAAACATAAATCCATATCCAGGACTTGTTCTTGCTTTAGATACAACTCTTGCTAAGGTTATTTCAGTCTCAGGGGGCAGAGTAATCCTTGATTTTAACAATCCTCTTGCGGGAAAAATCTTAGTTTATGATTTCAAAATAAAAAGAAAAGTTGAAGACATTAAAGAAAAAGTAGAATCACTAAGAGATTTCTTCTTTCAGCAACCTTTAGAATATGAAATTCAAGACAAAAAACTAATTATAAAGGCACCAAAGCCATTTGAGCAATTTATTCTTATCTATAAAGACAAATTCAAGGATATGTTAGGATTAGAGCTCGAGTTTAAAGAATCAGAAGCTAAGAAATTAGAAGCTAAGACAGAAGAAAAAGTCGAAAATATCCTATCCGAAGACAAGAAATAACAAATATCTTCTGCATCATATAAAAACTTATAAACCTATAATTTCTCTGTTTTCTATGGCAATTATAAAAGAAGGTGTGAAGTTAGAAGAATATATTCCTGAATCAGATATTGCTGCAATAGACAAGGAATTAGAGGAAATTCTTAAGAAACAAAACGCAAAAGTAAAAGTAATTGGCGTTGGTGGAGCAGGAGGCAATACTCTCTCAAGAATGCGTGAAATTGGAATAAAAGGGGCAGAATTCATAGCAGTAAATACTGATGCTCAGGATTTATTGTATACAAATGCAGACCACAAAATTTTAATTGGAAAAGACTTAACTCAAGGATTAGGAGCAGGCAGTAATCCAAAAATAGGAGAAGAAGCTGCAAAAGAATCAGAATCAGAAATAAAAAAGAAAATAGATAATTGTGATATGATATTCATAACCTGTGGATTAGGTGGAGGAACAGGAACAGGCGCTGCTCCTGTTGTGGCTGAAATAGCTAAAAAATCAGGAGCTTTGACAATAGGTGTTGTAACTCTTCCATTCACAATAGAAGGAAAAAAGAGAATTGAAAACGCAATGTATGGTTTAGAGAGAATGGAAGCAATTGTAGATACTCTTATTGTAATTCCAAATGATAAACTTCTTGAAATAGCTCCTGAATTGCCTTTGCATACTGCCTTTAAAGTTGCAGATGAGATTTTAACAAATTCAGTAAAAGGAACAACAGAACTTGTAACAAAAGCAGGACTAGTTAATTTGGATTTTGCAGATGTAAAAGCAGTAATGAAAAATGGGGGTGTTTCTCTAATAGGAATGGGTGAAGCAGATTCGCAAAATCGTGCTCAAGACGCTGTTGAAAAAGCACTTTCAAATCCTCTTTTAGATGTAGATGTTTCAGGCGCATCAGGCGCTCTAATAAATATTATTGGTGGCCCTGATTTATCTCTTGATGAAGCAAAGAAAATAATTGAAACAGTTGGAAATAAGATTTCAGACGATGCAAAAATGATATGGGGTGCTCAGATTTCAGAAGACATGGAAAAAACAGTCAGAGTTATGTTAATTGTTACAGGAGTTAAATCCAGTCAAATTTTAGGTCATGAAGATTCGCTTCCTGACAAAAAACAGCAAGAAATCGAGCAGGAATTAGGAATAGAGTTTGTTGAGTAAATTATATAAAAAAATGGATAAAGATAAACTAACAGGCGGAATTATCACAGTATCATTATTAGGTTTCTTTGGTTCTGTAATGTTTGGTGGAGCCTTTCTCCCTAAAGAACCTCAAGAATTAAGAAAATTAGAAGAGGCAAGAAGAGTTTATAAGCTCGCCTGCTGAAAGAAAACTGCCCTGCTTTAGCTCGGAGTGAATTTCAGCTAACCTATTGGCGAGCTTAGTAAGATATTAATTCTAGA
>Ga0247841_10001897_pt1 | contig 43905 bp, 37 predicted proteins | sample LaCruzMarch2015__2_FD_192410 | JGI IMG/M metagenome (GOLD analysis project Ga0247841, IMG submission 192410) | Freshwater microbial communities from meromictic Lake La Cruz, Castile-La Mancha, Spain - LaCruzMarch2015_18m | ecosystem: Environmental > Aquatic > Freshwater > Lake | place: Spain...
TATAACCATCTAAACTTAAAGCATCACAATACTGCAATGCACCCTGCCAAATAACTCCACTCCCATTGTCTGCTATTTGCCATCTTAAACCTGAATTTAAATCAAGAATAGTTCCAGCTGTCGCACTGCCCCAAGAATGCACATAACTAGAACCATAAACATTACCATCCATACCAGGATAACCAGCATCAGAACAACTAATTACACTCCCACTAACATCCCAACAATTAGTCTGGCCAGTGCCAAGATTAGCATATCTCAATAAAGAACCATTTTGCTTAGTACTTGAACTACTAAAAAAAGTATAACCCCCCAAAACTTGAGAACTAGAAGCATTACCATCAAGAACAGTGCAAACTTCACAGTCAGGACACTGATCAGCCAAATTAGCTTGCTCAATCATATAAGGAGTACAATCAAACATTACTTTGTCATTTAATCTTTGAGTTTTTGTTAAACCATTCGCGGTAACATAAGTAACCACTACATCCTCACTCACAACTTTTCCTTGCTGGCAAACAACATTCGTATCTAGCCTAAAAAACTTTGAACCAGATTGAGCCAAATCCTCACTAAAACTCACATTAGTGTCACCAATTTTCACATTGCTAACAGTGATACTATCCCCACTATTATTCAACAAACGAAGAACAAAATTACCATCAACCGGCTCAACTAGAGATTCAGTAATACCAATACTTTGAGCCAAACCACTAATCTTACTACTGGACTTAGAAATATTTTCACTAGAACCAACTTGATTCATCAACAAACCCACAACAACAAGAGAAATAACAACAACAATGGCAATAATCACCAAGTATTCAATTGTTCCTTGCGCTCTATTAAACATAAATAGAACAACAACACTTCAACTATAAAAAACCTATTTTCAATAAAAAAACGGTTTTTTTAAAAGAAATTGAAGAATTAAGGATTACTTTTGAAAATTATTTTATTTCTATTCATATTTTAAAGCATCCACTGGTTTCATTTTGGAAGCATTCATTGCAGGCATTATTCCAGAAATTATTCCAATTATTGTTGAAAGAATAATTGCCATTATTACTAATTCGGGAGTGATTATCATTCCTGCACTTCCTCCTCTGGAGCCCGGGCCCATTCCAATTCCGATGTTTATCCCCATCAGGTTTAGTATGCTTGTTAATACAAATGCTACTAATACCCCAAGTATTCCCCCAATTAAGCCAAATAATCCTGATTCTATTACAAAAAGTATTAGTACTTCATTGTTTGTTGCTCCCAGTGCTTTCATTATTCCTATGTCTCTTGTTTTTTCAAGTACTGAAGTAAACATACTATTTGCTATTCCAATTGCCCCAACAAGAAGGGATACTGCTGCAATTGCTCCGAGAAATAAAGTAAGCGTTCCTGTTACTGAAGCAATTTGTTCTTTTATTGTTTGTGAAGAAGTGATTGAAAAGTTTTGTGTTTTTGAAGTAACTCTTCTTGATGCCATTAAGCTTTCTGTTAGAGCATTAAGATCCTGATCAACTTTGCTTACATCAGAAACTGCTACTTGCATTGAGGAGAACTGGTTTTTGTTTACATCAGTAACATCCCATGCGGAAGTGTAAGGCATGTAAATTGTTGAGTCTGTACTTCCCCCAAAACTTGATCCGCTTGAAGCGAGTATTCCTACAACATTAAATGAAATTCCATTAATATCAAGTTGTCTTCCGAGATTAATTGGTTTTGAAAAAGTTGTTGTTGCAAGATTGTATCCAATAACAATGTTTCTTGTGTCAGATGTTCCAAGCATTCTTCCTGAAGAAAGAGTAACATTTGTTGTTGAAAGCCAGGTAAGAGGATTAACCCCTTGAATACTTGCATTTGTTTTTTTATCCCCAAATGTAACTGAATTTCTTCCTGAAACTATTTCATTGACAGCTATAACATCAGGGTTATTCTTTATTACCAATACATCTGCATTTGTGAGTGTAGGAGTTGATGTGGTAGAGGAAGTGGTTCTTTGCCTAGTTTGCCCTCCATCTCCACCAGGAAAATCAAATTCCCTAACCCCAAATCCTCCTGCCCTGCTAAAACCTGGAGAGATTGTAAGCACATTTGCTCCAAAACCTGAAAGGCTTGCATTAACACTTTCCTGCGCCCCATTCCCAATTGATATTATGGAAACAACCGCAGCTACCCCAATGATTATTCCTAATAGAGTTAACCAGGCCCTTAGTTTTCTATGTGTAATGCTATTAAGGGACAGCATGAAGGAATCTTTTATCTTCACTCTTTACCCCTTTTCCAAATCTTAAAAAATACTGCAAGTATCCCGATGAAGAACACTGCAGCAAAAATTACTGAGGAAAGCGAACTTGGTGCAAAGAAAATAATAATTGCAGGAATAATTATTCCAATTAATGCAACTATTCCAAGTTTTTTCCAATCCTTTTTTGCAACGAATTTATTGAAGATTACTCCAATGATAAGAATTACTGCAAATACTCCTATTAGCAGTAAATTATCAGTTCCTTGTTGTCTCCCTGAAGAAAATCCATTTCCGCTTGCCATGCCAGTTACAGTTGCTTTTGCTGTCCCTAATTGGAAGGGATAATGAATTATTTGCCTTTCCCCGGTTGTATCGGTGTAGTAAATATCTATTATAAATCCTCCTTGATTTTGCCTTTGATTGAAAGCAGGATTTGAATTCATATCAGGAGAGTTAAAATCTCTTGAAATTCCCGGGCTTTGTTGGCCAGGAAGATTTGTTTGAGTTCCTGTTCTGGTATTGTTTCTTTGCGAATTAGCATTTTGGTCTGTTGATTGTACAGTAAAGTTTGCTACCGAGTAATCTCCTTTGTTGATTGTTCCTATAATTACTGTATCGCTTCCAGTAATTGTTAATCCTGTTTGTGCAGGCATTTTCACTACTACTGCACTTGCATTGTTTGAGCCAATGTTTGCAATGCTAAAAGAAACTTGCCCGGAAGAAAGGGTATCTGAACTAATTTGGAAATCCGTTTTTCCTCCGACAACAATTCCAACTTGGGATGTTTGTGTTTTTTGCCCATTGGAGTCATTATAGCTTAATGAAACTGAGAGAGGATAAATTCCTGTTACTATGCTCGGGTCGGCAACCACTAAATAATTGAAGTCAAATTTTTCTCCGGCGCCGATATATGAAGCGAAACGCTTGTTATCTGAACCAAGAGGCAGTATTGCTCCTGTTGATTCTGTCCATGAGAAGGAAACATTTGAAAGAGGGGTTGAGGAATTATTCAGTATTGACACTGTCAGGGGTGTTTGGTTCCCGGGGCTGATTACTGAAGGATTAACTTTTATTTCAACATTTTTTTGGGAAGCAGAAACCGGAACGGTTAATACTTTTGTCTGATTGACATCAATAACATTCCCAGTATAATCCGTCCTGTTAAATGATAAATTCAGGAATATTTGATAGTACCCGGAAGGAGTAGAATCTTTTACCTTAAATTTAAGGACGGTTGTTTTAGTTGAACCTGCTGCTATCGAATTAACATTGCTGGTTATTTGCACGGGTTCAAAATAATCTCCAATATCAAGCGTGGAATTAACATCAGTCATTGCTACTAATGCCCCAATATTTTGGATATCAACAGCCATGCTGACTGTATCCCCTGCTGTTATTATTTCAGGTAAAAACCTGTAGTCAGTTATCTGCGCAGGGTAGAGATAATCAGCCTGCTGGGCAGTTGAAGCCATTACTTGAGGAAGCAGCACTAATAAAAGTAATCCTAAAAAAATTGCATTTAAATTAAACCAATTTTTATTCAATTTAACACCCTCTGCTTTTTGTCTAAAATTACTTTTCCATCCTTCAAAGTGATCACCCTTTCAGCAAAAGCAGCTATATCGTGCTCGTGCGTAACTATAACAACGGTTTTTCCTTCATCATGCAACTCCCTTAACATGCCCATTATTTCAAAACTGGTTTTTGTATCAAGGTTTCCTGTCGGCTCATCAGCCAGAATCATTGAAGGCTTTGTAGAAAGGGCTCTTGCAATAGCCACTCTTTGCCTTTCTCCACCCGAAAGCTGGGAGGGTAAATGGTGCTCTCTGTGAGCTAAGCCGACTTTTTTAATAAGAAGCGGGACAGTTTCCTGAATCTCTTTCTCAGAAAACTCATGAATCCTCATTGGGAGGGCAATATTTTCAAAAACATTAAGTGAGGGATATAAATTAAAAGCCTGGAAAACAAAACCTATTTTCTTGCCCCTTATTCTTGCAAGTGCAGATTCATCAAGTTTTGTAATATCATGCCCATCAAGCAACACCTCTCCCTTTGTGGGAATATCAAGTGCACCCATAATATTTAAGGTGGTTGATTTGCCTGAGCCGGAGGCCCCTATTACCGCAACAAATTCTCCTTCATTTATTCTCATATCAATCCCTTTCACCGCGGCAACTTCTACCTCGCCCATCTTGTACATCTTCCAGGCATTCTTGACCTCAAGAACGCTTTTTTGTATTTTTCGCTTTGTTTGCATAATATTTATAATTGTATTGCAACCGTTAATAAGTATTATTGTAACAAGATGAAACGGATATTAACCCCTGATGAAACGTGATGAAACATGAAACCAATTGAAACCATTTTGGATTCAAAGAAAAAGCACAAGCTGGTAATGTGGCTTTGTATCCTCTACGGGGGTTTTGCTATTTTTTTATTTGCTTTGGATATTTATTCTTTGATTTGGTCTGGCTCAACTTTTTTTTCAACAAATCCGCAGCAGAGAGAATTTGATCAAAATAGATTTACTTCAATTGACGCTAATTTTGGTAATGATTCTAATCATGAACGCGCTGGTCCGCCAATGTTTAATCCTTTAAGGATAATTACTTCTCCTGCTTCAATCTTAATCCTTATCAGCGGGTTGATTTCGCTTTCAGCCGGATTCACTATTTGGAGTATTACAAGGGAAAAAGAAATTAAAAAAATCAAGCAGGAAACAGCAGATTATTTGCTTCTGCCTGATGAAAAGAAAGTTATTGAAGTGTTAAAGCATAATGATTATTCTCTGCCTCAAAACAGAATAACAAAGGAATCCGGCTTAACCAAGGTCCAGGTTCACAGGGTGCTTAAGAGGTTTGAAATCAAGGGATTAATAGAAAAACACGAATACGGATTAACTAATAAAATAGTACTAAAGAAAGAATTAATTGAGTAATTAACTGAAATTTTCTTAATTTGAATAACCATATTCAGCTTTGGTTTACTATTTTTTTTCAATTCTTTTAAAATTAAGAATACAGCTTTTGTTAAAAGTAAGTGTTTTATAGTTGAAGTGTTGTTGTTCTATTTATGTTTAATAGAGCGTAAGGAACAATTGAATACTTGGTGATTATTGCCATTGTTGTTGTTATTTCTCTTGTTGTTGTGGGTTTGTTGGTTTCAACTACTGATTCTTCTAGTAATGTTTCTTCTTCTGCTTCAAAGATTTCTCAGTCTTCCGGTTTGATTAGTGTTAGCGAAGCTGTAGTGGGTATTGATGGGAATGGTTTGGTTACTTTGATAAATAATTCTGGAGGGATTCTTACTATTACAAAGCTTGGTCTTAGTGGTGTTGATTCGAATTATTCTGATGTTTCTTTGTCGCAGGGGGAGGAGAAGACTTTTAGTTTGAGTGATTTGGGTTCTGGTTGTAGTTGTGTTGGTTTTGAAGGGCAAACAAAAACATGCGAAGTAATAATTTATGCCGAGTCTGAGTATGGTTTAGAAAAGCAATTCATAACAAGTGTTTCTGTTGATTGCGTTGCTGTTACTAGTGCAATTAATCAAAATGCCGTTGTTCAACCCATTGTCAGTTCTGATAAGGCGATAACCTCATTTACAATTTTGGGCGTTAATGGTGATATCAACGAGAGCACCCATTTAATTACTGTAATAGTCCCATACGACACCAATGTAACCGCCCTTATCCCAACCATCATAATCACCGGCGCATCAATTAATCCGACATCAGGCGTAGCCCAGAATTTTACCAATCCTGTAACTTATACCGTTACCGCTGCCGATAGTTCTACTCAAGATTATAATGTTACTGTGGCTGTGAGTATCTCAGATTGTGGAACAATAAATACTCTTGGAACATACACCCTTGTAAATAATATTGGGGCTGGCGGAGATTGTCTTACTATTGCTGTAGATAACACCACTATTAATGGCGCAGGGTTTACCATAACCGGAAATATTAATGCGGGCGATGATGGCTCAGCGAATGCTTTTACTAATCTTACAATAAATAATATTATTGTGGTTGGGAATGTTATAGCAAGTGGTGGTCCGGATGATGTTGGAGGATATGGTTATTCTGGTGGAAATATTAATGTCATAAATTCTGTTATTACTAGCATAACAACAACAGGAGGATATGGGGGAAATCCTCCAGTAACAATGGGTGGAGCAGGCGGAAATGTAACAATAAGTGGTGGTTCAATAATAGGAACAATAATCACATCAGGGGGAAAGGAAAGATATGGGGTATCAGGAGGAATAGGCGGTTCAGTAACGGTTACCGATTCTACAACATCAGCAATAACAACAACTGGAGGATTGGGAATTTGGGGAACATCAGTAGGTGGAACAGGTGGGGCAGTAACAATAATTGATTCTAATATAACAGATGTAATAACAACAACAGGCGGATACGGGGAAAATTATGCAGGACCAGGAGCAGTAGCAGGAGATGTGAATATAACTAATTCTAATACAACTGATATAATAGCAGCAGGAGGATATGGATATGGAGCAGCAGGGGGACCAGGGGGTATAATCAATATCTGGAATCCATCTACGTATGGAACCTTGAGTGTTGCTGGAGGAATTGGAAGTCCTAATGGCCCAATAGGGCATATTTATATTGACGGTGTTGAATAACTTGCAGATTTTAGTTAAGCCTAAGTCAAAAAATATTTTTTTAATCTCTTAGTTCTTTTTTCCTTTTATTCTTTCAAAACATAATCAAAAAAAAGCAAAGCCTAACATGTGCCTTACATTAAACCTTCTGTTTCAGCTTTGCAACTTGCTTTTCTTCACAATTTTCTTGTTATTTTTCTTCTATTATACTATTCCGCGCAAATGTGTTTTGCCCAAATTTAATTATAACAGGATTGCCTTTGTCATCTATTGCATTAATATGCAAATGGGGTTCGCTTGTGTTCCCGCTGTTTCCAATCCTGCCTAATTCCTGGCCGGTTTTCACTAAATCATTTTCTTTTACTAATAAACTCTCTTTCAAAAAATGGGCCATTAATACTTTGGCTTCTTTACACTGAATCAGAACATAATTTCCATTATAATCAATTTTATTCATTTGCCCAAGAACCATATCAGGAGCATTATTATAAGCTTCCAGTATTTTGCCGTCACAGGGAGAAAACACTTTTTTCCTGAAAATATAGTAATCATCAAGATTTAGCGAAAATAAATCAAGAGAACTTGCCCTTAAACCAAGGCTATTCAATTTGATTATGTCATAAGCATATTTTTGTAGATAAGATGTGTGCATATTGAGCTGGGCATTGCTTCCTCCTTGAGCAACATAATAAGAACCATTTTTTAGAGGAAATATGAGATCTATGGATGGCACTTCAGCAGGGTAAGAATACCCATCCAAGGCATGAATGCACAAAAACAAACATATTAGTGAAAAAATAACTCCGATTCCAACAAAAACTAATCTTTTTTTGTTTTTGGAATTAAATGGCAATTTGCTTATTTTTTTGAAATAAGTGTAAAGTACGGAGAGTAAAACAATAATCATAATTGCATATCTCAGGTAATAACCAACTAGTGCCCAAAAAGCTGCAATGTAAATGAAACAGGTAAATAAAATAATTATAAACGAATAAATAACCCATTCAAGTTTGGTTTTAAATTTTATGAAAAACTGCAGCGCTGCAAGAATCAAAGGAAGAATGAGAAAAAGAAATATCATATACAATGATTCAAAAGCCATGTTAATGGAAAAACGTAAAACTAGTATTTAAGTATTTGGAATTAACAGAGAATTATCCCTTAGTAAGTGATTTTTAAAAGTATTGTGCTTTTTGGACTTAATGCCTCACCGAATAAATAAATTTTTTTTCCTTTTGCTGGCTTTTATTCCAATAAGCTGGTTCTTTGCTTTATTCACCACTGATCTTACTTTGACTTTTATTACTTCTATTATTGCTTTAATCCCTTTGGCAAGATTAATTGGTTATGCAACTAAAGAAATTGCTTTACAGGTAAACCCTGCATTTAGTGGGCTAGTTAATGCGACTTTTGGCAATGCTATTGAACTAATAATTGCTTTTTTTGCATTAAGCAACGGGCTAATTACTCTTGTTCAGGCATCAATTGTTGGAAGCATTATTGGAAATATTCTGCTCCTGATAGGGTTAAGTGTTTTTGTTGGGGGAACAAAGTTTAAGGAACAAAAATTCAATAAAACCTCAGTAGGGGTTTCTTCAACAATGCTGATAATCGCAATTACAGGACTGGCCATTCCGACCGCTTTTGCATTAACCTCAACTCCTTCCGAGCTCCAGGTTCAGGAATTAAGCGAAATAGTTGCTATAGTTCTTGCAACTACTTATATTGCAGGTTTAGTTTTTTCTTTTATTACTCACAAGGATTTATTTGATGCGAGTGATGAAATAAAGGCAACAAAGGAAAAATCAACTCTGTCTATAAAAAATGCCGCAATTATACTGCTATTTACCACAATAGTAGTTGCTTTTGAATCAGATTTTCTGGTACGAGGGGTAGAGGCAGCTGCTGCTAACATGGGTTTAACGCAAATGTTTATTGGTGTAGTATTAATTGCAATTGTAACTAATATTGCTGAAAAAGCAACTTCAATTTACTTTTCTCTTCAAAACAAAATTGATATTTCAATCGAAATAGGGTTAAGCAGTGCAATCCAAATAGCATTATTTGTTGTACCAATACTGGTAATCATAAGCCATTTTTTGAATTTCAAATTTAGCTTAATTTTCAGCGTATTTGAGGTAATAGGAATGTTCTTGGCAGTAATGATTATTAATCATTTATCAGCTGATGGGAAATGCAATTGGCTGGAAGGAATACAATTAATCGCGGTTTATTTGATAATAATTACAGCATTTTATTTCCTCTAAAAAAAATATGTTATTGAATACACAACTTGCTTAAAGATTGTTAGGGAAATATTAATATATTCAGACAGGCTGTTTTACATATGACTAATACTTATGGTAAAAAATTTTCTTTATCATTTATTCCAGAAACCGGCCAAAAAATTTCAGATAGTTGTTTGACGCTTATTGATATATTAAGCAAACCAAAATTAAAAATTGCGTTAATAACTTACTATTTTGAAAAACCTTCCCATAATGGAACGGCAATACATGCCCAAAATCTGGCAAAATATCTTTCAGAGCACAACTGTGAAGTTCATGTTTTTTGCACTGGAAAAGAGGATTCAATTTACAAAGAAGGAAAAGTTATTGTTCACACAATTGGAAAAGTTTTTTCTCCAGTAAATATTGATATGCCCAAGACTAGATTGGAATATGACCTTTTTGAATCAGAGGTAGTTAAATCAATAATAAGGGAGAATACAAGGAAAAAATTTGATATAATACATACTCATGGTGAGCTTGTAAAAGCGGCTTTTATACTGAAAAAGGTTTATGGTATAAAATGGATTCATACTTTCCACGCAATAGAAAAATTAAGAGTAAAACAATTAAGTAAAGAAGAAAAAGAATTTGGGGACCTCATATCCTGGATTGAAAGTACCACCAATTACTGTGATGGAGCTATTTTTGTATCCAAAGATTTGCTAAAAGAGGGAATGAGGCATTATAAATTAAAATCCATAAATGTTATCCCTAACGGGGTTGATTTAAGTTTATTTAATTACACTCCAATAACCAAAAAAAATGTTTTATTTATAGGAAGATTTAGCAAAGACAAAGGCATTCATTATATGCCTGAATTAATCAATGAAGTAATGTCTATCAAAGACGCAACTTTTACTATTTGTGCCCCTTATGAAACACCAACACCTGAACTAAAAGCAATAGAAAAAGTTATTAAGGGACAAAAAGAAATGTTTGGAGATTGCTTAACGCTGATTATAGATGCCCAGAAACAAGATGTGATAAGGGAATTGTATAGGAAGTGCCAAGTGTATATTCAGCCTTCAAAATATGAATCATTTGGATTATGCATTGTTGAGGCAATGGCTACAGGGAGACCGGTAATTGCATTCCGTGTTGGAGGAATTCCTGAAGTGATTGGGAATGCAGGGTTTACTGTAAAAAATATAAATGAGTTGGTAAGTAAGATTAAAGAACTGTTAAATGATGAACCTGCTTGCACTAATATTGGCAGACAAGCAAGTATCAGGGCAAAAATTTTTGATTGGAACACTATAGCACAAAAAACAATTAAATATTACAAGAAGGTTATCAAATGATTGAGAATTTGTTTGAAAGTATTCTATATCCTGCCTTACTGATAATTTTAGGCATTTTTATTGCTTCATTAGTATTAATTTTTCTGACCCGTGTTTCTAACAAAGTCCTAAAACTCTTTCAATTATATCCTGAGTCAAGAGGAATTCTTGTAATGTCATTCAAATTTATTTCATGGTTTATTACTGCAGCAATTTTTTTATTATTTTTAAGATTATCTCTAAGGATATGGGGACTTGATTACACCTCAGGCATTATTGAAGGGGTAATAGTTGCTTCGCCGAAATACATTATTGCAATCCTTGTAATTCTATGCGGATTTTATATATCCCGAATAATAAGGGAAAAATCCAAGGATTATGATTTTGAGTACAGGAACCGGATTTTGATTCTTATAGATTTCATAATTCATATGACTTTTGTGTTTACTGCCCTCTCTTCTATTGGAGTGGATTTAACCTTCTTCTTAGAATTCTATAAAATAGTTTTGTTAGTATTAGGAGCAATTTTAGTATTGGTTATAAGTATGACAATAGGGATTCCTCTTGGAATTAATGTGTATGAAAGAATGAGAATAGAAAGGAAAACACAAAAGAAAAGAAAATAATTCTGACAAAGCTAATTGTTATAGCATTAATATCAAAAGGATTCCGAAGGTATTGAAAATAAAACTAATTATTGCGAGCTTTGCTTCATTTATTTTTGATAAACTCACTAAAAGCAGGATTGCCGCTTCATCAGGCAGAGGAGAAGCGAATAGTATTCCTGCAAAAGCTAATAATAAATAATTTGTTATTCTTGGGTTAAAAGTTTTGTGCACCCCATTTCTTAAAAACAAAAAGGGCCTTTCATTTTTCATTTTCCTGAACTCATCTTCAAAAGAAAATTTTACAAACCTGAAGATGATTAAATCAGAGATAAGTGCACCAAATCCTCCTATTATTGCGGCTAAAAAAATGTTCTCAAAATTAAGCTTAAGCAATATTGCTATGGAGAAAGGGGTTGTGAATCCAAATGAAAAAAGGAGGCCGCAGATAAAAACACCTGCATAGCTCATTACCCCCAAATGTGAAGTAATCCATGACAAGTAATCACTGCTGAAAAAGAAATAAGCGGCAATAATACACAGCACAAATAAAAGCATTTTTGGGTACTTGAATTTCAAAAAGTTCAGTCTGTCAAGCACCAAAAAAACCTGCTTTTTGTACTTTTTCTCAGCATCAAAAGCAAGCCCAATAAAGCCTCTTTCTTTTTCTTCAGCAATTTTTTGCATGCAGAAATTAGGAAAAGGAAGTATTTATTCTTTTTCAAATAGAAAAAGAAAGCCAGGCATGTGCATTATTCAATTGATTTATTAAGCAAGCATTTTTTCCTGTAAATTATTTCCATTGTTTAGCTTTACTCTGTGGAATACCTTTATTGCTTCAAAAAAGATTACGCTTAACAGGCCTCCTGTAATGCATAACCCTAAATCAATAATATGCAGGGGAGTAAATTTGAAGATTGAATTAACTAATGGATGGTATATTGCTAATGCAAGTAATACCATTGCGATGGATAAAACAACCCACATAGAGGGATTTTTTTCTTTTAGTGTTTCAAATATCGTTTTTGTGGGTGACCTTAATGAGAGTATAAGGAAAGCGTTGCATATTACAAGGGTTGTGAAAGCAAGGGTCCTTGCCCCTTCAACTGAAAGAGGTTCGGAGGAATGAATTCCGTTGTTTAGTGCGTAAAAATAAATTCCTATTGTTATTGCCAAAACAACTATTCCCTGCAATACACTCCTAACCATTGTTTTAGAATCAAATAAAGGCTCATTTTTTTTGCGGGGCTTTCTTTTCATAATATCTTTTTCTTCTGCCTCTGCTTCGAAAGCAATTGAGCATATGGGGTCAATTATCAGTTCCAGGAATGCTATGTGGACAGGGAAAAATATTAGGGGCCAGTTAAACAGCACGGGAATTAAGGCTAATCCGGCTATTGGAATATGTATGGATATTATGTAAGACATTGCTTTTTTTATGTTATCATATATTCTTCTGCCGAGCCTGATTGCTTGCTCTATTGAAGAAAAATTGTCATCAAGGAGAACAAGTGCAGAGGATTCTCTTGCAACCTCAGTTCCTCTTGAACCCATTGCTATTCCTATATCAGCTGCTTTTAGTGAAGGAGCATCATTTACCCCATCACCAGTCATCATAACTATTTCGCCATTAGCCTTAAGGGCTTTTATTATTCTTAGTTTTTGTTCAGGAATTACCCTTGCAAATATGTTCACAAATTTAATTCTTTCTTTTAATTCCTTATCATTCATTTCATCTAATTCATGACCGGTAATTACTTCTTCATAGTTCTTTAGCCCTGCTTCTTTAGCTATGTGCTGGGCTGTGCCTGCATAATCCCCTGTTATCATTATTACTCTTAGCCCCGCATTATAGCATTCCTGCAGTGAGTTTGGAACACTTTTTCTTACAGGATCCTCAAAGCCTATCAAACCTATAAAAGAAAATTTGTAATCACGCTGATTTTGCTTAAGCAAATTTTTCCCCATTGATTGGCTAATTAACAGTTCTGCTTTTGCTACTCCCAGCACTCTAAGCCCTTTTGAAGAAAGTCTTTTTACGTGCTCAAGTATTTTTTCTTTCTCTTTTTTATCCAAATGGCATAATTCAATTATTGCCTCAGGCGCTCCTTTTGATGCAATTACTATTCTATTAGTATCTGATGTTTTCCAGACATTCGAAACTGCAAGTAATTCCTTGGATAATGGATATTCTTTCATTAGTTCCCAGTTATGCAAATGCTCAGTGTTTTGTAAATGGTTGTGCCCCATTTGGATAATTCCTTTTTCCATTGGGTCAAATGGATTTTTTTGGCTGGCTAAGATACTATATTCAATTACTTTGTGGAACTCATCCCCGATATCCATGTGCTCCTGGATTTCTGTTTCTTTTCCATTCTGAAGAATAAGTTTTTTCACAGTCATTTTGTTTATTGTTAATGTCCCTGTTTTATCAGTGCACAGCACTGTTGCCGCGCCCATGTTTTGTATTGCATTTAATTGCCTTGTAAGGACATGGTTTTTTGACATTCTCCATGCTCCAAGTGCAAGGAATACTGTTAATACTACTGCAAATTCTTCAGGGAGCATTGACATTGCTACTGATAACCCTACCAAGAATCCATTGATAAAATCCCCTTTAACCAGCATATAAAATCCAATTATGGTTAAGCAAACTGAAACCCCTACTATTGAAAAAATTTTTATTAATTTTGACGTTTCTTTTTGCAAAATTGTTTCCTCAGGAACAATTTTTTCAATTTCTTTCCCTATTTTTCCTACTTCAGTAAATGCCCCTATTGAAGTGACTTTTGCAATAGCATGCCCCTGGACAATTAATGTGCTTGAATAAATGAAGGGGGTGTCTTCTCCGCCAACGTGAGTTATTTGTCTTTTTCCATCCCACTCTATTTTTCTCACTGCCAGGCTTTCTCCTGTAAGCAGGGATTCATCAACAAGCAGATTTGAACAGGAAAGGATTACCGCATCAGCAGGTACTCTGTCTCCTTCAGCGAGAATCATTATATCATCAACAACAACTTCCCGCCCAGGAATCATTTTTTGTTCCCCATTCCTGACAACTAGTGCTCTGGGTGAAGAAAGATCCTTTAACGCTTCAATAGCCCTTTCTACTTTTCTTTCCTGGTAAACAGTTATTCCTATTACAAGGAGCGCGGAAAATGAAAGCATTAATGAATCGGATATTTCGCCAAAAAACAAGTAAATTACTGCACAAGCAATTAACATCAAAAACATGGGTTCTTTCAGGATATCTTTTATTATCGCAAAAATATTCCTCTTTTTTTCCCTAGCAATTTCATTATAGCCATATAATTTTATCTTTTCAGCTACTTTTTCATCAGTCAACCCGATGGAAAAAAGGTTATCGCTCTGCCCAAAAAACTCTTTCATTAAAAAAACAGGTAATATAACCTTAAAAAAAGCTTCTTTACCTAAAAAAATGAGCGGGTTGATAAATGTGAAAATTACTTTTGGATTGTTTTTATAAAAAAAATCAGTGAAACAAAGATTTTTTGGCCTTTGCCAATGAAACCGCTTTTTTAGTTATTTTCAAGCTGGCAGGAGTTCCTTCAAATAAGCCAGAAGCGGTTGAAGTTACTTTTACTAATCCCCTGCGTTTTAGGAACTCAATTAATCTCGGGCCTTTTTCCACAAGAAGGTGATATCTTATGTTAAGTTCTCCTTTTTTTGCCAATTTTCTCATTAAGTATTCGCCTGGTGAAACACCAAACTTTCTCTTAAAAGCAATATTTTCTTGAACATTTTTTTTAGGGTGCCTGAGCGAAATATAGTGAACTTTTACAAAATCTTTTTCTTTTGCAAATGCAAGCATGGATATTACAGAATCCCCTTTCTTTAATTTCCAAAGAAATTCATTTTTATTCGAAATTTTTTCCAAACTAAACCCTGAATTTTCTAGCTTCATAACTAACACATAATTGAAGGCAATATAAATATCTTGCGAAGTGAATTAATTTGCGGTTTAGCATACATTTTTTAACAGAAATAAGCAAATTTACTATATGCCTTACAAACCAAAAGGACGAATTGAGATACAAACAAGACTTAATGCTAAAAAAAAGAAGGTTCGAAAACCAGGTTTTGATGGCCCGGTAATACTCCTCGGTTCAAAGGGAGGAATGACAAGGAAAAAAATTCTTCAGGTTCTTAATAGGTTAAAGGAAAAAAAAGAAATCCGCCTTAGAGAAAAAATCCCTTATATTAGTTCAGCGGATAACATAATGATGCGAAAAGGGATAAGGGTTAGTGCGACTGATATGACAACGAGGTTATCCCAAAGTTATTTAATGAAAGGATTAGAATTCAAAAAACTGAATCAGGCTCAAAAAAGAATTGTGGAAGAAATTATTTCCCGCAGGACACAAATAATTCCGGGAACAAATATTAATCTAAGGCCTCCATTCGAATTTATGTTTTTGAAGTTGGCAAACAGTTTTGGAAAAAATGGATCGCCAAAAGCCGGAGAGGTGCTGAAGCACATTTCAAAAAGAGCTAAAAATATTTCAAAAATGTCACAAAAAATTCAAAAAGAAAGTGATGCATTCCTAAATATTTACCCAAAAATAGATATTCTTTACGAATTATTTTCACTTTGGTTTCCGAAAGGTATTACTGAGAAAATTCCTTCAGTAATAAAAGAGAGAAAGGAAGAATTAGATACTTTACGCACATTAAATATTCCAAATAAAGAAGTATTTGTAAAAAAAATTGAAAAAGAAATTCAAAATACTAAAAAAGAATATATACAATATCTACTAAACAATTCATTTCAATAAAGATAATACTAATCTATTTCTCAAAACAAGGAAGATCTAAAAATTTTCTTCAATCAACGCGGAGAGCCGGATTTGAACCGACGAGCCCTTTCGGGTCTGGTTTTCGAGACCAGTGCATTTGACCACTCTGCCATCTCCGCATAACTTTTTCTAAAAAAGTGCATATGCCGCAGCACCCGTTTTTAGTGCAGGTTTTGAACTCTTTAGAGTTCAAAAAGTGCAGGGAGAGAGGTTCGAACTCTCGCAGTCACTTAGACGCCGGCCCTGAACCGGTTCGGTTTGCCGCTTCCGTATCCCTGCTTTAGTAAAATATTTTTTGCTGGAATCATTTAAAATTTGTTTGGAATAGCTTTTTTCTGTTAGGTGATTTTGTTGGCTGAAGAAAAGAAGCGTGTTGGCACTGGTTTTGGTATAATGGTTTTGAAAAACAATAAGGTTTTGCTGGGCAAGAGGCATGAGGATGCAGGTAAGGCCGATTCGGAGTTGCATGGGGAGGGAACCTGGACTATGCCTGGAGGAAAGTTTGAATGGGGAGAATCTTTTGCTGAGGGCGCGGCAAGGGAATTGAAAGAAGAAACAGGAATGATTTTGAAGAAAGCGAAAGTTATTTGTGTTAATAATGATAAGAACGAGCATGCTCATTTTGTCACGGTTGGTTTTTTCGCTGAACAATATTCAGGAGAACCGAAAGTAATGGAACCTGATGAGATAACTGAGTGGAAATGGTTTGAGTTGAATAAATTGCCTGCGAAGGTTTTTCCTCCAAGCACTAAAGTGCTTGAGTGTTATTCAAAGAAAGAATTTACTTTAAATGAGTAGAAAAAGTTTTCAATGAAAAAACTTTTTTTATTACTTAAGATTGGTTACAACTTTTCTTAATGTACCGTTCTGGTGTTTCATTTCTATTATTCTTTGTTGTACTTGCTTGTCTTGGGAAGCGCTTTCAAGTATGCTCTTGATTTTCAAAAGTTTTTGCCTTTCAACAAGGCTTTGCTGTGTTCTGAGTCTGGTATCAAGCGCATTTAACTGGCGGTCATCAAGATAATTTCTTTCCAATGTTTCTAACACTCTTCTTCTTGAAATGCCTTCTCTTTTTGCAGTATTATCAATAAAATCAAGAACTTTTTTGTCAACAGCTTTTTGTTCATTTAAACCGTAAATTCTGGCTATTGCTGGCCTTTCTCTCTCAACTGCAACTTTTTTCTGGGAAAGCGCTTTGAATGCTCCTACTGAGAGGGTTGTGCCAAGCATTAAGGCTGCAGCACCTGTGCCTATTCGTCTAATCCATGTTCTTCCCTTGGAGGGAACAACTGGTTTCTTTAAAGCATTTCTTGGTTGAACCATAAGTAATAATTAGCTCTGGGCGTTTATTAAGCTATCTCTTATGCAAAAAAATGAAGAGAAATACCCAGAGGACTATGCTTGTTATGCTTAGTTTTTGCATTAAAGGCGTAAAAATAAAGAACAAAAATATGCAGGTAACTAAGATTGTAAAAATGCTTAGTAAAAGGAATATGGATTCAACAAGAATTGGTTTTGGTTGAATTTTGAGCCAATCTTTTAAGTGAAGCAAAAGGGCAAACAAAATAAAAAAACTCATCAAAAGAAAAAATAATCCTGCAATAAATGAGTGAATTGATTGAAAATTCAGAGGAAAAACAGCTATTCCTGCAAAGAAAATCACCGAGGCAAAACCAAGAAAACAAGTTGTTTGGCTTAGAAAAGAATAGGGTTTGTAAAGAGAAAAAATAAAGGGAAGCAGTAAAATTGAAGCAATTATTATTCCTGAATTAAAGAGCAAAGAAGTGCTCCCTACCCCTAAGTCACTTAAGTACTGGTTAAAGAAATCATATTTTGGGTAAAAATAGATAGAGGAAATTGATAATAGAAGAAAAATAATTATTCCAATAAGTGCAATGGCTTTGCTATGCACAACAATTACTTGAAGCAAAGAAATAGAATTTGATTTCGAATTGTGATTTTGTTTTGTTTTCATAAGAAAATAACATCTTTTAACCATAAAAACAATCATGCTATGCTTTTTGTTACATCTAAAGGCGTGGAGGCTTTATAATAAACAAGTGAAGCAATTACTTTGGTGTTATGATGGAACAGGAAATGGAAGGGTTGGATGATATAATACTATCTTTTTCTTCAGGCTCCGCTATGACTCCTTTGCAAATGGCCGCATAAAATAATCAATCTTAAAATTAATTCATCAAACTTATTCTTTAATAAAAAATAACCCTTTTTGTTGGACATTGCATAAATAAAATTTAAGGGCAGAACAAAGTTCCTTTTTAATTTTTTCTTCACCAATAAATAACGGTGGTTGGGTGGCATTTAATCAAAAAAAATTTAATTCATTTATTGAAGAGAATAATGTTTACGGTTTTTTTAAAGAGCCAATAACTTTGAAATCAGGGAGAAAATCCCATTTTTATGCCAACTGGAGGAATGTAGTGGAAGATGTTTTCCTCACAGACAAATTATCAGATTTTTTGATTAAATTTGTTAAAAAAAATAATATTGAAGTAGAAACTTTTTATGGGGTTCCTGAAGGAGCTACAAAATTAGGTGTTATCACCCAGTATAAGTTTGCAAAGAGTTCACCAAATTTTTCAAAAGGAAGCCATGTGCTTGCAATGGGCCGAGCACAGCCAAAAGACCATGGTGCTGCAAAAGACAAATTTTTTGTGGGAATGCCAAAAGGAAAAACTGTTGTAATAGAAGATGTTACCACGACAGGAGGCTCATTGATAACCACGCTTGATGGATTAAAAGAATCAGGGGTAAATGTGGTCGGGGTTGTAAGTTTGACCAATAGAATGGAAAAAAGAGATGACGGATTGAGTGTTAAGGAAGCAATTGAAAAAAAAGAGGCAAAATTTTTCAGCATGAGCTCGGCAACTGAAATGCTCCCAATAATGTACAAAAAACTTTCTCCGGGAAAAGAAATAGGCAAAGCAATTGAAGAAGAATTCAGGCAATACGGAACACAGGAAATAAAACTCGAATAATAAAATTAACAAAAATCAAATAAAAAAATTAATAAAACAAAACCATGCAAAGTTTGAATAATTTAATTCAAAAGGAATGCGAAAAAATGGATTACAAATTCCTAGGAAAAAAAATTTCAGGAAGATTTACTATTCCTTCAGGAATAGTGGCAACAAACCAGAAAATAATCCTAAAAATTGCTAATGATATTCCACAAATAGGGGTTATTACTACAAAAAGCATTGGGTTGGAGGAAAAAAAAGGAAACAGGGAACCAATAATAACCCAGTACGCTCCAGGGTGCTTTGTAAATGCTGTTGGCTTAACCAATCCGGGTGCAAAAGAATTTGCAAAACAATTAAGTGAAATAAAACCAAAAATTCCTAAAGAAAGATTCCTACTTATCTCTATTTTTGGCGCAAATGCAAAGGAATTTGTTGAAGTAGCAAAAATCCTTGAACCTTATGCGGATGGTTTTGAATTAAATCTTTCCTGCCCGCACGCAAAGGGATACGGCATGGCAATAGGGCAGGACCCTGAAATGGTTAAAGAAATTGTCGGAGCAGTTAAATCCGCTGTAAAAGTGCCTGTAATTCCAAAGCTTACCCCAAATACTGACAGGATTGGAGAAATAGCAAAAAAAGCTGTTGAAGCCGGAGCTGATGCGATAAGTGCAATAAACACAGTGGGTCCCGGTTATTTTACTTTTGACGGAATCCCAATTCTTACAAACAAAAAAGGAGGAATGTCTGGAAAAGGAATTCTTCCAATAGGATTAAAATGCATAAAAGAAATTTCTGATGCTGTAAAAGTGCCAATAATTGGATGCGGAGGAATAAATTCCGCGCAGGATACAAAGGAATACGAAAAAGCAGGGGCAAGTATTTTCGGAGTTGGTTCTGCCTTGGCAGGGATGAATTCGGAAGAAATTAAAAAATATTTCAAACAATTGGAAAAGGATATGGAAAAAAATACTCCTTCCACAGAAAAAATGTTGAAAAAAATTAATATGGGATTCAGAAAGTTTAGGCTTGTTGAAAACCAAAGGCTTGCTGATGACCTTGCTGTCCTTACTCTTGATAAGCCGATTGAAATAAAACCGGGGCAATTTATTTTTGCATGGGTTCCGGAGTCTGGAGAAAAACCTTTTTCTGCACTTGATAATAATCCGCTTAAATTGTTAATACAGAAAAAAGGATGCCTGTCAGAAAAATTATTGAATATGAAAAAGGGAGAAGAAATTTTTGCCAGAGGACCTTATGGAAATGGAATTCAAACTAAAAAAGATGAAAAAGTAATTATTGTCGGAGGGGGATGCGGGATTGCAGCATTATACCAATTAGCAAAGGAAATTAATTCCAAGGAAACAGAGGTATTTTTCGGTGCAAGGGATAAAAATCATTTATTTTACATTGAAGAACTAAAGAAATGCTCTAAGGTATGGATTTCAACTAATGATGGCAGCGAAGGGGAAAAAGGGTTTGTTTCGCAAATACTTCAAAAAAGGCTTAATGAAATTGAAAAAGAAAATAAAACTAATAAGGAAAAAATTATTTTCTTTAACTGCGGGCCTGAGCCAATGATTGATGCAGTATTGCCAATTGAGGAAAAATTTGTAAAGAAAGAAAACATTTACTGTGCAATTGATTATGTGACAAAATGCGGAGTAGGCATTTGCGGCTCATGTGCTTCCAAATCAGGAAAAAGGATTTGCGTTGATGGGCCTTTTCTAAACAGGACTGAGGTTGAGTAAAATGAGAATTGATCCACACGTGCATTTCCGGGACGAAGAGCAATCATACAAGGAAACTATTGCACACGGATTAAAGATAGCAAGGGAACAGGGTGTGGATATTGTTTTTGACATGCCTAATACTGCAAGGCCAGTGATTTCAGAAACTGATGTTAAGAGAAGGCTTGTTCTTGTTCCAAAATGGGAAGAGCACAGATATTACACTTATATTGGGGCAACAAAAAATCCTGAGCAATTAAAAAAAGCTGCTGAACTTGTGCAAAGCAACGAAAAAGTTTGCGGGATAAAAATGTTTGCCGGAAAATCAGTTGGAAATTTGGAGATTTTGGAAGAGGAAGAACAACGAAAAGTTTATGCAACTCTTTCCAAAGCAAATTTTAAAGGAGTGCTTGCAGTTCATTGTGAAAAAGAAAAACTTATGGCAAATAATTTTGATTCAAAAAATCCAATCAGCCATGCAATTGCAAGGCCAAAAGAAGCAGAAATTGAATCAGTAAAAGACCAAATTAAGTTCGCGATAGGGACTGGGTTTAAAGGAAACCTGCATATTTGCCATGCTTCATGCAAAGAAACAATTGACCTTGTTCAGGATGCAAAGAAAAAAATAAAAATTACCTGCGGGGTTACTCCTCATCACTTAATGTGGAGTAATGAAAAAATGAATGAAGAATATGGGTTGCTTTACAAAATGAATCCTCCTCTTAGAAACGCAGAAGATGTTAAAGCATTACAGGAGTGCCTAAAACAAGGGAAAATTGATTGGATTGAAACTGATCATGCCCCTCATGCAATAGGGGAAAAATTATTTTCTGGCTACCCCTCAGGGTACCCATCGCTTTACTTATATAAAAATTTTGTTGAACAATTCCTGCCGAAACTGGGAATTAGTGAAAAGGAAATTGAAAAAATCACTTTCAATAATATTATCAAAACTTTTAATTTGAACTTGTGAGGGGATTTTATGGAATTTGAATTAAGTGAAAAAGAAAAAATTGCTAGAAGCAAGGTTTGTTTGCCTCTTGACGGATTAAACACTTTGAAGGAATTAAAAGAGAGAGTACAAGAATTAAGCCCGGTTGTTGGTTTATTTAAAATTGGAAAAGAATCTTTTACAAGATTCGGGCCTGAATCAATCAGAGCTGTGAAAGAAGCGGGCGGAGAAGTTTTTCTGGATTTAAAGTACCATGATATTCCTAACACGGTTAAAGGTGCAGCGGGTGCTGCGACTGAAATTGGAGTTTATATGTTCAATGTTCATGCATCAGGCGGAAAAGAAATGATGAAAGCGGCTTTGCAGGGGGCAAATGAAACTGCAACGAAACTTGGAATACAAAGGCCAAAAATACTTGCGGTAACAATGCTTACAAGCATTGATCAAAAAATAATGAATGAAGAATTAAAAGTAAGCGGAAAAGTTGAGGAACAAGTACTGAATTTAGCATTGCTGGCAAAAGACTCAGGTCTTGATGGAATAGTTTGCTCTGCTGCGGATTTGTATGCAATAAAAGACAAGCTTCCAAAAGATTTTATGTTTGTTACTCCTGGAATTAAGGGGATAAATACTCCTGCGGGCGCTGACCAAAAAAGAGTTTTCACTCCGGGAAATGCGGTTGAAGACGGGGCAACAATACTTGTAGTTGGAAGAGCAATTACTGATTCCAAGACAAAAGAAGAAAGACTCAAAGCAGGGTATGATATACTAAGAGATATGGCTAAGCAGTTGTAGAAAAAAATACAAAAGAAACAAGGAAAAACCATTTCGCTAAGCGTTTTACCTCGTAAATTTGACCCAAAACACCGTTATGGCACTTGTTTTAGCGTATTCATTTAAATACTTAAATTCTTTACTTTTCATTACAATCACAGCGCATTAATTCAGTGCGATGATGAAATCTATAAACAATTGGAGGGATTTTGATGGGATTGTTAGATTCAATTAAGGGAAAGCCAAAGAAAAAAGCATTTGGGGGATATTGTATTTCATTCAAGGGATGCGATGACTCTTTAGAAAGTGTTTTCGGTTCAGGAGATGTAACTCCGAGCGAAATGACAAAAAAGCTTTGGGCATACGTAAAGAAAAACAAGTTATCAGGAAAGAAATAATTTCCAAGAAATTAATTTTAGAAAAAGTTCTTGGAGGAAGCCCTCCAAGAATCAATTCTAATTCTTTTTATTTTCTATTCAACAATTATTCCTTTTTCTCCCAACGGAGTGCCTGTTGTTTGTCCTGGAAAAATAACTTCGCTTACATTAGCTAAGTTATCCAGGTTATTTGCTTTCAGCATTTTGCTTGAGAATGTATACAGGTAATTGCCTATGTACAGTGATCTGCGTACAGCATAATCATAGCCGTAGTAATAACCGCGTTTCATTTCTTCTTCTGCAGAAACATGGGTTATTCTTCCTTTCTCAACAAAACCATTTTCAAGGGAAACATTGTAAACAAATGCTCCTTGGAAGGTTTGTTCCTGACCGTAATAATCTGTATCAGTTGTTTTGTTCTCTACCAAAGTTATTGGCAGAACTAATAATTGTTTTTCTTTGTCAAACAAAAATGCTTTGTGGTCTGTCAATGCTTCTGAATCAGTGCCTCTGTCCCCTATAACTACTTTATACATTTCTTTAGGGTTTGAAACATCTGATACATCAAATATAGCCATTTTTATTCCTTTTACAGCAGTGTAATAAACCGCTCCCTGGGAATGAACTTTTTCAGCATCTTCTAACTCATTCACATCTTTTCCGATTCCAATTAAATGTGTTTCATCAATTGGATGCAGATAATCTGAGTAACCAGGAATTTTTAATTTTCCAATTACTCTTGGGTTTGTCGCATCAGAAAGATCAAGCACGAATAATGGGTCTATGTGCTTGAAGGTAACAACATATCCTTTGTTGCCCATGAATCTTACTGAATAAATTGATTCATCAGGAGCAATTCCTTCAATTGAACCAACCAGGTTCATGTCTTTGTTTAAAACATAAACATTGTTTGTGGATCTGGTTGTTTCTGCGTTACTCACAATTCCGGAATTATAATTCTCTACAGTGGTTGCTATTCTGAAATTATCATTGAATTCATCCATACTGAATTGATTCAAAATGCTTCCAGGAACAATTCCTTGCCCTGCGAAAATTGCTTTTCCTTCGCTTAAACTGAATTTGTTTATTATAGTTTTTCCTGTAGAACCCCAGCTAGGGAAATACATGCTTTTCACGAGCATTCCTAGTTCAAGAGGAATGGGACCGTTATAGTCATAGTTTTCCCAGTAATTTTCTACAAAATAAAGATTGTTTTGTGATGCATAAACATTTTGCGCTGTTGCTGCAACGGTTTCTTTGTTCAATTCTTTTGTTTCCAAATTAATTGAAGCTATTGTTACAAAGCTTTGAGGCCTTACTCTTGGCATTATCGCTATATCTCTTGCCTCGGCTATTCTGCTTTCAACACCGTTAATGCTCATCATCGGGATAATATTATTTTCATCAGAACCAACACATTTTGTTGCATTGTAACCGCAAGGATAAAACCTTGGGTAAGAATTAATCACAAAGTATGCATTATTGTTGATTAATCGCGAAGTCAGGTATGAGCCCTCAATTTCTACCTCTTTTTCCAATTTTGGAAGTGATTTATCAGCAATATCATATAATTGGATTGAAACCTTTGAAGAGCCACGATAATAGTAAGGCATTGATACTTCTGAAAATGAAACTCTCTTTGCCTGAGTTCCAGAGGAGTAATAATATGAAGGGTAATTGTCTCGATTGCTGAACAAAAGCAATTTGTTTCCTGAAACAAATAATTCTATTGGAGAAAGCTGTGTATTCAAATCAATTGTGGAAATTATTTTAGCATTTTCAGCAGGATAAGCATCTATAATGAATATTTTTCCTTTCGCTATAGCATAAACATATTTGCCGTCATTCTTGATTATGTCCGCTTCATCTACCCCCTCAACTTGGATATTTGTTTTAGAATAACTTGTTGCGCTCTCTGAAGAGGATGTTGTTTCAGCATTAGCTTTTTGGGCCCCGGTTGCCATCATTGGCAAAATATCCAATCCTCTGCCATAATAACTAGTGCTTTGTGCTTTTCCAAAATAAGCAACTAACTCCTCATAACTCTGGAAATGTTCAAGTGGTTTTGCTTCATTCTGAACTATTTTTGGGGTATTAAGAGAAAATACAGCCAATATTATTATCATTAAAGCAATTGCAGAAAATGCAATCACTACAAATTTTGATTCATTTTTTTCCATTTTACTTGAACTTATGCCTGCCACAAAACCAACTCCCAGCTAAACACCCTTGGTGCTCTATATTATAGCGTTCACTGCAATAAAAAGGCTTTGTTTTTAATTAGGCAAAAGCCGAAGTACTAAAAGTAATCTTTTTATTCAGGTAAAGCCATATTTCAAACATGCCTGAGATATTGCCTCTAACATCAATTGGAATAATAATCATATTGGCTATTGTTCTGAGTATTCTGGTTAAAAAATCAGGCCAAAATGCGGTTATTGGATATATTATTGCAGGCTTCATTCTAGGACCAATGGTATTGAATTTCTTAAATCCTCATGATCCTCTTGTTGTAGGATTTGGAGAACTGGGTTTATTCATATTATTGTTTTACCTAGGCCTCGAGATGTCTTTTAAGGATTTTCTTAAAGCTGGCTCAACTTCTATAGGACTTGCAATACTTGATATGATTGCTTGCGCTGGGATTGGTTTCATAATAGCCTCAATCTCTGGTTTCTCATTATTATTTTCGCTTGTTTTAGGAATGATGACTTTTTCTACAAGCACAGCTGTTGTCGCAAAATTTGCTTTGGATAAAGGATTAATTCAGCATAATGCGGTAAAACATGCTATTTCAATTTTCATCCTGCAGGATTTTCTCGGAATTGTTATTATTGTTTTTCTTACAAGTTTTTCTTCATCCACCGCAGATACTGCGCTTGGATTAGGAATAGCTGCAATTGTTTTCGCTGTATCAGCTTTTTTTGTGGTTGCAAAGTTCTCTAAAATTGCAGAAGAATGGCTGACAAGCAATGGCTTCGGGCATACAGAAATAACTTTGTTTGCATTGGGAATAGGACTAATAGTTGCTACCCTCGGAACCTTTCTTGGATTATCAACAGCTATCGGGGCTTATTTTGCAGGATTTGCACTTGCTGAAACCAGATCGGGGGATAAAATAAAAAAAGATGTTGGTTTTTTGCGTGACTTTTTGCTTGTTTTCTTTTTTGTTGCATTTGGCACGACTCTTTTCTTTAATAACACAACTAAAGCTATTCAGGTGCCTGAAATACATGTTTTGTTTTTCCTTTTTGCAATAGCTGCCGCTATTTCAGCAGGGGCAATAATTATGCATAGTGTTGTAACTCATCTTTTTGGGGCAAAATTTGGGTTGAACAGAGAAGATTCAACCTTAGTGGCAATATTGCTTGTTCCATTGGGCGAATTTGTAATAATTATTGCAACAAGCGCTTTGCCTGCACTGAAAGGAGTTGAAAGCACTTTGCTTTCGCCGATAGCATTCATGCTTATCTTGATAACAATTGTTCTTTTCCAGCCCTTGTACAATCTCAAAGAACTGCATCAAAAAATATTTGAAATACTTCCAAGTCTTTTTGCCCCTGTCCCGCAAAAAACAATTGTACAAGAGCATACTCCTGAAACAATAACTCAATTAAAAAAATTTGTCGGAAATTTATTTATTATCCTCTGCCTTGCATGGGTAACGGTTTTATTGTACAATGCAATACCGCGATTCAACATCCCTCTTCTTTACAGCAGGCAGGTAACGGCTTTCCTTATTTTTTGTTTCTTTGCTTCCTTCCCTTTTGTATTATCAATGAAGGCGTTGAAAAAACTTATTGAACACGCTGCAAAAAAAGAAAGAACCATCAGGAGATTTGCTTTTACTGAAACGAAATGAAAAATGATTCAATCTAAACTTTAATTGATTTTTCTTAAACAAAATAAGTTTATTAAACAATCCATTTAATCTATTTCAATTAAAAGTGGGATAAATGAAAAAAATCTTTTGTATAATAGTTCTTGTACTCCTGTTTTTCGGTTTTTTTGGATGCACTCAAACTGATTCCTCATCAAACAAATTCGTTAAACTTGAAGGAAGCTTGTGTAAAGAAGAAGGCAAGCCTGTTGTTAGAATGTTTTCTACAACTACATGCCCGCACTGCCAATGGGTGAAACCAGCTTTTGATGAAGTTGTGAAAAAATATGCTGATGAAAATAAAATCATTGCTTACCACTGGGAATGGGGTTATGATGAGAAAACAGGGGCACAAACAGGGGATAATACTTTAACACCCGCTTTTGAAGGGACTGTTCCTTCTTCAGAGGAAAAGGTTTTCCAGCAATTCAGCCCAAATGGTTCAGTACCATTGTTTGTAATAGGCTGCAAGTATTACAGGATAGGAAACCAGTTTGAGAAACAAAATGATTTGAATGCTGAAAAAGCTGAATTCCAGAGAATAATAGAAGAAGTGTTAAAAGAAAACTAATAATAATTTTTCGACAAAAAAATTATTGCAAATAATTTTGGAGCACTTTAAAAACTGTTTAGCCCAAGTTTAACTAATTTCTTGAGGTGTATTTATGAAAAAAATAGGTTATTTGGTTTTAACATTAATGCTCTGCTTTTCATTTGTTTTAGCAGGAAATGATGCTAATCAGCAATTAGGTGTTTCAAACGGGAATGGCAATTCAGATAGTAATACTAATCCACAATATAATGTTTCAAATGAGGATAATAATTCAAATGTAATTCATACCTTGGTTGATGTAAATACATCAATGGCACAGCAAGTAACCGCACAAAGAATTGATAGGCTAATTAGCGCGCAAAACAGGATAACTGATATTAATTCAATAAAAGAAATGAGGAAAACACTTAACCAGGACTTTGTTCTTGCAGTACAGGATAAGAATGAAATGGCTAAAGAACAAATAAGGGCAGTTAAGGTTGCTATTGCAAGAGTGCTTGGAGAAGCAGTAAGACAAAACCCTACAATTAACTTTGATGACCTTAAAGGGCTTCAGCAGGAAATCCTAATAAGTACAAGCGAAATAATTACGGATTCCAATAACGCTATTCAGGCAAGAAGAACCATAAGAGCAACAATAATGAATAAAGTGCTGGAAATGCGAAACACTGGCAATACAGTAGATATAGTTGATGGAAACACTATTGCAGAGGTTCCAACTGGAACAATCCAAATTGATGATAATGGACTTTTCTTAGAAGGAAAACCAATAAAAATAATTCCTTCAAGAATAAGAGCAAAAATAGCTAAACTTGAAAGGATTCAGCTGAGAATAGATAATAACATTGCAAAATATGATGCTGAAATCCAGAATACAAGAAACCTTTTCGGTTTAATCCCCATATCAGTAACAGAAAAAGCAAGTATTAATGCCGAAACAGGAAAAATAATTGGTTATGAAAGGCCCTTTTGGAGCATAATTTCGACAGGGACAGATGCAGTTCAGGAAAATGAACAAATACAATAAATTATTCAGGCGGCGAGAGCCGCCTGTTCTTTTTTTTAAACAAAACCTTTCTTTTTCAAGAAAACCTTATTTGTGAAAAGATAAACGTATGTTTAAAAACAAAAGTAACCAATTTTTTATCAAAACGTGGTACTTATGAAATCAGGGGAAATGGTTAGATTACACAAGGTTTCAAAAATATATGGAATAGATGAAGTGCAAATAAATGCGTTGGATAATGTTGATTTGTCTATTCATTCTAATGAATATGTTTCAATAATGGGCCCTTCGGGTTCGGGAAAAACAACCCTTTTAGATGTTATTACAACCATGATGAAACCTACTTCAGGAGAAGTTTTTATTGAAGGGGTGCCTACAACCAAAATGAGTAATACGGAACTTGCAACATTCAGGGGAAAAAAGATAGGATTTATTTTTCAGACATTCAACCTGCTACCAAAACTTACTGCTATAGAAAATGTAATTACACCAATGTGGATTAACAGCGTACCAAGAGAAGAGAGAGAGGAAAAAGCAAAAAGCTTACTTGAAGAAGTCGGATTGGGAGACAGAATGCATAATAGGCCTAATCAATTATCAGGGGGACAAAAACAAAGGGTTGCAATTGCCCGCGCATTGGCAATGGATCCTAATATTATTGTTGCTGATGAGCCTACAGGTAACCTTGATTCAAAATCCGGTTTGCATGTAATGGAAATATTAAGGCATTTGCATGAAGATGAAAGAAGAACTGTTATTGTGGTTACTCACGATGAAAGTATTGGAAAACAGGCTGAAAGAAGAATCTTTATCAAAGACGGGAAAATAGTTGGTTCCAAGGGTGACGGAAAAAAAGTATCACAATTAGATTAATATTTTTTTTATTTTTATGCAAATTGATTTTGATATTTTAGAAAATTCCATAAGAAACCTGAGAAGAGCTGGGACTAGGACTCTTCTTACTCTCATCGGAGTAATTATTGGGATAGCTGCAATAGTTAGTCTGCTTTCTATCGGGCAGGGATTAAATGTTGCTGTTGAAAAGCAATTTGAAAACCTTGGAACAAATACTATTTTTGTAATTCCCGGCGCAAGCTCAATGGGGTATTCTCCTGTCAAATTAACTGATAACGATATTTCCAGAATTGAAGCGATAAGAGGAGTTGAAAGCGCAGTTCCTGTTTATGTTTCAGCAGCAATTATGGAATACAACGGCCAAAAAATCAATGTTCAGGTTCATTCGGCAGATGGAGAAAAAGCAAGTATTTTCGAGAACACAGGCTTTTTAGATGTTTCAGAAGGAAGAACTCTTACAAAAAATGATTCTTCAGGAATAATGATAGGGGATAAAATTGCCAAAACTTATTTTGATAAAGAAATTAATATAAGAAAAATTGTTTCTATTAATGGAGAACCTTTCACTGTTGTCGGGATAATGAAACCGCAGGCACAAAGTTTTGGCGGAGGCCTTGATACAGGCACTGCTGTTTTTATGTCACTTGAAGCCTTTAACAAAATCGCATCAAATATTTTTCCTTCAGTGATTTTTGTTAAAGTTGATTCCGGAAGTGATGTAAGTTATGCTGCTGACGAAATCAAGGATATGCTCGACAAAAAATATGGAGATGACAGCATTATGGTTTCAAGCTCAGAAGACTTATTGGATCAGGTTAATGTAATGCTTGGATTAATCACTCTTGTTGTTGCAGGAATAGGGGGAATTTCTCTCATTGTTGGAGGAATAGGAATAATGAATTCAATGATTACTGCAGTATTGGAAAGAACAAAAGAAATTGGTTTAATGAAAGCATTAGGAGCAGCAAATCAAAGAATACTGGTAATGTTTATTCTTGAAGCAGGTTTTATTGGAATGATTGGAGGAGTAATTGGAATGCTTCTTGGATATGGGTTATCATTGCTTATCTCAATTATTGGAACTGAATCAGGATTTGCATTAACAGCAGTTATTAACCCAGAAATTACTTTAGGCGCACTTGCATTTTCAATGATAATCGGAATAGCTTCAGGTTTGCTCCCAGCAATAAGAGCTGCAAACCTTGATCCTGTTGTAGCATTAAGGTATGAATGAAAACAAAAAAATATGAAAGTTAAACAAAAAAAAAGGATTGAGATTTATGATGGATATAATTATTCACGCAATGAAAAATCTTCGAAGAGAAGGAATCAGAACATTCCTGACTCTCATAGGAGTAGTTATTGGAATAGCGGCAATAGTTGCACTGCTTTCAGCAGGACAAGGATTGACTCTTGCAGTGGAAAACGAACTTGAACAGCTTGGATCAAATATTATTTATCTTTATCCGGGAGATCCTTACAGCGGAACATCTAGTACAAGTATTACTATTACTGAATATGATTTGGATAAAGTAAGAGCAATAACCAATGTAACTGATGTTCTCCCAATGTACATGCTGCCCGTATCAATTACTTTTGGAAATGAAAATTTTGGCGCTCTTGCAATGGGGGTAGATATGGAAGATGCGAAAATATTTACTGACATGGGTTATTACAAACTTATTGAAGGGCAATGGATATCAAAAGGAGATTCTTATTCAGTTCTTATTGGAAAAAAGGTTGCTGAAGAAGCATTTGACAAACCAATTAATGTAAGAAAAATTCTTTTCCTGAACGAACAGGAGTTCAGAGTTTCCGGGATTATAGATGACTCAATAATGTCCTCGACAGGCATGGGCGGAATAGTGATGATGTCTATTGAAGCAATTAAAAAACTTGATTCCAGCATTGGGCCTTCTGAAACATGGGTTATGACTTCAAGTGCAAATGATGTAACAGAGGTTTCAGAAAAAATGAAAGATTATTTCAACAAAAAGTATGGTGAAAAAAGTGTTTATGTTATTACCTCCGAACAGTTGCTTGAACAGGTTAATTCAATATTTGGATTAATCACTATTTTCCTTGTGGGAATAGGAAGCATCTCAATAATTGTCGGAGGAGTAGGAATAATGAATGCGATGATTACTTCCGTTGTGGAAAGAACAAAAGAAATTGGAATTATGAAAGCACTTGGAGCATCAAATTTCAAAATACTTGCAATTTTTCTCCTCGAATCAGGATTCATAGGAATGATAGGGGGAATAATTGGAATACTAATAGGATATGGATTATCAATTATTATTGCAATAATTGGCTCACAATCAGGATTTCCGCTTGAAGCAGCAATAAACTGGCAAATAACTCTTGGAGCACTTGCTTTCTCAATGTTGCTCGGAATGATTTCCGGCGCAATCCCTGCTTGGAGAGCAGCAAACCTTGATCCAATAGAAGCGTTAAGGTATGAGTGAAAAGAACTGAAATAATTAAATAAAAAGCATAAAAAATTATTTCTTCATTAATTTTGCTTCTTTAATCTCAATTTCCCCGGTACATTCATTTTGAATTTTTTTTTCAAAATTAATTTCAATTTTTTCCCTAAACATCGGACAATCAAGAACTAATGATTCGTATTCTCCTCCCTCGCCAGCAATATTTATTCCATATTTTTTGCTTAATTCAACAAGTTCTTCAATTGCTTTTTCATCAATCTCTCTGCCTAACCATTTCTCATTTAATCCATAACCAGCAATCTTTGTAATAATTACCCTGAAACCTGATTTCACTAATTGCTTAAGGTATTGTTCCTGATTTATCTGCCACAGAGGGGCAAAATGGCGCAAACCGTGTTTTTCACAGGCTCTCTCAATTCTTTCACGCTGGTAATTAGAAAAAAGTGCCCCTGAGGATATGCCCTCTATTACAAACATTTTTTTTGCAAGCATTAAACCTCTTTCGAGTTCCGCTAACTCAGTTTCTTTCTCCCCTTTTGAGTTGATTAAAAGAAGTCTTTTTCCAAGAGCTTTAGCCTGCAATTTCACTAATTCAACTGTCGGAGTATGGTACATGAAAGAATCCTTATTCTTGGAATTAATTGCTATGAGGCATCTGACTTCATAACCCTGTTTTTCCATTAAGTGAAGGGCATAAATAGAATCTTTCCCTGTGGAAATAAGTGCTGCTATTGGAATATTTTTCTGGGAAAGAGAAACTGTGTGCTCAACAAAAGTCTTTTTCTCCAGTAATGTCTTCAAATAATCTGCTTTTGATTTGAAGCCATGTTTTTTTGAGAGGAACTCAATTGCTTTGTCAAAATTGCTTCCGTACTGAGCTGCTTTTTTTTCACGAAAAGCTATTTCTTTTGAAAGTTTAATTGAAACAGCCAGGTAACGGAGAATTTTTTTATTAACAATACCTTCTTTTGTTTCAATTAACTTGAGTTTGGATGGCAGGGCAAGTGAAAACTCAGCAAATTCTTTATCCAAAAAAGGAACCCTTAATTCAACCTTATTGCTCATTGTAATAATATCCTCAAAGTATAAATCGTTTTCATACATTTTTATCAGGTAACTAAAACAGTCCTTGTTTATGTTATTTGAATTTTTGAATCTATAATAGCCTGCAAATAGTTCATCCGCACCTAATCCTGAGAATACTACTTTTATTCCTCTGGAAGAAATGTGCCTTGAGGCAAAATAAATTGTTGAAGCCACCCCAACTCTTATTGGATCAGAGGACTCAATCAAAGTCATTATGTGAATTAATTCTTTTTCAAATTCCTGCAATGAAACCTTTTCTATAATCAGTTCTAATCCTAATTCTTTGGCAACTTTCTGCACTGATTCAAAATCTTTCGGGTTTGAGAAATTATTTTGCCCGTCAAAGATTCCTGCAAAAAAGCAAATTGGTTTTCTCTTGAAAGAAGAAAGGCTTTTTGCAATTAAGGCTGAATCCAAGCCGCCTGAAAGCAATAATCCAAAGTTTCCGGAAGGAATTCTTTTTTTTACAGATGAATAAAAATGCTTTTTGAGAACAGGAAGCACTTTTGAGGAAGAAATTTTTTTCAAAGCAATTTTTAATGAAATTTCCTTGCATTTGTTCTTTTCAGGGTCAAAAACAATTATTTGCCTCGGATTTAAATGAACTGCATTTAATCCAATTGAATTCAGGGCTTTTTTTTCCGAAGAAAAAGCTAATTGTTTTTTCTCTTCATCGAAAAAATAAACCAGGGGCTTTACCCCGATAATGTCTCGGGCAAGGATTAATTTGTTTTCTTTTTTTGAATAATAAGCTAAAGCAAAATCCCCATCAAAAGACTGAATTGTTTTATCTGCATTGGAAATTTTTGTCTTATCAAGCAATTTGATTACTAATTCAGCATCATTTTTTGCCCTTATTTTGTGTTTTTTTGCTAATTGTTTCCAATTAAATATTTCACAATTAATAATTAGGATTCCTTTTTCGGATTCAATTGGCTGGGGAACGAAATCAATCACTGAGTGCAAATTGTGCCCAAAAGCAAATTGATTATAGTAAATAATTTTGGAGTGGTCACTTCCCCTATATTTTATTGATTCCAAGGCTTTTTTTGACAGCTCATCATTGTTTGAAAAATTATATAATCCGAGTATTCCGCACATATCCAAATTAGGAAAAAGTTGCTTATATATTCTTCGATTGTGACTTTTACAATAAAAAAAAACCCTCTAAATTGGTTAGATTATCCTCAAAGAGGCTTTTTTTAGCCGGTTCATTATTGCCAACCCAAGCCCCCTTTCTTTCACACCTTCAACAAAAATAATTTCAGTTCCCCTTTCGTCAAGTTCCCTGAAACAAATAAACAAATTCTTTGCAAACAACTTAAGGTCTTTGTCAAAAAAGTATTCATTTTCCAGGTTAAGTTTTTTTGAAAAAGAAATTATTCCTATTTTTTTGTCAGAAGATAATTCAAATACTTCTTCTTCAAAGTTTTTTTCAGAGGAGATGAGAATTACTTCAGCCCTTGGAGAGTAATGCCTGTACTTCATTCCTGGGCTAATGGGTTTTTCTTTAAGAGCAGGGGCATTTTGGGGGTTATGCACATTTACTTTTCCTATTACTTGTTCAATTTCTTCAAGGGTTACTTTGCCGGGCCTTAAAATTTGAGGAATTTTCCCAATTAAGCTTATTACAGTTGATTCCAATCCAACCTCACACTGCCCCTCGTCTAAAATTAATGGAATTTTTCCGTTCAAATCATCGAGAACATGCTTTGCCTTTGTCGGGCTTGGAAGGGTTGAAGAATTTGCGCTAGGGGCAGCTAAAGGAAACCCGCATTGTTTTATTACTTCAAGCGCTATTTTGTTTGAAGGCATTCTTACTGCAACGCTGTCAAGCCCAGCTGTTACAATATCAGGAACTTTTTTTGATTTTTTTAATACAATTGTTAATGGTCCGGGCCAGAACTCTTTTATTAATTTTTTTGCTTTCAATGGGACTTTCTCAACTAACTCATCTAGCTGTGAGGCATCAGAAATATGCACTATGAGAGGATTATCCGCTGGCCTTCCTTTTGCAACAAATATTTTTGCAACCGCTTTTTCGATGAAAGCGTTTGCGGCAAGGCCATAAACTGTTTCTGTCGGAATAGCAACTATTTCCTCATTTTTGAGCAATTTAACGGCTTCATTTATTTCATTAGCAGAAAATTTTTCACAATCCAGTTTAATTAATTTGGTTTTCATCAGAAACTTTTTATTCAATAGTATTAAATACTTTAAAAAGTAAATATAATGATTGGATGGATAAATTGCCTTATTTGGTTGAATCACAGCAACTCAGTAAGGTTCTTCTTTTTTCTTTGTTCAAGCGCGCTGATGAGTTGCGTGATAAACATGAAGAACCATTGAGGGGTAAAATCTTGGCTACTTTGTTTTACGAGCCGAGTACTAGAACGAGACTTAGTTTTGAATCTGCTATGCTGAGAATGGGCGGGCAGGTAATCAGCACAGAGAATGCAAAAGAGTTTTCTTCAGCAATAAAAGGGGAATCTCTTGAGGATACTATAAGGATTGTCTGTGGTTATGCTGATTGCATTGTAATGCGGCATTATGAGGATGGTTCCGCAAAAAAAGCCTCGTTAATTACAACAAAGCCTTTCATTAATGCGGGAGATGGGAGAGGACAGCATCCTACACAAGCATTGCTTGACACCTATACTATTTACCGTGAACTCGGAAGGCTTGATAATATAACCATTGCAATGGTAGGAGACCTTGCAAACGGGAGAACAATCAGGTCATTGGCTTATTTGCTTGGAAAATTCAGCGGAGTAAAAATTATTTTTGTTTCTCCTGAGAATTTGAAAGTTGGAAAAGATATAACTGCTTACTTAGACAAGCATAAAATAAAGCATGAGGAAGAAAATGATTTGGAAAAAGTTTTGCCTGTTGCAGACATAATTTATATGACAAGAATACAAAAGGAGAGAATGCTTCCTGAGGATTATGAAAAAGCAAAAGGCAAATACACAATTAATACACATAATTTAGGACAAATTAGAACCGATGCTCGAATAATGCACCCCTTGCCCCACGTTGATGAAATCTCTCTCCCAGTGGAAATTGAGACAAATGATAAAAGAATAGCTTATTTCAGGCAGGCAGAAAACGGATTATATGCAAGAATGGCATTATTGGAGCACTTAATGAAATAAATAAAAATTACCTGTAAAAATTCATTCTTTCGAATCAACGGTTAGCATGAGTGTTATGTTAACCATCTTTTCTGTTGCTTTGATTGCGGCTTCTACCTGGTCAGTGCTTACCCCTATTGTTTCTATTCTCCTGTTTCCTCTTTTCCATATTATTTTGCATTCAACTAATGCATCTGTTTTTCCTCCGGCAGGAATTCTTACTTCATAATCCTCCAGTTGGGGAAAAGAGAGTTTGTTTTTCTTGAATACTTTTTGTAATGCATTTACAAAAGCATCATAACCCCCATCACCCAGTGATTTTGCTGAATAATCTTTCCCATTCAGGGAAACCTTTATTTGTGCTATTGGTTTGGAGTTTTTCTTGGAAACTATTTTGTAATCCTTTAACTCAAATTTCTTTGCATAACCATTCTTTTGGAGTTCATTTACTATAAATAATAAATCTTCTTTCGAAACGAATTCTTTTTTGTCACCAAGTTCCACCACCCTCGCAAGAACTTTTTTCAATTCTTCAGGCTGCAAAGCAATTCCTAATTGTCTCAAAGTTAATTCGATTGAGGCTTTTCCTGAAAGTTTTCCTAATGCATATCTTGTTGATCTGCCAAATCTGTCAGCAGAGAGTTTGCTTTTGTAAAGATTTCCTTTTTTGTCTCCATCAGCATGTATTCCTGCTGTTTGAGTAAAAACAACTGAACCAATTATTGGGTGGTTTTTTGCAACCCTTCTTCGGGAAAATAATTCAACTAAATGAGAAATCCTTGATAGGGATTGTTCTGAAACACGAGTTTTTTTTCCAGAAAAATCATTTAGCGCCGGAACCATTACTTCTAACGGAGTATTTCCTGTTCTCTCCCCTAATCCGTTCACTGTACAATGAACTCCTGTGCATCCTGCAAGAACAGCTTGCAAAGAATTTGCCACAGCCAATCCATAATCATTGTGTCCGTGAAAATCAAATCTTTTTCCAGAAAAACGCTGAACCATTTTTGAGCAATAATCAAATGATTCTTTTGGATTAAATACTCCTAGCGTATCCGCAAGCATTACTCTTGTAGTACCTGAATCGAAAAGAACTTTTGTTAATGAATAAACATATTCCTCATCTTCTCTTATCCCGTTGGAAAAATCCTCTAAATATGCATTTACTATAAATCCTTTTTCCAGTGCATAAGCAACTGTTTTTTGTACATCAGCGAAATGCTCTTCAGGTTTTTTTCTTAACTGATTTGTGCAATGGTTTTTGCTTCCCTTGCAGAGAAGATTAATTACTTTTCCCCCGGCTTCATTAATCCAATCAATGCTTAAATTATAATCAACAAAACTCAAAACCTCTACCTTATCCAGGCAATTAACTTGTTTTGCCCAGGCAAAAATTTCTTTGCAGGTTTCCTGCTCGCCCTGAGAAACTCTTGCTGAAGTAATTTCTATTCTGTCCACTTTTACTTCAAGTAAAAGCTTTTTTGCTAACGCAAGTTTTTCATTAAGAGAAAAAGAAACTTCTTCTGTTTGCTCCCCGTCACGGAGAGTTGTGTCCATTACTTCGATAAAGTTGTTTTGAACTAAATTAGCGTCTGATGGCTGAATCACTCATGTTAAACACTATATAATATTTGACTGAGTATTAATAAAAGAATGCGGGAAATAAATGTAATATTTTGTACAGAGTGAATTACCACACCCTAAAGGGTGTGACTTCTCGCTTCAACAAAACTCACTGGTTTCTCAGCGAAGCCCAATCCCTGAGCTAATATGTTCTTAGCAGCATTTAAGTCTCTATTTATTTTTAAACCACACTCACAAGCATAAATTCGCTTATGCAATGGCATTTCGTGAATGTTACCGCATTTGCTGCACTTTTTTGAAGTATTACGTGGACTTACTCGGATAAGTTGAGCGCCAGCGCTTTCAGCCTTGCACTCAAGCATGCGGATAAATGTTGCCCACGAACAATCCAAAAAATTACGCACATTCCAATTATTCTTCTCAACCATTTTCTTTACATTCAAGTCCTCGACAACAATAAACTCATTTTCGCCCACGATTTTTGTTGTAAGTTTATGAAAAAAATCATTCCTTTGATTAGTTACTTTATTATACAATTTCGCTAGTTGTTGTTTTGCTTTCCAACGACGATTGCCACCTCTCTTTTTTTTTGACAATTTTCGATGCGCATCTTGTATTTTGCTAAAACTTTGATTCAAAAACAACGGTGATGCAACTGTATTTCCATTTGAATCAGCAATAAAATTCAAGACCCCTACATCCAAACCTATTACACCACAACCTTTTTGTTTTCGATACTTTGCGCCCGTAATTATTATTGCATACCATTTATTTACTTCTTTCTTTATTGTTACTTGCTTTATTTCTCCCTTCGTGATTCGATGACTCCTAATATCTACTGCACCAATTTTTGATAAATGTAATTTTCCATAACGAGTTGTTTTCTGTTCCAACTTAAACCCGCTTTGGTTGTAATTAATTGTTTTAAACCAATTCCGGCCCTTAAAACGCAACATGCCGACCTTGTGCCCTTTACGTTTTAATTGCGCCAACGACCTAAGATTACTGAATAAACGATAACACTCATACTGAAGAGTTTTTGAATATACTAAACCCAACTCAAGAAAATCTTTTTTTAAATCAACAATGCTGTGCTGAATTTCACCACGATTGACTTTCCTAGAAGAATTCAACTTCTCCAATAACATATTATATGTAAACCTGCACAAATCAAACGTCAAAAACAACAACGCTTCCTGCTGCTTTGACGGATACAAACGAAACTTATACGCAAACATAAACCAAAAAATACATTGCCTTAAGAAACTTAAAAATGCTTTCCAAGTACCATGCCGGTGGTCAAAAACAACATTTTACTAGAAAAAAAAATGAGTCGCTCTCATCCGCATCTTAAAAGATGCAGATTTCCCGCTCGACTTTAAATCAGTTCTGGGTTTTGTAAAACCCCTATAAACACAAATTTGGGCGCTAAATGCCTTCTTAAATGCTTGGATTTAGTAATTTATAGTACCAAAATATAAAAAATTAATGAAAAAAATTGAGCAGATGATAGAATGGGATTCGCAAAAATGGGTTTAAACCATAAACTAATTGAAGGATTAAAATTGATGGGAATAAAGGATCCTACTCCAATTCAATTAAAATGTATTCCTGATTTGAGAGCAGGAAAAGACCTTGTCGGCCAGTCTCTTACTGGTTCGGGAAAAACAGCTGCTTTTGGTTTGCCAATACTTGAAAAAATTGTTCCGGGAAACGGATTACAGGCGCTTGTAATTACTCCAACAAGAGAATTATGCGTTCAGGTAAGGGACCATTTGGAACAAATGGCAAGATTTTTGCCAATAAATGTTAAAAGTGTTTATGGAGGAGTGGGTTTTTTCCAGCAGATAGAGGATATTAAGATTGCGGAAATAATTGTTGCTACTCCCGGAAGACTGCTTGACCATATGGGAAGAAGAAATGTTGATTTGAGAACAGTAAAATTTGTTGTTCTTGATGAGGCAGACAGAATGTTTGATATGGGTTTTGAAGAAGATATTGACAAAATATTAAGGCAAACACCCCACTCAAGGCAGACAATAATGTTCAGCGCAACAATGCCTAAAGCAGCACAAAGTATTGCAAAAAAATATTTGAAAAATCCTGTTTATGTCCAAGACCAGCTCCATGTTGATAAAAATCTTTTAAAACAAGTTTTTTACAGCGTAAGAAGAGATGAAAAATTTTCTTTATTAGTTCATTTACTAAAAAATAAAACCTCCGGCCCTGCAATTGTTTTTTGCGGAACAAAAAGAGAAGTTGACAGAGTGGCAAGGAATCTGAGAAAACAAAATCTTGAAGTGCTTCCTGTTCATGGTGATTTGCACCAGGGAAGAAGGCAATTTGCTGTTAATTCATTCACACAAGGAAAAATTGATGTTCTGATTGCAACTGATGTTGCCGCACGAGGATTAGATATCAAAAATGTTTCGCATGTATATAATTATGATGTTCCTCGCACCCCTGATGAATACACTCACAGGATAGGGCGAACAGCAAGAGCAGGAAAAAAAGGGGACGCAGTTACTCTGCTTTCAGAAAGAGATTATGAGAATTTCAGCAAAATACAAAGAAAATTTGATATACAGCAGGAAAAAACTCCTTCGTTTGAAAGAATAGAAATTAAGAAACATGATTTTCATGATGAAAAAGGTTTTGATGAAAACAGGTATGGAAGAGATAACAGGGACAGAAACTGGCACGGAAGAGAACACAGGCACGGTTCAAGACCATCTTATGGCGCGCAAGAACAAAATTATTCTTCTGACAGGGAACATTCACAAGGAAATTATTCACAAAGAAGCGAGTATCCTCCGACTAGGTCGCCTTATAGCTCTAATTACCGAGGAGACCAGAATAATTCTAATTATAGAGGCAATCAAAACAATTACAGGCAAAATAATTACCAGAGTCAAAACAGGTATCAGAATGATGCTCCGCAGTATCAGAAAAGTACTTTTTCTGCACACCCTCATGAACAAAAAGAGCATTTAGCTGGAGGGCATGAAAGAACACCAAGAACAACAAAACCATTATTCCCTACCTCTCATTACAATCCTGATTACCACCAATACAAAAAAAGAGAAAATACTTACTCAACCGATTCCAGTTCAAGAGGAGATAATCAATTCAGGCCTGCAAGAATGCACAAACCAGCTTATCCAACTGATAAAAATAAATCATTCCACAATAATGAAAAAGCTCCTTTTTACAAAAGCGATAAGAAAAGATTCAAGCACAAAAAGAGATATTGAAAAACAGTGTTTGCTGACATTAAGCTTTTTTTTCAAATGTTCCTTTTGAAGAGGAATACTTTGTTTTCAAATCATTTAACTGTATCTGGTATTGCTCCATTAATCTCCTATAGGTTGTTTCATCCATTTTTCCTTTCAGGTAATCCTGCTCAAGAATAGACATTTTCATTTTTAATAGTTTTATTTCAGAAACAATTTTATGCTCCCCTGATTTAATAAAAAATAAGTAAACTATTCCTGCTCCAAAAATAATTATCACTGCTAAAGCTAAAAGAATAACAAAACCAAAATTATTTTCAGTAGAGTATCTTACACTGGGTTTTTTTGAGGAACCCGGAATAGGGTCCCAGACAACAATTCCTTTATCAAAATCAGCTTCAGCATAAGGGTCAGAAAGAGGGTAAAAAGAAACTAATCTGGTTCCTGAAGGAATATTAATGGTAAGGGAATTACTCAGTAAATCTTCTTGTTCAGCATCAAGTAAATTCCATTGGCGAAAAGTAACCTCAACGGTATTATTTTGAAGCTGATTAACAATCATATCTGTTGTTGCAAAAAAATTCATTTTAAGAAAATTATCAGCATAAGAGCCTTTACAGGAACCTTCATTGGAAAAAAATCCCAGATTTTGGAATAAGGAGTCCTGGACAACAAGCACTGCTGCAGGGCAGTCAAATGAATCAGAAGAAACTCCTAGGGCATTAAAGCATTCCTGTGAATAAGGCACTTCAAATAGAACTGAAACATCTGCCAATCCATCTGATTTAATATTAAAATTCAAATCAAAATGCCTCGCCTTATTTGAATCAATTTCACATACCGAAAAAACGGTTTGCAAGGAAAACATTAAAACTGCTAAAAGAACAATCCACCTTGAACTTGAAATCATATAGTTACTAAGATTTTTTCAGATATAAATATTACGTATAAGGGGAATTTATAAAAATCCTTTATAAAATTCGAAAAGTAAAACAAAACTAACCTTAAATAGCTTTCATTCGGCAAAATAAGCAAACTTGATTTATAAGATAAAAAAATTTATCCTTATTCCCAAACAACAATATTTATATTCTATAATATTCTTAATACAACAGATGAGTAAGAAGCTTCGTTTTTTATTTGGGTTTTTCGTACTTTGCATTCTACTAAGTTTTTGCATTGCTATAACCAATTCAGGAGATATTGTGGTTTCTGACGGAAACATAATCCCTGACAACAATAGATTATCTGACAGAAACAGTATTTATCCTGTTGCGGGCAGTAATCTTGACACTAATTTGCATGATGCCAATGGTTCAGCGGATTTGAATACACCAAACTTAATAGGCGGAGACAAAGATGATTATGGATGCTTGATTGCAGCAGGATACAGCTGGTGCGAATTGAAACAAAAATGCTTAAGAGTGTGGGAAGAACCATGCACTGATAATAATACCTTAAATACAAGGAATCAATCAACAGACAGTAATGACTCAAATGTTAGCCCAATTCCTGCAAATAGCAATTCAGGGAATGAACCCACGGACTCAAATCAAAACAATATAATTTCCCCTGCAACCATGGCTGAAATTCAAAACAGAGTTGAAGCTCAAAATGAATTTATGACTCAGGCAACAGAAGCTTCTGCAAACGAAACAAGAACGGTCACTTCAACGATTCCTGTTGTTTTTTCCGCCCAATCAGCTGAAACCGTTGAGTCCAATCCAAGAGTTATTTCTTTAATTGCGCAAGCTACGGCTGAAGCAAAAGTTCAGATTATTGCACCTCAAGCCTTGTCTTCAACATCTTCTCCACAACCAGTGGCAGTAACAAAATGGATGGTAATTGAGAATGTTAAAGAAAATGACACTAATATTGAAAAAGTAACTAGCGGGTTTGTTTTTTCCGTCAAAAATAATACCGCTAAAAGGCTTTATGATGTAACCCTTGTTGAGGTTGTTCCAAAAGAAGTGGCTTTGAATGCTTCAGAAATAACTTCAATTTATAAATTTAATATTCTTGAATCGGATCCTGTAATAGAATTCATAATTCCCCTTGTTGAGCCCGGTGAGAGCGTAAACATTAATTACAGTGTAGATGGTAATCTGGGTGGCACAGATTTGAATACATCAGGCCCCCCAGTTATTTTATTTCTTGAAGAAACAAATCTTGCTCCCCCCGCGGAGACTCCTCCTGTAGAAGGCCCTGATTCAAACTTGCCTTCTGATAAGAACACTCCAATTGTTCCTCAAGAAACCCAGCCCCTTCCATTAGAAATAATGGGAATTGCAGCAGTTGTAATTGTAATTATTTTATTAATACTCATTATTTTTTTAAGGAAAAAAAATCCTAACTCAGATGTGCAAGTTAATACAAAACCAGAACCAAACGGACAAACTAATATAAAATTGGATGAACAAACCAGCACAAAACCAGAATCAAATGCACAAGTTGAGGTTACTGTTCCTGAAGAACAAACAGCGCCGCCAACTGTATAATACTCAAATAAAAGAAAAGAACTTATTTTTAGGCCGGTGTATAATGGTATCAAAAAACCTTAAATATAAGGAAAGGATAATCATGGTATGAAATCAGGCAATTGTATTATTGTTGTAATTATTTTAATTGCTTTAATAGTTGGTTTAATTATTATTGGAAATAGCGGGATTCCTCCAACTATAACCCCAATTGATTATAATGTTCCTGATACTAATATCCCGGATTCCAATGTTCCTGATTATAATTTTTATACTATTAGTGAAATTAAGGAAAACAATCTTTCATCAGGAAGTTATGTTACTGAAGGATATGTTGTGAAAACATATGTTTGCCCTACTTGCCCGGAAGGAGCACGATGCAAAGCGTGCATGCAGCCAAATATAGTGATTTCTGAAAACAATGTTTTGCTTGAATCCTATGTCCTTACTGAAAAAGAAATGATAGTATTTACGGGTAACCTGGATGTTAGCCAGCTCAAATTAGGCTCAAAATACAAATTTACTATACAAATAAGCGAATACAATACAACAGGTGAACCAATTAATAATGTCGAATTAATTGGATATGAACTAATAAAATAACTCATTCAGGCAAACAATACATAATAATTAAACAAAAATGATTCCAGTCTGAAAATGACTATGTTACTAATTTTTTCTTAAAAATCACTCTCTTTTTACAAAAGTAATAGCTTATATAAAAGATTTGCTAATTATCTTTCATGTTTTCTGGTTTTTCTAAGGCGCAGGGTACTGTTGAGTATTTGGTGTCTATTGGGGTTGTTGTGGTTATTAGTTTGGTTGTTGTGGGTTTGTTGGTTAATCAGACTGGTTCTGCTGTTAATGTTTCTTCTTCTGCTTCTAGGGTTTCTCAGGTTTCTGGTTTGATTAGTGTTAGTGAGGCTGTGGTGGGTGTTGATGGGAATGGTTTGGTTACTTTGATGAATAATT
>Ga0247841_10001898_pt1 | contig 43899 bp, 41 predicted proteins | sample LaCruzMarch2015__2_FD_192410 | JGI IMG/M metagenome (GOLD analysis project Ga0247841, IMG submission 192410) | Freshwater microbial communities from meromictic Lake La Cruz, Castile-La Mancha, Spain - LaCruzMarch2015_18m | ecosystem: Environmental > Aquatic > Freshwater > Lake | place: Spain...
GCCCACCCTTTTCTTTTTGGTCTCGAAGGTCCAATAATTTTAATATTCGTTTTTTTATTTCAGGAAAATTTGTAAGTGCTCCTCCAACCCAACGTTCTCCAACATAAGGCATATTTAAAACCAAAGCCGTTTCAATAATTTGCTGCCGTGCTTCAGGTTTTGTTCCGACAAATAGAATTGTTTTTCCAGTTGCCGCAAACTTAGAAACTGCCTCAACAGCTTTTTCTAAAAACTGTTCGGTTTTTTCAATATTAATAATATCTACTCCATTCTTTGTTGTGAAAATATATGGTGACGTTGATGGATGTCGACGACTCTTTGAATATCCATAATGCACACCTGCTCTAAACATTTCTTCTATAGTATTTTGTGTACTCATTTTTTATGATTAATTAATTATCCCCGTCGAAGGGGAGGTTTATAAATGCTCCGTTTTTAAGCATTCCAGCCTATTTACAAGGGTTTTAAAAATAAAAAAGCCCTCACGGAACGTATAAGCATATTATCAGAAAAACCATTATTTTGCAAACCCCCACACCCACTTTTTTTATCATCTTGATTACAAGGTTTTAACTGCTATTATTAGTATTTTTTCTTGAACACAGAGTTATATTTTACATATAAAATTTTTTAAAAAATCAATAAAAAAGTAGGTGTGGAGGCAAACCCAAGCCCGCTTATGTTTTTTGACTGGGGAGCATTTTTAGGGTAATATGGGGAATATATATGATCCCGTTAGAAGTCATGTGTGTTATATAGGGTAACGGGGTAATTTTAATGATATTAGTTAATTTTTGAGTTTATTATTTAATTTATGTACGACAATCTAAAGATTGTCTACTTCTAACGGGATGAAACAATCACATTTGTTTACTAAAACCAAAAAAGAGAGCCCTACAGATGAAGTCTCTCTAAATGCTGAGCTTTTAATAAAAGCTGGATTTATTAATAAAGAAATGGCAGGAGTATATTCTTATTTGCCCCTTGGGCTTCGGGTTATCAAAAAAATTGAAAATATTATAAGAGATGAAATGGATAAAATTGGAGGAATAGAAATGAGAACATCAGTTTTTCAAAACAAAGAAATCTGGGAAAAATCTGGAAGATGGAGTGACGAGGTAGTTGATGTATGGTTCAAAACAAAATTTAAAAATGGTGGAGATGTTGGTTTATCTTTTACTAATGAAGAAGCTTACTCAGATATTTTGAAACAATATGTGAGCTCCTATAAAGATTTACCAGTTTATCCTTATGATTTTAAAAATATTTTTAGAAATGAAACTAGAAGTAAATCAGGAATTTTAAGAGGAAGAGAATTTTATTGGAAAGCACTTTACTCTTTTTCAAAAAATGACGAGGAACATAACGAATTTTATGAAAAAGCGAAACTCGCTTATAAAAATATCTTTCAAAGGGCTGGTATTGGGCATTTGACTTATTTATGTTTTGCTTCAGGTGGTAGTTTTTCTAAATATTCTCATGAATTTCAGACTCTAACAGGTGCGGGGGAAGATACTATTTATATTGATGAAAATAAAGGTATTGCTATCAATAGTGAAGTTTATAATGACGAAGTTATTGAAAATCTTGGTTTAAAAAAAGAAGACCTAGTTGAAAAAAGAGCTATTGAAGTGGGGAATATTTTTTCCCTTGGAACAAAGTTCTCAGAACCTTTTGATCTAAAATATAAAGACGAAAAAGGTGATGAAAAGTTGGTAATAATGGGTAGCTACGGCCTTGGTCTTACTCGTTTGATGGGAACTATTGTTGAAGTTTCGTCGGACGATAAAGGTATTATTTGGCCAGAATCGATTGCTCCGTTTAAGGTTCACTTGCTTGCTTTAGGAGATGATGAAAAGACAAATTCTGAAGGGGATAAACTTTATGAAAGATTAACTGAAAAAGGAATTGAAGTTTTATATGATGATCGTCGTGATGTATCGGCAGGAGAGAAGTTTGCTGATGCAGACCTTATAGGTATACCTTATCGTGTAGTTGTTTCAAAACGTAGTTTAACTGATGGAGGTTTTGAAGTTAAAAAACGTACAGAAGAAAAGGGAAGAGTAGTCTCTCTTGATGAATTAATCGAATTTCTAGAACCCAAAAACTAGAACCTAATTTTACATGTTTAAAAAATTCTATGAAATGTTTTCAAATGATATAGGAATAGATTTAGGAACAGCAAATACGCTGGTCTATTTGAAAGGTCATGGAATTGTTATAAACGAACCATCTGTTGTTGTAGTCAACCAAAAGACTGGTCAGATTATTGCAGTTGGAGTTGAAGCTAAACAAATGCTGGGTCGTACCCCTGGGCACATTCGAGCTGTTCGTCCGATAGTAGATGGAGTAATTTCTGATTTTGAAGTTACTGAAGAAATGATGACTTATCTCATTAATAAGGCTGAAAAAATTTCAAAAAAGTTTATTCGTCCAAGAGTTGTTGTTGGAGTACCGACAGGTATTACAAATGTTGAGATTAGAGCGGTAGAAGATGCTGCTCGTTCTGCGGGAGCTCGAGAAGTTTATATTGTGGAAGAACCAATGTCTGCAGCTATAGGAATACGCTTACCAGTCAAAGATGCTGTTGGTTCAGTTATTGTTGATATTGGTGGTGGAACTACTGACATTGCAGTTATATCTCTTTCTGGTGTTGTTTGTTCAAAGAATATAAAAATAGCTGGTGATTTACTAAACACAAATATAGTTAATTATATGAAAGATGAGTTTAAACTTTTAATAGGAGAAAGAACTGCTGAAAATATAAAAATAGCTATTGGTGGAGTCCTAGAAGGTAATCCAATGGAAGCAGAAGTTAGGGGTAGAGACTTAGTTACAGGACTTCCTCGTCAAGTTATAGTGACGGATTCTGATATTCGCGAAGCTATTATGCCTTCTGTCCTTAGTCTTGTAGATGGAGTCAAAGAAGTTTTGGAAACTACACCACCAGAGCTTCTTTCAGATATTATTCATCGTGGTTTGATTCTTTCAGGAGGGGGAGCATTACTTAGAGGCTTGGATGTAATGTTACAAAATGCTCTTAAAATACCGATTTATGTAGCAGAAGACCCACTAACAGCGGTGGCACGAGGGGCAGGAATTATCCTTGATGAATTTGAATCTTTTAAGGAAGTTTTATTAAATACAGATGATACATCAGTTCCTAGATAAAAAACAAATAACGAAAAGAAAAAAAATTACTCAAAACATAATTGGTTTTGGTTTGTTTTTTATTTTGTCGGCTGTAGGAGTTTTATCTTGGACTGGTCAATTATTCAATTTTGTAGGTAGACCTGTCTGGAAAACAGAAAATTTTGCGACTCGTGGTTTTTATAATATTAATTATTTGTTTAGAACAAAAGCTGTAATTTCAAATGAAAATCATAATCTGATAGATGAAATTTCGAGTTTAAGAATAATGATGACTGATTATCAAATTCTAAAAAGTGAGAATGACCAATTGAAAGAGATCCTCAGTCGTCTCCCTGCCCAAAAAGATTTTATATTAGGAAATATTCTAACTAAACCAAATCACTCGCCATATGATACTGTGATAATTGATATTGGTAGTGAAAGCGGAATCAAAGAAGGTTATATGGTTTATGCTGATGGTATTATTCCAATAGGAAACATTGGTAAAGTATATAATAAGACTTCGTTGGTAACTTTATACACCAATCCAGAGCAAAAAACTGAAGGGTTTATAAATGGAACAAATGCTAGTGTTGAATTAATAGGTCGAGGTGGTGGAAATTTTGAAATGATTATTCCTCTTCCTTTGCAAGCTGAGAAGGGTACAATAATTTATTTGCCAGGGAGTATATCCGAAGTCCTTGCTATCGTTGATGAAGTTATATCACAACCATCTGACCCTTTCAAAAAAGTTATTCTTAGTTCACCTGTAAATGTGCAAAATCTAAAATGGGTAGAAGTGAAAAAAGATTAATTCGTCCCGTTAGAAGTAGGAAGTCAATAGACTTCCGTTCATGATGTAATAGGTGATATCAAAATAAAACTAATTTATATGAAAATAATATTTTTAAAAATATAACATATATGACTTCTAACGGGATGAGTATTTTTAATTTTAAAATAGAAAAGAAAATGGCCGGCGCACTTGGGCGCGCCGGCACCCTTTCCACCCCACACGGAACAATTCTGACTCCGTCTTTTGTTGTTGTTGGAACGAAGGGGACTGTAAAATCTCTTAGTCCCGAAGAAGTGAAAAATGCAAATACACAAGTTGTGCTTGCGAATACTTACCATTTATATTTACAACCAGGCGATGAACTTGTGCGTGACATGGGAGGGCTTCATAAATTTATGAATTGGGATGGACCTTTAATGACTGATTCTGGAGGTTTCCAAGTATTTTCTCTAGGTGTGGCCTATGGTAAAGACCCCGAAGGAAAGAATACTTCCTACGGGGCAAGAATATCAAAAATTATGTCTGAAAATGAAATTCTTCTTATTCCAGAGCGCTCAAGTGTCGACGATGGAGTCCCGCGTTTGGCGACAATCGGAAATGATGGTGTTTCTTTTCGTTCACACATTGATGGTTCGCTTCATTATATTACTCCAGAAAAATCTATAGAAATTCAACATAATCTTGGAGCTGATATTATTTTCGCTTTTGATGAATGTACATCTCCAACAGAGAATGAAAAATATCAAGAAGAAGCACTTTCACGTACTCACGCATGGGCAAAGAGAAGTTTGGAACATCACAAAAAACTAGAGGGTGCGAAGATTGCTCAGGCGAACTGGTCTGGCTCCTCGTCCTCCCTCATCCGAGGACCTGAGAATGAGCAATCTTCGCACCCTCTTTTTCAAGCATTATTTGGTATTGTCCAAGGTGGACGTTCAGAAAAATTAAGAAAAGAATCAGCAAAAAAAATTGGCGAAATGGATTTTGATGGTTTTGGTATTGGTGGCTCTTTTGCTAAAGAAGATATGTCGAGTGCTGTAAAATGGGTAAATGAAATTTTACCAGAAGAGAAACCCCGACATCTACTTGGAATAGGGGAGCCAGAAGATTTATTTATGGGGGTAGAGAATGGAGTAGACCTTTTTGATTGTGTCGGACCAACCAGAATTGCTAGGAATGGAACACTTTTTACAAAGAATGGAAAAATAAATATTATGAATGCCCAATTCGTAAATGACTTTCAAAAGATTGATATAGATTGCGAATGCTATACTTGCAAATCTTACACGAAAGCATATCTTTCTCATTTATTTAGAGCTAAAGAAATGTTTGCAGCCACACTTGCTTCAATTCACAATATTTATTTTATAAACAAACTCGTTGCTGACATGCGCCAAGCAATCCTCGACGATAAATTTCTTAAATTCAAAAAAGAGTTTTTGGAGAAATATCAATCTTAGTTATTTGACTATTATATTAAAATGTGCTATAAAATACAGATATATTTGTTATTTATAAACCAATAATATACCGAAATGGGAAAAGCAATTTATGACGAACGGTTCTTTAGAAGAACAAAGCAATTGGTTGTCGGTCCATCACCAGAATCTATTATTGCCAGCAAACCCTCAATCATTGATTTATTTGGACTTGTTAGTGAAAGAGAAAAGATGAATGGTAAACCTGCACCAATTTTTAGCTCTAGTTTATGGAGTGGACTTGAAAGCGAAAAAATTGAAGGTTTCAATGAAAATCAAATCTGTTTCATCTATGAACTGCTTTATAACAAAGCAAAAGAATTTGAAATCGGAAGAGCAGCTGATGTAGTAATGAAAGCATGCGTCTACTCTTATCTTGAAGGACTTTTAATTATCAGACAGGCTCTATTGAATGGACTGTTGGACGACAACCTTAGAAATATCGTTGTGTCTGTCCGTTATCCAGGAACAGACTTTCGATATAGATTACGAGCACTTCGAGGTATATACGGAAAGCTTAGTATTTCATTATTGGAACCTTTTGGTTTCTGTTGGCAAGAAGGAACTTCTGTCGTAGTGTACCAGATTTACAGTGTTTAATTTTTGGGGTTATATTGCAAGCATGGTCATAAACTGATCATGCTTTTTTCTTTAACAATTGACTTTTATCTCTCAAATGATTATCATTTTATTGAAATCGGATGAATAGACATACCAGTAAAGGTTGAAAATTTTTCATTATTTTCTTGACGGCTAAACTCCGCTCTTTGTTTTGTTCTTCTGATTTTATCGCGTGGTCAAAAAGACCACGCTTCTTTTATTCTCTAAAATAGGTTATCTTATCAGTATGTCAGGTAAAATATTCAAATTAAAAAGTTCATATTATCCAGACGGAGACCCCAGAAGTAAAATATAAAATCGAATGCACTTTATATTTACTACGGGGCGCGAAGTACTAATATAATATTCATCTATGTCCCCAAAAATATTCAAATTAAAAAGTTCATATTATCCAGACGGAGACCCCAGAAGTAAAATATAAAATCGAATGCACTTTATATTTACTACGGGGCGCGAAGTACTAATATAATATTCATCTATGTCCCCAAAAATATTCAAATTAAAAAGTTCATATTATCCAGACGGAGATCAGCCGAAAGCTATTTCGGAGTTACTGGATGGTCTTAAAAAGGGGATGAGAAAACAGACACTTCTTGGAGCGACTGGTACTGGGAAAACTTTCACTATTGCTAATGTGATAGAAGAGTGGAATAAACCAACTTTAGTTATTGCTCACAATAAAACACTTGCCGCTCAACTTGCTCAAGAATTTCGAGAATTTTTCCCTGACGCGGCAGTTCATTATTTTGTTTCTTATTACGATTACTATCAACCAGAAGCTTATATGCCGACGACCGATACTTATATAGAAAAGGATGCTCAAATAAATAAAGAGATTGACCGTCTTCGTCATGCTACCACTCAGTCGCTTCTAACTCGTTCTGATGTGATTATTGTTGCCTCAGTATCATGTATCTACGGTCTTGGTTCTCCAGAAGAATATGAAAAAGTTAATTTGAAGTTGGAAACCAAAATGAAGTTAGACCGCTTAGAATTAATGAGAAATTTGGTTAATATCCACTTCGAAAGAACAAACGCCGATATTACTCCAGGAACTTTTCGTTCAATCGGACAAAAGGTAGAAGTTATGCCAATATCAGAAACTTTTATTTATCAAATAGAATTTGCAGGTGGAGTCATCTCACGAATAGCTAAAGTTGACCCTGTTTCGTCTCATGTGATGAAAGAAGAAATAAACATCTACCTTTTTCCAGCTAAGCATTTTATTACCGACAAAGAACAAACGAAAATTGCTATAAAGAATATAAAGTCAGAATTGGCTATCCAACTTAAGAAATTTGAAAAAGAAGGTAAACTTCTTGAAGCTGAAAGGATTAAAAGACGAACTAGCTATGACCTGGCAATGATAAAAGAGATTGGTTACTGTAACGGTATTGAGAATTATTCCAGACATATGTCAGGGAAAAAAGAAGGGGAACCGCCTGAGACATTATTGTCTTACTTTAAAAAAGATTTTCTAACAATCATAGATGAATCCCATGTTACTCTTCCTCAATTAAATGGTATGTATGCTGGTGATGCATCTCGCAAGAATACTCTTATTGAGTTCGGTTTTCGTCTTCCTTCAGCTCGTGATAATCGCCCATTAAAAATAAATGAATTCGAAGAGCGAACAGGGCAAACAATATATGTCTCGGCAACGCCCTCCGAAAAAGAAAAATCAATGAGCGGACAAATTGTTGAACAAATAATTCGCCCAACTGGTCTAATTGATCCTGAAGTAATTGTTCGTCCAGTCTCCGCTCAGATTCAAGATTCAAGATTAAAGAATAAAGAAGATAAAAAATCGCAGGATGCAACTGAAATCTTAAATCTTAAATCTACTAGCTACCCAGGTCAGACCCGCCTGCCATCGCCTGGTGCCGAAGGCTATGGCGGGCAGGTTCAAGATTTTATTATTGAAGCCGAAAAAACAATCAAAAAAGGTTTCCGGGTTATTGCGACAACTTTAACAAAAAAAATGGCTGAAGATTTATCCATATATTTGAAGGATAAAGGTTTAAAGGCAGAATATTTACATAGTGAAATAAAAACCATTGATAGAATAAGAATACTTACAAGATTTAGACGAGGAGGAAAGGGGATACTTGTCCCGTCAGAAATAGGTCGCTCGTCGACCGAAATTTCTGATGGGATTGATATTTTGGTCGGAGTGAATTTGCTTCGTGAAGGTTTGGATTTACCAGAGTTAGCTCTCATTGGAATTCTGGATGCCGACAAGGCTGGATTTTTACGCTCGGAAACATCACTCATACAAACTATTGGTCGTGCAGCTAGAAATATTGAAGGGCGGGTTATTCTTTATGCCGATATAATGAATGATTCACTCAACTATGCTATTCGAGAAACCAATCGTCGTCGTGATATTCAGATAGCCCACAATAAGAAAAATAAAATTACTCCGAAAACCATTATAAAAAAGATTAAAGACATAACAGAGGAGCTAGAAGACAAACATGGAAAAGCTGTTGGGGTGGAACTTGATTTAGATGTTGAAATATTTAAAAAAGCATTCGCAAAAGATAGGAAAAATACTGGCAGAACTGAGTTTGAGACTATCAAACATTCATTACTCTCGGATGGAGATATCAACAGACTTATTTATGAGAAAATCATAAAACTTAAGGAAAAGGAAATGAATAAGGCTGTAAAAGAGCTAGATTTCGAGACGGCGGCTATATTACGAGACGAAATTGTAGCACTCAATAATAAATTACTTAAAAAAACTGAGGAATAAAAGGGACTTGTCCCGTTAGAAATAGGTCGCTAGTCGACCGTTATTTCTAATGGGATGAAATTATCGTTTTGAAAGATAAAATGGATATTGGAAGTGGAAAGTGATACACTAGGTAGATGAAAGATAAATTAATTTTAGTCATATTCCTCCTTACAATTTTGGTTGTTGTAGGAATTATTTTTAAAAGTCCAAAAGTAAAAGAAGAAATAAAAATAGATAATATACAAAACGTAACTAAAAATGAGAGACTTATTGTTGTTGATTTTTATGATACAAAAACTTTAACAATAAATGATCCTTATGTAACATTTGACGTAAAGTATCCACACTTTAATAATGTCGATACTAGCTTTAATTCAAATATAGAGAATTTATTACAAACTAAAATTGAAGACCATAAAAAGATAAGCGAGGAGTATTGGAAGGCTCGCTATGACACCCAAACAGAAGGAGAAAATTTTCCAAAAGTTCCAGCCACTGATGCAGATAAACTTAATTTTTCTTCTGATTTTACAATTATTCAAAGTAACTCTTCTTACGTTAGTTTTGTTTTCAAATATGGTGGATTTAGTGGGGGAGCACATGGTTATGAAAATATTGTTTCCTTCAACTATGATGTTAAAAATAATAGGATTATTGAATTAAAAGACCTTTTTCTAAATGATCCCGAATATCTAACTTTTCTTTCAGATACATCACGTAAATATTTAAAGAACCAACTTACTTCCATTAGTGAAGAAGAAAAAGATAATTCAGACCCAGAAGCTTTGAAGGAATATATAGATAATATGATATCAATGATTGATAGCGGAACAGAACCAAATATAGAAAACTTTAGTGTTTTTACATTTACTCCCGATAAAATAAAAATATATTTTGCTCAATATCAAGTTGGTCCTTATGTTATCGGTATGCCAGAAGTGGAAATAAATAGACAATAAAAGAAAAACCTTATTGCGTTATAGTTACGCAATAAGGTGGTTTGAAAAATGAACATTGAACAAAAGAATTTCGTCGTCGTGGCAGGATTCGAACCTGCGACCCTCTCATCCCAAATGAGATGCGCTAACCGGGCTGCGCTACACAACGTTTGTTTGTTTTGATACTAGCTTATTTATTTTGGTTTGTCTAGTGTTTATATTCATGCTACTATAGACGTAGTTAAATATTGATTTACCCCCACACCTATATTTTTATAGTTGATTACAACGCAAGCTTTACTTGCAATAAAAATATGGGTGTGGGGGTGTACCCCTCATAGAACAAGTGTGGGGATTATAACGTTATACGCTAGTCCCGTTAGAAATTTATGGGACTTGTATAAAAGATAAAGATTAAAAATTAAAATTTCTAATGGGACAATGAAAAAAAACGAAGAAAATAACCCCGAATGAAATTTTTACATTTTAATTAAGGGATAAATCTGTTTTAAGTAAGTTAAATAATATTAAATTTTATGATAAAGAAAAATGAAAATTCAGACGGGGCAAGAATAATAATAAAAGGAGCTAGGACCCACAATCTTAAAAATATCAATGTGGAAATGCCACGAAACAAAATGGTGGTTATTACAGGTATCTCTGGGAGTGGTAAATCATCACTTGCTTTTGATACTATTTTTGCTGAAGGTCAACGTCGTTATGTTGAATCACTTTCGGCTTATGCTCGTCAATTCTTAAATCAAATGCCAAAGCCAGACGTCGACGAGATAACAGGACTTTCACCTGCAATCTCTATCGACCAAAAATCTCGTTCAAACAATCCACGTTCAACTGTCGCGACGATTACTGAAATATACGATTATCTCCGCGTACTTTATGCTCGTATTGGTAGACCTCATTGTCCAGAGTGTGGGGATGAAATAAAAAAACTTTCAAATGAAGAAATAATAAATTTTGCACTAGAAAAAATTAAAGTTTTTCAAAAAAGTCCAAACAAAAAGAAAGTTCTTGGTGTTGAATGGGATGAGACACCGATATCAATTTTATCTCCTGTGGTTAGAGGAAGAAAAGGGGAATACTACCAGTTACTTTATGACTTACTCAATAAAGGGTACACAGAAGTTCGCATGGACGGAGTGATTAAAAAGTTAAGAGAACGTATTGATATTTCTAAAACAAAAATTCACGACATAGAAGTTATTGTGGATACTTTCTTAATTCATGAGTTCAAAGATAATCCAGGTGATGCTCGTATGCGACTTTCTGAAGCCGTGGAAAGAGCTCTTATTGAGTCAGAAGGTTTAGTTATAATTAAATTAAATGATGAAGAATTTTTGTTATCTTCCAAGTTCTCTTGCCCGAGAGATGGTTTTTCTTTTCCAGAAATAGAACCAAGATTATTCTCATTTAATTCGCCATATGGAGCTTGTCCCGCTTGTAATGGTCTAGGAACCAAATATTTTGGAGGTACTGAAGTTTGTGACGATTGTCATGGAGCACGTTTGAGAGTAGAAGCACTCAATGTTTTTATTGGTAAAAGAGAGAAACCTACTGCGAAATCCACGATTAACATTGTTAATCTTACTCATTTATCTATTGACCAAGTTGCTGATTTTTTTATTGAACTTGAATTAAGCGAACAAGAAAAAGAGATTTCAAAAGTCGTTATAAAAGAGATTGAATCAAGACTGGAATTCCTACTTAATGTTGGACTCAATTATCTATCTTTAGATAGAAAGGCCAATACTCTCTCTGGTGGGGAAGCTCAACGTATACGTCTAGCTAGCCAGCTTGGTTCAAGACTTGTCGGGGCTCTTTATGTGCTTGATGAACCAACAATCGGCTTACATCAAAAGGATAATGATAAACTCATAAAAACTTTAGAAAATCTTCGTGACCTCGGAAATACTATTATTATTGTTGAGCACGACGAAGATACAATATTTGCCTCGGATTATATCGTTGATATCGGTCCGAAGGCTGGAGTTCATGGTGGAGAAGTTATTGTCTCTGATTATTTAGATAAATTATTAAATGCTCCGACGAATTCTTCTAAATCAAGAACTTTAGCATATTTGCGCAATGAAGCACGTATTGAAATTCCAGAGAAAAGACGAACAAGTGAAAAAGGAATATTACGAATAGTCGGTGGAAAAATTTTCAATATTAAAAATATGAACGTAGAAATTCCTCTTGGGAAAATGGTTGTCATTACTGGAGTTTCTGGTTCTGGTAAAAGTTCTCTAATGTATGAAATTATTCACAAGAATCTTCAAGCTCGTTATGAAAGAAAATATAGGACGGCTACAGTTTTTAACTGCGCATCTTTCACAGGGGCAGAATATTTATCACGAGTAATTTTAATAGACCAATCTCCAATTGGTCGTACTCCACGTTCAAATATATCCACATATACTGGGTCTTTTACTTTTATTCGAGATATTTTTGCAAGTTCTGAAGAAGCAAGACTTCGTGGTTGGAAAGCAAATAGATTCTCTTTTAATGTAAAAGGTGGACGTTGTGAAGCTTGTGAAGGAAACGGCGAAATAGCAGTTGAAATGCATTTCTTGCCAACTGTCTATGTTACTTGTGATGTCTGTAATGGTAAAAGGTTTGATAAAGAAACCCTAACGATAAAATACAAAAAGAAAAATATTTATGAAGTCTTACAGATGACCATCGAAGAAGGACTAAAATTCTTTGAAGATATTCCAAATGTGTATGACAGATTGAAAACTCTGATGGATGTCGGGCTTGGCTATGTAAAGCTTGGTCAATCAGCTACGACACTCTCAGGTGGAGAAGCACAACGAGTCAAAATTTCCTCAGAACTTTATCGACCTCACCTAGAAAAAACAATTTATTTACTAGATGAACCAACAGTTGGACTTCATTATGATGATGTTGCTAAACTTTTGGAAGTTTTAAATAAGCTTGTAAATAAAGGTAATTCTGTCGTCTTAATTGAACACAATATGGATATCATAAAAAATTGTGATTATGTAATTGATATTGGTCCTGATGGCGGGACAGAAGGAGGAAATTTAGTAGCTAAAGGTACTCCAGAAGAAGTTGCAAATACACCAGCAAGTTATACAGGGAAATATTTGAAAAAGGTATTGCGTAAGAAATAATTTTTTATGAAAAGCCAATATTTTAAAAAATTAAAATTACCTAAAAATCCAGGAGTTTATTTTTTCAAAAAGGGAAACGATATTTTATATATTGGTAAAGCTACAACGCTTTCCGATAGGGTAAAAAGTTATTTTGGAAAAGATTTAATTGCTACTCGTGGTCCACTTCTTTTAGATATGGTGACATTATCCACTTCTATTAAATGGCAGGAAACTGACAGTGTTCTCGAAGCTCTTATCCTAGAAGCCAATCTTATAAAAAAATATCAACCTAAATATAATACAAAAGAGAAAGATAATAAAAGTTTCAATTATGTTTGTATTACCAAAGAATCTATTCCTAAAGTTTTAGTTATACGTGGAAGAAATTTAAAAAAAGAAAATTACAGCTCTGTTTATGGACCTTTCCCAAATGGAATGCAGTTGAAAGAAGCTATGGTTATAATCAGGAGAATTTTCCCCTATATAGATGAGCAATCAAGTAAAAGGAATAACAAAGAATTTTATAAACAACTCGGATTAGTTCCGTTAATTGGTGCAACTTTGCAGAAAAATTCTTTTCAAAAAGTCCTCGGATCTCCTCACCAAAGTCCTTTAGAAGTTCGGCCAGACATTTTTAAAAAGAACTTTTCTGCTTTGTTGCAAGAATACAAAAATAATATTAAAAACCTTAAATTATTATTTGAGGGCAAGAAAAAAAGTATAGTAATAAACCTCAAAAGAGAGATGATAGTTTATGCAAAGAAGAGAGAATTTGAAAAAGCTGGGGAGATAAAAAGGAAAATTTTTGCACTGGAACACATCAATGACGTAGCTCTCATTAAAGATGACAATATTGTTCCCAAAAGTACTTTCTCATTTCGTATTGAAGCTTACGATATTGCTCACATGGGTGGCTCAAATATGGTTGGAGTAATGACAGTCATAGAAAATGGAACACTAGCGAAAAATGAATACAAAAAATTTATAATAAGAACTCAAGACAAATCAAATGACACGGGTGCTTTAGAAGAAGTTCTTTCTCGTCGTTTTCGACATATAGAATGGGGTTTACCAAACCTTATTGTGATGGATGGAAGTACAGCACAGATAAATGTCGCCAAATCAGTACTTTCTCGATATCAATTTAAAATTCCCGTTGTTTCCGTTGTTAAAGATGATAAACATAAAGCGAGAGCCATCATTGGAGATGAAACAATAATTAAAAAATATAAGAAGCTGATACTTTTAATAAATAGCGAAGCACACAGATTTGCCATCGCTTTTCACAAAAAAATGAGAAATAAAGATTTTCTAGGATAAGTTTACTTCAAATTGATACATAGTAGAGGTCGGAAACGAAATAGTCTTATCAAAGGGGCTTTTGAGCGCGACGGCGCGAAAACTGAACGAATTTTCAGTAGAAAATTGGTGTACCCTTTGAGAAGAGCTATTTCGTGAACGACTATAATTTTATACAATGTATTTCTCAAAGACTATTTTGTTGCTGACCCTATAAAGTTTACTCATGTATCGTTTGTTGTTATACTATACCTATGATTAAAGTTGGAGTTATTCGTGGAGGTATAAGTGGAGAGTACAAGGTGTCACTTGCAAGTGGTGCTCAAGTTCTTGAGCATTTACGAAGTGATGCAATGAACAAAAAATATTCTGCCGTTGATATTTTCATCGACCGAGATGGTATTTGGCATATAAATGGCATTCCGACAGCGATGAGTAAGATAATGCGCAAAGTTGATGTCATTATAAATGCTCTTCATGGGGATTATGGCGAAGATGGTAAAGTTCAGCAATTGCTTGAACAATGGAAAATCCCTTACACAGGCTCAGGTCCTTTTTCTTCAGCTATTGGTTATAATAAATTTTTAACAAAAAAAGAATTTGCTAAACTCGGGATTAACACACCTAAACATATTCTTTTCCCAGCATATCAAGCAGATTTTGATGAACCCAAAGAAAGATATGCCCAAAATAAAGCCCGTGAAGTTTGGGAACGTCTTCCACCACCTTGGATTGTGAAGCCTCTGACTGGAGGGTCTTCCATGGGAGTGCACGTATGTAAAACATTTCAATCATTAATTGATGCTTTTGAAGATGGAGTAAATGAAAAAGTTAGTATCTTGGTTGAAGAATTTATTAAAGGAAAAGAAGCAACAGTTGGAGTTGTAGATGAATTTCGCGGAAAGAAAATCTACACTCTTCCACCAATTGAAATACGAATTCCAAAAACCAGTACATTTTTTGATAATGAAATAAAATACAATGGTAAATCACAAGAAATCTGTCCAGGTAATTTTACCGACAAAGAAAAGACAGAGCTTGAACGTCTGGCTTCGCTTATTCATACTGGGCTTGACCTCAGCCACTATTCAAGAAGTGATTTCATTATTCATCCCAAGAGAGGAATATTTGCTCTTGAGGTAAATACTCTACCAGGACTCACTGGTGAATCATTAATGCCAAAAGCACTGAACGCTGTAGGTTCCAATCTACCAGAATTCATAGACCATATAATCAAACTCGCAATAAAGAGGAAATAATTTATTTAATCTAACGCTTTTTATATAGCAGTTTCTATTTTCTTTTTGCGGAAAATATTGATGATATAAAACATATATTTTGTACCATTTTTTGAGAGATTGAATAGGATTGCGATTGTAAACAAGAAGATTGCGATTTTTGTACTATAGAATGCCACGATTATTGCCATTATTGAGGAAACGACAGGGAAGAGAATGTGTGCATTTGCATGTTCGTTATCAGTTTTTGTAAATGGTGTATTTTCTATTGTTTCCGATTTTATAGCATATCGTCGCATCATATACAGTGACATTCCTATCAGGATACTATTTATTGCAAAAAACATGACGGCAGTTAGAGAGTTGATATATTTTCCGAGGAAATGAGAAGAAAAGGGGACGAGAGCGACGAGGAACAAGAATATTCCACTTAGATTTGAAAATTGAACATCAATATTTTTTGCTAGAACTGATGCAATGATATGATGTGAACGCCAATAAGTGAAAAGAAGAGAAAAAGAGAGAAGATAACTTAGAAAAAGGGGAGCCATAGCGACGAGTGATTTAACGAGTATATGGTCGCTTACCAAACTTGCATACTCAGGTACACGTATTTCGAAAACCAGAATAGTCATAACAATAGCAAATATACCGTCTGATAATTGGTCTAATCTTGATTGTTTCATCCCGTTAGAAGCAGGTCTCGGTCGCCATTATTAATAACAAACCTATATCTGCTGAATTAATTTATAATATTTAAATAATATCTGTAACTTATCCCGTGACCGAGGCTTCTAACGGGATTTCATTTTTATAGTATATCATAATGAAAATTATTAGGAATATCTAACCTGTTTGGTATAATGATATCACTATGTATCCCGTTAGAAGTCATATATGTAATATTAATTACGGGAATTACATTAAGAAGATATTTAAATTTTGAGTTTTATTAATTAATCTATGTATGAGAATCTAAAGATTCTCTACTTCTAATAGGATGTATATCATTTATGCTTTACTTGGGGCTGTCATGGCGAGTGCTGGAACTATTTTTGCCAAACTTGGTTTAAAAGGAGTTGATGCAAATTTACTCACTGCTATTCGTGGTATCGTGATGGCTCTCATCGTTTCTATTGCAGCTCTATCTTTTGGTAAACTTTCTGTCACGGCGCTACATTCTCTTTCTCAAAAACAATGGATATTTGTGATTTTATCAGCAATAGGAGGAGCTTTATCTTGGTTATTCTTTTATCAAGCTCTTTCAGTTGGACCAACAGTTGCAGTTACAGTTATAGATAAGTTATCTATTGTCCTTACAGCGATATTAGCTACTATAATTTTGTCCGAAGGTATAACTCTCCAAATGGGGATAGGGCTTGGTTTTGTATTTCTTGGAACAATATTAGTTGCAGTTCCTTGGGAAAAAATTCAAAAATTATTTAACTAAATATTTACAAATATAATTAACAAAATATAATGGTATAATTATCTTATGCAAACATACACATGGTACTCACAACTTATAAAGCCAACTTGGGCGCCACCTTCGTGGCTCTTCGGTCCAGTCTGGAGTGTGCTTTATATTCTCATTATTATTTCGTTTGGTACGGTTTTCTATAAAGTTTTCACAAAGCAATTACCCGTTATAATTATTTTGCCTTTTGTTTTAAATTTATTATTTAATGTTATATTTACCCCAATTCAGTTTGGTTTGCAAAATAATTACCTCGCTGCTCTTGATATTATCCTTGTTCTTGGAACTCTCATTTGGGCAATGATAGTCATTTATCCTTATTTCAAATGGATTGCGCTCATAAATATTCCGTATTTGCTTTGGGTTTCTTTTGCAACTGTTCTTCAACTTACTATCACATTTCTAAATAGATAATGATGAAAGCTAAAATTGTTGTTGTAAACGACATAATGCAACAAGGTTATAAATATAACCTTGTTGAGCCTATTGGTAAAAATTTTCACAAAGATTTCAAACCGGATTTAACACCGAAACAAATGCTTCACCTCGGTGTTTTTGGTGGGGAATATCTGTCTGATTGTCAAAAAGAATTCCCGAAGAATTGGTTTACCGGTGTGAAATTTTCTCACGGATTCCACAATGCAAAATTAAATTATTTTGGTGTGAATGCTAGCCAGCCTCTCTCTGTCTGGCAAAAGAAAGGTTGGATCTATAAAGATGATCCAAGAGGATGGTTCCATTGGTATTGTAGGTATTATATGGGGCGAAGAATTCCGAAAGAAGACGACAGACAAATAAAAAGATGGCGGGCTATGGTTCGTCATGTTGCTCAAATATCCAAAAATTGCAGAAGGGAGGATTTATCTTGCAGGAAAGTTCAACGCCAAGCTCTTCTTCACTGGGCGTATGATAGTCGAAAGATTTAAAATTAGGTTATGCCGAGATAATAACATTCTCACATTCTTAAGAATGTGAGAATGTTATATAATAAGAAAATGGTGACAAATAAATTAAAAACTAGTAAGCAAATTGAAAGGCATTTCAAGGGGGTAGCAAATCATCGTCGAATTGCAATGATGGGAAAAGAAACACTTATAGATTTATATTGAAACTCTCTAATAGGGAAGAAAATAATATCAAATCAATAAATATAGAACATACAAGATTGATTCCTTCTGAAGTAAAAAAGGAAGTTTGGAAAAGAGATGAAGGTAAATGTGTCTTGTGTGGTGATAATAAAAATTTACACTTCGATCATGATTTGCCTTTTTCAAGAGGTGGAACAAGTTTATCAGCGAATAATATAAAACTACTTTGTATGAAGCACAATCTTCAAAAATCAGATAAGATTGGATAGATGCCCGTTTTAATTATATATTCATTATTTGTTGATATCATTGTAGTAGTTGACTATTATAAATAATAATGTTATAAGTACATATACTTTTTATTTTATATTATGTATAATTAATAATAAGTATAAGTACAAGTATATAAAAAGATGAAATTAATGAAAAATAAAATAAATAATAGCCGTACTGGTAAGTGTATATCTGCGTTGGTTCGTTTGCAGTTAGAAGATAATAAACTTCCTGACCTTTCTCATGTTGAAAAAACTAAATTCGATCATGCATTAGCAATCGATCAGCTTTATTATTCAAGTAAATTAGAAGGTTCTCACCTAACAAAAACTGATCTTGAAAAAGCTATCCATGGAAAAGACATTTAAAAGGTCTAAAACGGAAGAAGAATTAAAGGAAAGAGAGGCTGCTGGATTATGGAGTGCTCAGGCTCTTACAAGAGTTATTGCAGAAAGCGATGAGAAAATCACGCTCGAAGTTATTTTACGTATCCATAAAAAATTTTTTGAAGCCGTAAGACCAGAAATTGCGGGTAGATTTAGATTGCCAGGAGAGGATATAAAAAAACTTAAATACATAACACCTCCTCCTGGTGTTGCAGTTCAAGAAGAAATGTATAAATTTTGGAGGGAATTAGATATTAAACTATCTAAAATACAACCTACTTTTGCTGGTAAAAAAATAACTAAAACATTTTTTAAAAAAAGAAATGCTGAAATTATTCCTATTGCGGCGTGGACTCAATACCAGATTGCCCGTATTCACCCGTTTGGTGAAGGCAACGGGCGAATGGCAAGATTGATGACGAACTTTATACTTATACGTTATAAACTTCAACCCACAGATATAAAATATGAGGGTGAAAATAAGCAGAAATATTTACAATCTCTAGGTGAAATTGACGATAGGGATGATTACAGAATGTTAGAAGGACTAATTCGTAAAGGTATTATTGCTTCATATCAAAAACTGATTAAGATAAAAAATAATAATAAAAACGGATAACATCATCCGTTTTTATTATTTACCTTTTTATTTTGGCAGTGAAATTGGAATAAATATGCTATAATTACGCTATTAGCATTAATTACAGCCGGGCGTATGCCTAGAGCTGAAATAACAATAATATGACAGAATTAAAAGCTTTGTGTATGAAGTGTAGAGATGCAAACAATAAGCCAACAATGCAAATGATGAAAGATGTAAAGGTTGAAGAGAAAAACAATAGATATTCTGCAAAAGGGCAATGTAGTACTTGTGGAGGCAATCAATTCAAATTCCTCTCAAAAGCAGATGCCGATAGTTTAAAAAAGTAACTCCCACCCTATTCTATCATTCCAACATTCTCAAGAATGTTGGAATGATTTATAAGGGTCGCTTTGTGACGAAGAGACAAAAAATTTATGAAAAATAAGAAAATTTTAAACGGAGGATATGTTGGACTTTTAATGCTTCTTATTGGAGTGGCGATTATCACTTATTTAATAGTTGGAACGGATTTATTTACTGGACAAAAGGAGGGTAAGAATATGATAGAACAAGGTCAAGATAGTATAAATCAAGCAAAAGCTGCTAAAGATATGATTGAGCGAAATAACATAAATTCAACTAAAGAGTAGTAGATTTTGATAAAAATTCATTACAAGGTATAATACAACCACAACTAAATAGTTAGTTATCAGGAGTATGGCGATCCTCCACCGCATGAATTGCGGAGCGGAGAACGAGCACTGGCTCGAAGACCCATCAGCAACCTACAACGTAAGGTGCTAAATCCAGCCAAATAGTGGAAACACTATATTGGAAAGATAAGACTAGTCATCTATATCTTTCCTCATTATGAGGAATTTTTTAATTTAAACCTAAAACATTTTAAACCTAAAACGCTTTGCGTTCGGTTAAAGAAAATGTTCGGTCAAGAATCAATCATGTCGATAAGAACAGCCGAGTTTGTGTCTCCAAAGCATCCAGATAAAATCTGTGATTTTATTGCCGATAGTATTTTGGATGCGTATTTAGAAAAAGATAATAATAGTCGAGTAGCAATAGAAGTAATGGGTGGGCATAATTTAGTTACAATAAATGGGGAAGTGACTTCAAAAGCAAATCCAGATATTGAAAAGATTGTGAAAGGTATAGTAGGGCAAGATTATAAGATTATTTCAAATATCGTTCTACAAAGTCCGCAAATTGCTCAAGGTGTAGATACGGGCGGTGCAGGCGACCAAGGTATTATGAAAGGTTATGCTACGAGTGAGACAAGAGAATTTCTGCCACTTGAATATAGTTTGGCTCGAAATTTGTGTCAAAAAATATTTGAAGTTTACCCTTATGATGGGAAGACACAAGTAACGATTGAAGAAGGAAAAGTTACGACAGTTGTGGCGAGTTTTCAAAATACAAAAAATAACGAACTTCTAGAACTTGTGAAAAATATAATTGATTCAAAGGAGTATCTTATTAATCCAGCAGGCGAATGGACTCAAGGAGGATTTGATGCAGACACAGGACTCTCGGGAAGAAAATTAATTGTAGATAATTATGGACCAGAGATAACAATCGGTGGAGGTTCCTTCTCGGGTAAAGATTATACGAAAGTTGACCGCTCTGGCGCTTATATGGCTCGCAAAATTGCTGTTGATTTACTCAGGAAGCATAAGGCTAAAGTTGTCGAGACCAAGCTTGCCTATGCTATAGGCAAATGTGAACCCGTAATGGCGGTGGCTATCGTAGATGGAAAAGAGTTTGAAATTACAGGTTATGACTTAACTCCAATAGGAATACACAAACATCTAAAACTTAACGAAGTTAAATTTGCTGATACTTGCACTTGGGGACATTTCGGAAGGGGATTTGAATGGGAGTAAGGAATGCTTCGCATACAATAATGACGTGTGGTCACAAGTATTTTTCTGTTGAAAAATCTCGCGACCCCGCCTCGCGCCGTCGCGCTCCGGCCTCCACAATTTAAAAAACTGTCGTTTAGACAGTTTTTTAAATTGTGGACCTTAGCGGACTCGGACCGCTTACCTCCTCATTGCAAATGAGGCGCTCTACCAGATGAGCTAAAGGCCCAATTCAGATATCTTACCTTATTTTATATTTTTTGCAACCTATAAAACTATAAAAAAGTATCAGATGCGAGGCGCAGGCGAGAATTAAGACCGAGATGTAGTCAACCTACATTGAGGGAATAACCGGAGCCTGCAACAAAGCAGATGATGTTTTTTTATAGTTTTATCTAAAATAAAGAATATATTGCAGCTAATGCAGTAGCTCCCATAAAGACCGTCGCAATCCAACCGAGTGTTTTTGTCACTTTTCCATTTTTGAATTCCCCCATAATTTTTTTACTGCTACTTATTCTAACTATGAAAATAAGTATTATAGGAGCGACGATACCATTGGCGATGGCAGAATAAATAAGTGCTTTAATTGGATTGATGCCAATAAAATTGAGAAGTATGCCGATGATAATAGAGACGATTATAACTCCATAGAAAGCATGAGCGGTCTTGAATTTGCGGTATAATCCTTCTCTCCAGCCAAAACTCTCTGATATCGCATAAGCTGTTGAACCAGCCAAGATTGGGATGGCGAGTAATCCTGTCCCGATAATTCCAATAGCAAAAAGAAGTGAAGTGAAGCGTCCAGCAAGTGGGGCAAGAGCGGAAGCAGCATCGGCGGCTGTTTTAATATCGGTGACTCCGCTTTTAAATAATGTATTAGCGCAGACAGCAATGATAAAGAACATAACCAAATTTGAAAGGAACATTCCTACCCAGATATCAACTCGCATTTTTTTAATTTGAGAAATGTTGGTTCCTTTACGGGACTCGATTGTTACTTTGCCTTCTGCTATCTCTTCTTCAATTTCTTGAGAAGTTTGCCAGAAAAAAAGATATGGAGAGATTGTCGTCCCAAGTATTCCAGTGATAAGAAGAATTTGAGTTTTAGAAAATGTAATATGAGGAATAAGTCCATCACGAAGAAGTAGAGCCCAATCCATATTTATTATAAATCCGGTGAAGATGTAAGCAAAAACAGCAAAGACTAACCACTTGAGATATTTGGCATATTTTTTATATGGAACTAATATTTCCAAAGTTAATCCAGAAAGTCCGGCAAAAATAACAAGAAGGACAAAAGAAGAATTAGGAACTATTAATTGAAATGCTTTTGCCATTGCTCCTAAGTCGGCGCCAATATTTAAAGTATTGGCAAAAAATAAAAGAATAGTACAGGCATAAAGTATATATTTTGAATATGTTCGTTTAATATTTGAAGCAAGTCCTCGTCCTGTGACGAGGGCGATACGAGCGCACATCTCTTGAATGGTGGCTACGAATGGATAAACCCAAGCCGAAAGCCATATCAAGCTCGTGCCGTATTGAGCCCCAGCCTGTGAATATGTAGCGATTCCTGCGGGGTCATCATCAGCGGCGCCAGTTATAACTCCAGGACCGATTTTTTTTAGATATTCTTCACCTTCTTTTAGAAAGGATTCTTTGGTAATATTCTGTTTGTAATAGGGTCGCGAAGCAGGAAAATCTTTTTGAGATGGTCTGGCTCCTCGTCCTCCCTCATCCGAGGACCTCGCAAAAAGATTTTCCTGCGTAGCGTCAGATGTTTCTTTATTTTCTTCTTCCATATTAGACTATTATACCCGGTAGTAGAACTTTATGGAAGTCTCACTACCGGGTTATACTATTTTTTTGAAATTTGATACAATTCATATAGCTATGTTAAGTAGGCCAAACAAGATTCAAATAATTAAATATGCTCCTCCACCTCCAGATTTACCAGTCTTAGGTAAGTCGGACCCAAGTGAAGTAGTCTTCATTGGAAGAACGAATTATGTCGCATCTCTTGAAGAAAAGAAATTCGTTTTTGGAATTAAACGTATCGACCGCAGACGTCATATGTATATTGTCGGTAAATCAGGAGTTGGTAAATCAAAACTCTTGGAGTTGATGGTTCGTCAAGATATCGCTTATGGACAAGGCGTATGTGTTATAGACCCACACGGTGAGCTTATCGAAGATATCTTGAATTTTATGCCAAAAGAAAGAATTGAAGATGTCTGTATTATTGACCCAGGTGATATAGAATATCCATCATCATTTAATCCACTTGCCAATATTGACCCAAATTTTAAACATCAACTTACTCAAGGTCTGATAGAAGTTTTGCGTAAACAATTCGGAGCGAACTGGACTCCACGTCTCGAGCACGTCTTTCGTTTTACGGTACTCGCACTTCTTGACTATCCTCATGCAACTATGAGGGGAATGATTAGTATGCTTACTGACCGTAACTACCGTCAGAAAGTTGTGGAATATATTGGAGACGACATGGTCAAAAGATTCTGGGCAATTGAATTCGCTGACTGGTCTGAAAAATTCGATACTGACGCTATTATCCCTTTGGTCAATAAACTAGGGCAATTTCTTTCTGACCCGATGCTTCGAAATATTTTCGGACAGAAGCAAAATAAAATCGACCTTGAGCAATTGATGAATGAGCAGAAAATTATTCTGATTAATCTTTCAAAAGGAAAAATAGGTGAGGAAAATTCTTCTTTCTTTGGGGCTATGTTTTTAACCAAGATTAAACAGGCTGGTATGGCGCGAGCAAAACTTGATCCAAAAGATCGTCATGATTTCTATTTATATGTCGACGAGTTCCACAATATTGTTACCGATACTTTTGAAAATATTCTATCTGAGGCTCGCAAATACGGTATAAATCTTATTGTGGCTCATCAATATGTCGGTCAACTTATACCAAAAGTTCAGCAAGCAGTCCTTGGTAATACCGGTTCGATGATTTGTTTCCGTGTCGGAGGTGATGATGCGGTCAAACTCAAATCAGACTTTGCTCCAATCTTTGATGTCAAAGATATGATAAACCTCGGAGTTGGAGAATTTTTTATTAAGATGACGATTGATGGAGAAAGTTATGACCCATTTTCTGCCGAAACATTACAAGTGTTACCTGCTACTCATCCTTCTTATCACAAGGAGGTTATAGAGGCTTCTCGTCGCAAATATGCAATTCCAGCTGGTGAAGCTCAGAAATTAATTGCTGAAGAAGAAGCTACGATTATTCGCTCCGCTCAAGAAAAAGCCGCTATTACTGGTGGGACTAAGGAAAGAGAAGAAGGGGACGAAGAAGAAAAAGAAAATAAACCTAAAGAAGACAAAAAAGGTGGTGAACCTCTAATATAATTACTAATTAAAAATTAATAATTAAGAATTATAATGCAGGAGGATGGAACAAAATTCTATGAAAAAATTGCTTGTGAAGAGTGCTATAAGCAAAATATAAATTAGAACATTTGTTATCTAGACCACTTTCTAGATAATGTTATAATTAAAAAGGAAAGGTCGTCCGATCAAAATCGGACTCCGGCTTTGGTCGGAGTAGCTCAATTTATCTATATATTTTATGGTATTTATATATACAACATGTAAAAATATGGACGAAGCTGAAGAACTTGGATCACTAATTGTAAACAAAAAAATAGCTGCTTGCGTCGACTTATGGCCCATAAAATCATGTTATTTTTGGAAAGGGACGTTCCAGTGTGTGGAGCAAGCTATGCTTTTAGTTACTACTTTCGAAGCAAAACTCGAAGATGTGAACCAAATTATTTCTGATAATCATACATATAGTGCTCCAATGATTGCAGGGGTAGATGTCCGTCGAATAAATCATCCGTATAAAGAATGGATGATGGAAGTAATAGAATAATCCGCCAATTTATGGTAAGTATTTTATTTAAAGTGATTATTATTAATAAAAATTTAGGCGGACAAGTATGACTAATAAAACCGTAGCAATCTTTGGTGTGTTTGATGGGATACATGAAGGTCATTTATCTTTCATCATAGAGGCAAAAAAAGAGGGGAATCACCTTGTGGCTATTGTCGCACGTGACAATATTGTAGAAGAATTAAAAGGGAAGTTACCACTTTACGGAGAGGCAGAAAGAGTAAATGACCTTTTGAAAGTTCCGGATATTGACCTAGTCCTTCTTGGTGATCCACAAAGAGAAACTTATAATACTCTAAAAGAAATAAAACCAGACATTATATATATTGGCTATGACCAACAAACCTTATATGAAAATATAGATAAAATGATAAAAATTGGTAATCTACCAAAGATGAAAATTGTTCATGGTAAACCGCATAAGCCAGAGATTTTTCATTCTTCGATTTTAAATAATAAACAATGATTACGAATTAATAATTACGAATTAAAATGCAAACAATACTCAAATTCTGCTATCGCAGAATTTGAGTATTGTATTTAGTATGAGAGAAAACAAAAAAGGGGAGGATCTTGTGAAAAGAACCTCCCGATTGATCTAACCCTAAAACTAACCTAACCTATGAAAAAAACCCAGTGCGTTCGTTTGCCCCGAACAAATATATTCAAGAACGATTTACCTTTTAATTTAATTTTATCTTATTGAAAATATCTGTCAATAGTATGTACGCGTCCACCACATATGGCACTCATAATATCGTGAGCCTTTATTATTTGCGAAAATCTGGTACAATATAATTAATCTATGGATCCCGTTAGAGATCATTTATGTTTTATTACACCTATATATTAAAAAGCAAAAAAGATGGTAAACTATATACTGGATATACAAAAGATCTACGGAAGCGCCTTTTGCAGCACAATGAAGGTAAATCTGCACATACAAAAGGTAGAGGTCCGTTCATTATTATATATTATGAAGCATGTTTATCAGAAGAAAAAGCTCGGTCGAGAGAATTATTTTTAAAAACAGGAATGGGTAAGCGTTATCTAAAAAACAGATTAGGCGCTTCCTATCTCTAAACGGGATGGAGAATGAAATTCCACACAATCGAGACATAACTTATTTTGGCAAGACGAATTTTCGCAGTACTGATTCTGTTTTTGGAATAAAACGTAAAGACCGTCGCCAGCACATGTATATACTAGGAAAGTCTGGTACTGGTAAATCTGTACTTCTCTCCAATCTTATTATTCAAAATATCAATAACGGTGAAGGGGTTTGCGTCGTAGACCCACACGGAGAACTTGTGGAAGAAATCCTCCATCTTATTCCGGATTACAGAATGAAAGACGTTATCTATTTTAATCCGGCTGACACAGAATTTCATATTGGTTTTAATGTTATTCAACTTGATGACCCAAAATATAAACATTTGGTGGCTTCAGGGTTGATGGGTATTTTTACAAAGATATGGGCAAATGCTTGGAGTTCTCGTATGGAGTACATTTTAAATAATGCAATTCTCGCACTTCTTGATACTCCAGGAACGACACTTCTTGGAATTCCTAGACTCTTAGTCGACAAAGATTATCGTCAAATGATAATAGGGAATTTGAAAGACCCTGTGGTTAAGGCTTTTTGGGTTCACGAATATGAACAATGGCGTGACCAGTTTCGTAATGAAGCTATCGCTCCGATTCAGAACAAAGTTGGACAATTTCTCTCAACTTCAATTATCCGTAATGTTGTCGGTCAGCCAAAATCAACCATTGATATTTTCAAGATAATGAATGAAGGGAAAATTTTCCTTGTGAACGTTTCAAAAGGACGTATTGGTGAAGACAACTCGGCACTTTTGGGTGGTATGATTATTACTAAAATTCAACTTGCTGCGATGGAACGTGTCCGTATACCTGAAGATGACAGAAAAGATTTTTATCTCTATGTTGACGAATTCCAAAACTTTGCTACAGATTCATTTGCCAATATTCTTTCTGAAGCTCGTAAATATCGTTTGAATCTTACAGTTGCTCACCAGTATACTGCCCAGCTTGAGAATAAAGATGGTTCAAAAGTTCGAGATGCTGTTTTTGGTAACGTGGGGACAATGATTATCTTCCGTGTTGGAGCCGATGATGCTGACTTTCTAGAAAAAGAATTTGAGCCTGAATTTATGGCTCAAGATTTAGTGAACTTGCCAAACTTTAGTATTTATCTAAAACTTATGATTGATGGAGTAACTAGCCGTCCTTTTTCTGCAACGACTCTTCCTCCTATTAAAATAGATTTATCTAAAGGTATCAAAGAAAAGATCATAGAGTCATCACGTAAACTATATACTCGTTCACGAAAAGAAGTAGAAGATGAAATTTCAAAATGGAGTGGAATGCTTCAGGTAGGAGAAGGTGAAGCAAGATATAAAGCTGACTGCTCGAATTGTGGCAAGTCTACCATGGTTCCTTTTGAACCCAAAGAGGGCAGACCAGTATACTGCAAAGAATGTATGTATAAGATTAAGAATGGCGAGCTCAAACCAGAACATGGATTTGTAGCTTCTCGTTCAGCTAACCAAGAGGAGAAAGTTTCAACCGCTCCACTTGCTGCACTTGGAATAGAATTCAAACCCGTAGAAGGAAGAGCTCAAGAATTTCAGAAAAATGGACCAATTGGACACGGCGATTCAAGGAATTTTCCAATCAAACCAAACACTATTTCTCAAACACACCCAACTAATCAAACAGTAAAAGTAACACAACACTTCAGTGAAAAGAAAAAACATTCTGGACCATCTCCACTGTTGCGAGGGTTACTAGAGAAGATAGGAGTAGGTAATAAGGAATCACTAACTGAAAAAGGATTTAAAATAGAAGAAAGTATTACCTCTACACAAAAGCCAATGTCTCTCTCTGAATTAAAAAAACATAACAATGTTGCAAGTGGTGCTCCAGTCTTGGCTACAAAAGAAGCATCGGAAGAAAAGAAAGCATCTCTAAAAGATGTATTATCAAGAATGCACACACCTAACAATAATCATATATCACCAAATCAAAGTGAGCCAACTATACCAGAAGTTAGTGAAAAGCAAAAAGAGGTTGAAACTAAATCAGTTGAAGAAATAAAAAAACCAACTTATACAGATAGTTACAGTGACGCAAAGGATAAATTTGAGAAAGATGAAAAGACAAAAAAAGAAGAAGTTAAAGTAGAGGAAGTACAGCCAATGCAACCAAAAATAGAAGAAATAAAAATAGAAGAAAAACCAAAGGTAGAAGAGTCCCAAAAGGAGGAAGTAAAAATAGAAAAACCTGTCGCTTCGCCAGAGATTCCTTTTGCGAAGTCCTCGGATGAGAAAGGACAAGGAGGGAGCCTTTCACAAAAGGAACCTCCGGCTTCGCTTGACCAATCTAAAGATAATAATTCTTGGCAGAAACGCAAAGCAAAAAAAGAAGTTCCCGAAGATGTTTTACGTAGAGTATTAGAATAAATTTATTTTCATGAGCATAAAAATAATCAAATATTATATCGTTTTGTTGATAATATTTTTTTCTTGGGTAAGTTTAGCGAATGCTGATGTAATTATTAATGAAGTCCAATTAAGTCCAACAGGAGAACGTTTTGTAGAACTCTATAATCAAGACTCTTCACAAAGTCTGACAGGATGGTCCATTAAAAGAAAAACTGCAAGTGGAACAGAATATCCGCTTGTTTCTGCTAGTAGATTAGAAGGCAAATCCATCCAAGCTGATGGTTATTTTTTGTTAGTTAATGAAAATGATTATGTAGGTAGTGTTACACCAGATGCTACTTGGGCTAAGTCATATAATCTTGCAAGTGATAATACAATTTATTTATACAACCAGAATGGTATTGTAGTTAGTAAAGTCGGGTGGGGAGAAGCAAGTGACTGCGAAGGAACATGTATCCCTAATCCAACTAGTGGTCAAAGTATACAGAGGATATCTAGTACAAGTTGGGGTAGTGCTTCCCCAACTCCTGGCGAAGAAAATGTTCTAAGTTCTGAGGAAGAAACTAATAACGAAAATCTTACAGATACAACAGATGATACTGAGGATACAACCAGCTCAAATTCTAACTCTAAAAAAGATATACCAGAATTTCTTAAAATAACAACCCAAATTATAATTCCAAAAATAATCACTGCCCAGATTCCTTTTTCAATCAGTTCACTTACTACTACCAATAGGGGAGAAACTCATGCAGTTGGTAGATTTGTTTGGAATTTTGGTGACGGAATGGTGAGCGAAGTGAGGGAATCTAGTCCGTTTACGTATTCATATGAATATCCTGGGGAATATGCTCTAACCCTTTCTTACTTTGATAGTACTTTTAGTAAAGTAGCAGATGCAACAGATAAAATAATAGTAAAAGTTGTTCCGTCTGAGATTTATATAAGTGGAGTAGGGAATTATGTTGACCCATATGTAGAGATTGGAAATAAATCAAATTACGAGATTATTCTTTCAAACTGGATAGTTAAAGGGGGAGCTCGCTATTTTGTTATACCAGTAGGAACAACCATTTTACCAAATAAGAAAATAAAACTATCACCTAAGATAACTGGTTTTACAGGTGGTGATATAAAGTCAGTTGTTATTACTGACCCCAACAAAGAAATTACCGCTACTTATCCAATAGTAACAAGTAAATCAATACAAAAAAATTTGCAAGTTAATAAAAATATTAACAATACAATTTTGCCTGAAAATAATTTACAAAAAAATTCACAGGTTATAAACCTAAATGATTTAGGAGCAAGTGCTCAAAATGGAGGTATTGATATATCGAACTCAGTGTATCCTTTTGTTGGTCTTTTGTTGGTTATTGGGTTAGGAGTGACAAGTTTTTTACTTATTAAAAAGAAAGATAATAATGCCGATTATATTGAGAGAGAAATCAGAGCTGAAGATATGACGATAATTGAGTAAAAAAATAAACAAATATAAAAGCTTCTTCTCAAATAGCTCTCTTCAAAATGCATGGATATAATTCTCTCGAAAAATTCCTCGTGCTCGGCTCGAAAACCTCCCAAGGCATTTTTCAGAGACTATTTGAGAATTTGTTTTTATGAAACCAAATTTATTTTTTCTAGAGCTTTTGGGATTTTTTTGAAATCTTTTATTAGTGTTTCTCTCATTCCGCCATTATAAAGTGCGGCAGCGGGATGATAAAGTGGGAGAAAAGCCTGTTTGCCGAATTCAGGAGTTGATTTTATTAGAAGTTTTCCATGTAAATCCGAAATCATTTCCGTTGGGAAGAATCGAGTCATTGAGTGTCTCCCAAGAAAAACAATTAATTTGGGTGAGATTATTTTAAGCTCATTTACGAGCCACTCGTTGCAAGCCTCTTTCTCTTTTGGTTCCGGGTCTCGATTGTTTGGTGGGCGATATTTGACGATATTGGTAATATAGATATCGTCACGTTTTTTGCCGATACCTCCTAGCATTTCTTCCAAGAATTTTCCAGCAGCACCTACAAACGGAATTCCTTTTAAATCCTCGTTCTTTCCTGGAGCTTCGCCAATGAACACAATATCACTTTCTGCATTTCCATTACCAAAAACTGCTTGAGTCGCTGTTTTACGGAGTTCGCAAGTGCAATTTATTTCCCAGTATTTATTCAATTCGTCTAATTGTTCTCTTTTAGATTTCACTTTACTATTTTAGCATTTTTAAAAAAATAATATATTATCAATAGAAATTCTACTTATTGACTTTTCTTATTCTTTGTATTAATGTTTGGTTAAATAAAAATTAAAAAGGAGGTGTATTTTGAAAAAAGTATTTGCAATAATAACTCTCTCTTTAATGGCTGTTGCTAATATTTGGTATTGTTATCTTGCTATTAAAGGGGTTACTCATCCGACCTTAATGACGTGGGTTATGTTCTTCTTTGCTGTAGTTTTGAGTTTCAGTACATACTGGTCTTCTAAAGAACATGATTTGCTGAATAATGTATGCAATGTTGGCGATTTGATTTTGGTCTTATGTGTAATTATTGTGATAGCTTTTTTCAGTAATAATATAAGGCTTAGTATAAATAGAACTGAAGTTATTTGTCTTTCTCTGTCTGCTGTGGTTTTTATTTTTTGGAGAATCACTAAGACTCACGAATTATCAAATATTTTTATACAAATCATAATGGTTATCGCATATTTTCCAACTTTTCACCAACTTATAACGGTTTCAGGGATATCAGAATCCCCAATAGCTTGGAGTGTCAATTGGCTTTCTGCTTTAAGTGGAGTAATTACAGGTGTGCTAGGAAAAGACAAACTGGCAATAATTTATTCAGGAAGGTCATTTGTTATGATTACCATTTTGCTCATTCTGATTTTGAAACTAACGTAAAAACTGTTTATATTTTCATATAAGCAGTTTTTTTATTTTTTTATTTCAATATTTTTATGTCCGCTCCGATGGAGTTTAATCTTTCAGAGATTTCTTCATAGCCACGATTTATCATATAAACATTACGGAGAATTGATGTACCAGGTGCGGCAAGCATTGATATAAGAATAACCATAGAGGGACGTAGTGCTGGAGGGCAGACGACTTGAGCGGGTTTGAGTGGTGTACCACCTTGGACATACACGCGGTGTGGGTCAGCGAGAGTAATATTTGCTCCAAGACGATTTAACTCAGTAAAGTAAATGGCGCGATTCTCATAGACCCAATCATGGATCATGGTTTGACCCTTGGCACGAATCGCAATAAGCACAAAAAATGGAAGATTATCTATATTTATTCCTGGATAAGGATTTGAGTGAATCTTGTCAGAAAGAGCGATTAGTTTACTTTGCAATATTTTTATATCGGCTAATTTGGTTCGTCCATTGTATGAATAATACCTTTCCAATATTTTATATTTCAATCCCATTCTTTTCATTTTTTCTAATTCAAGGGAAAGAAAATCAATTGGGCATCGTGTAATTGTAAGCTCTGAGTCAGTAATAACTGCAGCAGAGATGAACATCATTGATTCAATAGGGTCTTCGCTGTTCCAGTATTCAATATTTTTATCAATTTCTTTTATACCATGAACAACTAATGTTGAAGTTCCAATCCCATCAATTTTTACTCCAAGGGCTTCAAGGAAGAAGCAAACTTCTTGAACCATATAGTTGGCACTGGCAAAGCTAATAGTTGTCGTGCCCTCAATTTTCGCTGCGGCAGTTAGGACATTTTCACAAGCTGTATCTCCAGATTCATACATTACAATATTAGCGGGCTTTAGCTTTCTAGCTCCTATTTCATAATTCATTGCAGTTGTTTTTATTTTTACTCCCAAATCTTCGAGTGCATAAGTGTGAGCTGCTATTGTACGTCTACCAAGATTGCATCCTTGAGCGTGTGGTAATTTAAAATTAGGAAGCAGATGAATGAGCGGACCCATAAGCATCACTACTGAGCGAGTTTGAATAGCTGATTCTACATTAATTTTTTCTAAGGCTAATTGTTTTGGAGGATTTAATTGTATTGAGTTGGGTCCTATCCACTTAGTTTGGACACCTATACTTTCAAGTATTTCAATTACTCGGTTGACTTCTTCAATGCGAGCGATGCCGTGTAGGGTAGTCGTCCCTTTATTTAAAAGGGAAGCACACAGCAAACCGACAGATCCATTTTTTGAAAAGTTTGTTTTTATCGTGCCACTTAATTTTTTTCCGCCGTTTACTTGGAAATCGATAGAATCATTAATTGCAACTATCTGATGGTCAAGAACTTTGCTTATTTTAAACAACAATTCAGTGGTGAAATTTTGCTCTCCTTTTTCCATACGAGGGATAGAGCTCTGGGAAGTTTCAAGTGCTTTAGCAAAAGCCTCTTGTGTCATTCCTCGACGTTCACGTAATTCCTTTATAAAATAACCTATTTTTTGTTGCTCGGTTGGTTCTTTTTTCATCCCAGTAGTAAAATTTAATATTAATGTAATTTATTGACCTTTTGTTTATTGACTCCGTTGTTAGCTTTCTCATAGTTAGAAACTAATCAAAAATTTACTACGGGACTCGTATTTACTATTTTATCTCATATATGATATAATTGCAATACTATGAAAATACAGGAATATGTGGATATCAAAGATTACTCAACTCTTCATATTGGAGGGCAATTTCGCTATTTTTCAGTTGTTTCTTCAACAGAAGAACTTACATCGTTTTATGCGATCGCACAAAACGATGTAAAGTACAAAGAAATACCTGTGTTTATTTTAGGGGGAGGCTCAAATATTGTTTTCTCGGATGGGGTTATTAATATTATGGCACTTAAAATAGAAATTAAGGGTTTTGAAATTATTACTGAAACAAATGAATATACAGATATAAAAATTGGGGGAGGAGAAATATGGGACAAGATTGTTGAAAAGACTGTTGAAATGAATTTGTCGGGACTCGAAGCTCTTTCGGCAATTCCAGGGACGGTTGGAGCAACACCAGTTCAAAATGTCGGAGCATATGGAGCCGAAGTGAAAGATACAATTACAGAAGTAGAAGTTTTTGACATGAAAGATAATAAAATTAAAATCATGCGAAGTGCAGATTGCAAATTTGGTTATCGTGATAGTATCTTTAAGAACGAAGCCAAGGGTAGATATATTATAACGACAGTTACTTTTAGATTATTTAAATCAGGATTTAAAATACCTAGTTATCCTGGAGTTAAGAGATATTTTATAGATAATAATATCAATAGCCCCACATTAAAAAATATTCGTGAAGCGATTATTTATATTCGTAGTCAAAAGTTACCAGACACTAGGACGGATCCAAACGTTGGTTCATTTTTTAAAAATCCAATAGTTCCAAAAGAAGATGCTGACCAAATAAATAAAAAATTCCCTAAAGCCAAATTTTTTCCAATTGATGACGAATTTACTAAAATTCCGGCTGGTTGGCTTATTGAAAATACTGGACTTAAAGGAAAATCATTCGGTAATGTTTCCATCTATGATAAAAATGCCCTTGTTCTCGTAAACAATGGAAATGCTACCAAAGAAGATTTATTAAAAGCCAAAAATGAAATAGTAAAAATTGTAGAAGAAAAATTCGGAATAACACTAGAGCAAGAGCCTGAGATAGTGTAATTACTAATTAAGAATTAATAATTTAAAAACAGATAACGAGGTTATCTGTTTTTAAATGTGCCGGAGGAGAGACTTGAACTCTCAACCCTTGCGAGACGCGATTTTGAGTCGCGCGCGTATACCAATTCCGCCACTCCGGCATTTATCTGGCTAGTATACCAAAATATGGATAAAATGCTAGAATATGAAGACTATGCCGAAAAACTTACCGCTTTCATATATAGAGATTTCAAGAGAAAATTTAATACATAATATCAAGCAATTTCGTAATTTGTTGAAAGGTAATACTAAAATTGCAGCTGTGATAAAAGCCAATGCTTATGGTCATGGTGATACAGAAATAGCTAAAATTGCGAGTGCTTATGTAGATTATTTTCAGGTAGATGATATTGAAGAATTTGAAAGAGTTAGAAAAGTCACAAAAAAATCAATATTAATATTAGGATACTTAAATGAGGAAGGAATAAAAATAGCAATTAAATCAAAAGCTATAATTACAGCTTTCGACCTCATCCACTTGTTTAAAATAAATCGTATTGCAGAGACCTTAAAAACAAAAGTAAAAGTTCATATTGCGATCGATTCATATCTAGGACGAGAAGGCATAATGCCAAATCAAGTAGAGAATTTTATAAAAGAAATTAAAAATTTGAATTATATTATTTTAGACGGAGTATATTCTCATTTTGCAAATATTGAGGATACAATGAATTTTACGCATGCTGAAAGACAAATAAAAACTTACCATGATTGTATTAAAATTTTTAATGAAAATGGATATAAGGACATAAACACACACATTTCAGCAACTTCAGGAATTTTAGTTTATGAAAAAGAGGGAAATCCACATAGTATTGTTCGTCTAGGAATTGGTCTATATGGAATGTGGCCAAGTGAACATTTAGAATATTTAAACAAAAAGAAGATTACTTTAAAACCAGTTTTGAAATGGGTGACTCATGTGGCACAAATCAAAACTCTTCCGGCGAATCATCCTATTGGGTACGGGCTCACTTTTATTACAAAGAAAACTATGAAGATCGCTATCATACCACAGGGTTATTCTGATGGGCTTTCTCGCTCATTATCAAACAACGGAGAAGTATTGATTAAAGGTAAAAAAGCAAAAATCCTTGGTAGAGTTGCTATGAATATGATGGTAGTTGATGTTTCTAATATTAAAGATGTAATGCCAGATGATGAAGTTGTAATCTTGGGTAAGCAGGGTAACAATGAAATAACAGCTGAACAGATAGCCAAAGAATCAGATACAATAAACTATGAAGCTACAACACGAATAAGTACACTATTGCCGAGAATAATTGTTTAATCTTGCTTTTTTAGGTATTTTATAGTATTCTAAGCAAATTATGTCACAAGATAGATTATTAAAAATGGCTTGCAGTACTTGTAAGCACACAAATTATTGGACAAGCAAAAACAAGAAACTCGTCACTAAAAAGATTGAGCTTAAAAAGTATTGTAAATGGTGTAAAAAGAATACTAAACATAAAGAAACCAAAAAATAAGAATCTCCCCAATTGGGGATTTTTATTTTATGGTTAATATGATATTATGTTATATAACCTTATAAATGGGTTCTGTTATGAAAAAAGATTTATAAATCAAGGCAAAAAATTTAAGGAAAAATGGGTACTCGATAAACGAGTTAAAGAGGCTACTGGGTGTGTCTAAAAGCACTATATCTAAGTGGGTAAAAAATATTGAACTTTCCCCTTTAGCGCAAGCTCGTATTGATAGTAATTATACAAAAGGACAATTAGCATCTCAAAAAACCATTAAGGAAAAAACTTATCGAAAAAACTTAGAAGCAGATATATTCGCGATAAACAAACTAAAAAATGTGAATTTGTTCTCGGAATTATCTTTATTATTATGCACAATGATATATCAATGTGAAGGAAGTAAATCTATTAAAGACTCTGTCACTTTTACAAATTCTGATCCGGATTTAATTAAAACTTTTTTATTTCTATTTAGGAAAAGTTTTGATTTAGATGAAAATAAATTTAGAGTTTTAATGCATCTACATAATTATCATAATGAAAATTTACAGAAGAAATTTTGGTCTAATATTACAGGAATTCCCATCCAGAAGTTTTTAAAGACTACTAATAAAGTAAATACTGGGCTTTATAAAAAGGAAGATTATCAAGGTTGTATTCAGGTTCGATATAAAGATGTAAAGATTGGAAGGATTATTAGCGCGGTTGCAAAAAAATTTATGGAAAGGTATAAATAGAGTTATGGGCCTATAGTTCAGTGGTAGAATTCTCGTTTCCAAAACGAGCGACCGGGGTTCGAATCCTCGTGGGCCCGCAGATTCACATGAATAAAAATTTTAAATATTTAGGTAGTATTAGCGTCTTTTTTGTTTCAGTATTATTAATATCAAATATTGCTTCGACAAAAATAGTAGATTTAAAATGGTTCGTCTTTGATGGAGGAACTTTGCTTTTTCCGCTTAGCTACATTTTCGGAGATATTCTTACCGAAGTTTATGGTTACAAAAGAACAAAGAGAGTAATTTGGCTAGGGTTTTTTATGGCGTTACTCATGTCCTTGGTATTTATTATTGTTGGTAAATTACCATCTGCTCCGGGGTGGAATAATCAAGGCGCTTATGATTTAATTCTTGGACTAGCTCCACGAATAGTAATTGCGAGTTTGATCGCTTATGCTTGTGGGGAATTTTCCAATTCATTTGTGATGGCTAAAATGAAAATACTAACCAAAGGTAAAATGCTATGGGTAAGAACCATTGGTTCAACTTTGGTTGGAGAATTTATAGATAGCATTCTTTTTATTGTAATTGCCTTTTGGGGAATTCTACCCAATTCGTTATTGATAACTTTAATAATCTCAAATTATATATTTAAAACAGCTATTGAAATAATATTTACACCAGTAACTTACAAAGTGGTAGGATTTTTGAAAAAGAAAGAAAATGAAGATTATTATGATAATGACACAAATTTTAATCCCCTTACTAACAAATAATTAATTTTTCTTCTTTAAAAATTTTGTAATTTCTTTTATAACTTTATTTTTATCTCTATTTTTCATTGGGTCAATCCAGATAATACTTTTATCTCTCTTAAACCAGGTTCTTTGGCGTTTGGCGAAATGCCATATCTCGGTATTTAATTTTTCTATCATCTCTTCTTTAGTCATTTCTTTCTGTAAATAAAGCGATACATATCTGTATTCAAGCCCAAAAGAATTGAGTCTTTTCCAAGAAACCCCATTTTTATGTAGGTTTTCTACTTCTTTAATCATTCCTTTCTTGGTACGAGAAAGAAGGCGAACTTTAATCCTTTCCTTGAGAATTTCAGGCGGTAAAGTTAAGCCAATTTTTAGAGTATCAAATTTGTTTTTGATTATATTTATCTCAGGAACCTTGCCAAGAGTTTTAGCTATTTCTATCGCACGGATTAGTCGAACCCTATTATTTTTATCAATATTTTTCGCTCTCACAACATCTATCTTTTTTAACATAATAAAAAGATTTTCTGTTGTTTTTTTCTCCAAAACTTTACGAAGTTTTTTATTTGGCGGAACATCAGGGAAGATAGTTCCATTTACAATTGCATCTATATAGAATCCTGTTCCACCGCAGATTATTGGTGTCTTGCCTTTATCTACAATATCTTCAATTTTCCCTAAAGCTTTCTTTTGAAAATCATTTACTGAAAAAATTTTAGATGGAGAAGTTATATCAAGTAAATAGTGATGGATGCCTTTCATTTCTCTCTTTGTTATTTTTCCAGTTCCTAAATCCATATCCTTATAGACTTGTCTAGAATCAGCTGAAATAATTTCGCCTTTTACTCTCTTTGCAATCTCCACTGCGAAATCACTCTTACCTGTAGCAGTTTGACCAAGGATGACTATGATTTTATCTTTTTTCATAATTAGTTTTGAAAGGGGGACAATATTGAAAATTTCTGAGTAGGTGTGGGCGCGCGCCGAGGCGAAGCCGAGGTAGGGATAAGCGAAGAAATTTTTAATATTGTCCCTCTTTCTTTTGTTATATTCGCACAAAAATGACTTTTTTGCTATAATCTGATTACTTGTCCCGTCAGAAATTCTTGATTATGGGGTAAGTAGGAAAGTAATTTTGATTTTATTCTGGACTTGTCCCGTACTAAATTCTCGATTACTTTGCAGATATTTAGTCGTAATTTATTCAAAATTAGTAGTTCTAATATAATAAATAATATTAGAATTTAGTATGGGATGGGATTCAAATCATTTATAACAAAAACAGCTCTTCGCATAAAAGGGGTATCTGCCGATAAAGCAGAAGAAATAGCAGAGCAACTCGACAAAAATCCAGAAATTGCCGAAAGTTTAAAAGCCCTTGAAGGGAATAAAGAAGTTAAGGAACTTTTTGAGAAAATAACAAAAGAAATTGATGCCAAGAAAAAAGGCGGGTTAGGGGAGCAATACGCCGCGGTTCTTGTGATGGGTAAATACAAAGCAGAAATCATGAAGCATCGTGAAGCACTTGAGCCACTTATGGGTTTGATGCAGAAATAAAATCTTTTATGGATGAATTAGAGAAAATCAAAAAAGATATACAAGAGATTAAAGAAAGAAATACTAGAGTAGAACTAGATAAAGCTTGGGAAACGAGTTTTGCTCGTAAGTGTCTTGTTGCTGTGCTTACCTATATAGTTATCGTTTTATTTTTCTTTTTTGCCCACCTTCCTAGACCATTTATAAACGCTATTATTCCAACTCTTGGCTTCATTCTCTCAACACTTTCAGTTTCTTACTTTAAAGAAGTTTGGATAAAAAATAAAAAATAGATTTATGCCTGAAATAAAGCCAATAATTTTACCAAAAGATAATGGTCCTCATAATTTTATTATTGAGTGGTGGTATTTCAACGGTCATTTACACGACAAAAAAGGTAAAAAGTACAGCTTCATGGATTGTTTTTTCAAGGTGGATCTAGCTAAAGTTAATATCCCACACATAGCACCTCATCTTATAGAAGACATTTTTAAAGATGGAGAATATCTTCATTTTGCTCATTCTGTCATTTCAGACATCTCAAAAAATAAAAGTTATAAAGAAATTCAAAATATTTCTCTGATATCAAAAGATAGTTTTAAGAAAGACCTTCTTTATATAAATTACAAGAATGCTCATATTATAGGAGAAAGTTTAAATGGAGAAATTATTGAAACAACACCTAATAACTTTCATCTTAAAACTAAGAATCTTGATTTAGATTTACATTCAAATAAAACTCCTCTCTTAGAAGGAGGGCACGGTTATGTAGGTACACCTATTGCTGGGAGTTATTATTATTCTTTTACGGATTTATCAATCAAAGGGACGATTAAAGTAAAAGGTAAAGAAGTTCCAGTTAGTGGTAGAGCATGGATGGATCATCAATGGGCAAATACCACCTACCGAGGTAAAGATAAATGGACTTGGTTTTCTTTTCACCTAGAAAATGATACAGAAATTATGTGTGTGGAATATGATACCCAAACAGGGACAGATATTTTGATAGATATAATAGATAAAGATGGAATTCAAAAACAATATAAAAAAGCAAATATAAATCCAAGTGGTAAATATTGGAAAAGTAAAAAAACAAAAGCCAAGTATCCTCTTTCGTGGCAAATAGAAATTAAAGAGGCGAACATTGTCATAAATACAAAAGCAATGCTAAAAGACCAAGAAATGATTTTTGGACAAATAAATTACTGGGAAGGTCCGATGGAAGTAATAGCTGAAATTAATGGTAAGACTTCAAAAGGAAAAGGTTTTATGGAACTTGTAGGATATCCATCTGATTACAATTATTTTACCCTTGAAAGTGGAGAACTAGAAAAAAGTATTTCTAAGAGAATGAAAAATTTTTTTAAAAATATCTAAATTACACAAAGTATTTTTATTTTAAATTGCTATATATAAAGTAAATAGATTTTATACCACTTCCACTCCGTCTACGTCCACATGTTCTTTAGGTATTATATGTTTATAAGTTTTAAATACGAAAATAAAGGTTATAAACAAGGTTAATCCAGCTATTATGAATGGTAGACTTGGATGTAATTCGTATACAGACCCTCCAATAACTGGTCCTAAAATCATTGACAGAGACATGAGAGAAGCAAGTATCCCCATCATTTCTCCTTGCTCATTTTTATTTGAAAATCCTATTATTTGGCTAGTCATAACAACTCGGAGTATTGATTGACCAAAAGCTGTGATTATCAATCCAAACAAAAAGGCAAATTTAAAAGGCAATGCCATTATTAAATATCCGAAAGCAAAAGGTATAAGCATCCATATCATTAAAAATGATTCTTTAAAATATTTGAGCCAGACTTTTCGAAGCATAAACGCTTGATTGATTGAAATTATTATTCCTACTAAAGCCATAAGTAATCCAGATGCAATTACTGTCCAAGAAAAAACTTTTGCAATATACAATGCAAAAATTGATTGATTGAGTGATATTGCAATACCAAAAAAGAGCCAAGCTAAATACAAAGGTAAAATATTTTTATTTTTGAAAGCTTTAATAATAGGAGAAAATGGATTCAAAGAAATTTTATTTGTGTTTCGGTTGTGATTTGTCTCAGGTAAAAAGAAATATGCGAGTATCGTATTTATGGTAGCCATTATCCCGACAATAATAAAAGGCAACTTCATACTTACATGAGAAAGGATGCTACCAACCAGAGGACCGACGATGAAAGCGATACCAAATATTGCACCTATAAGTCCCAGGTTGTGAGTTCTTTCTTTATCATCTTTTGAAATATCAATAAGGTAATTCTGTGCTGTTGAGATGTTTCCTGCAGCTGAACCATCAATTATTCTTCCCAAAAAAAGCCCAAAAATTGTCCTTGAGAATGCAAAAATAATCCAGCCTATTGCACTTGAAGCGAGACTTATTAGTAAAACTGGCCTTCTCCCAATTTTATCGGAGAGCATTCCTAATATTGGTGAACTAAAAAAAGAAAAGAGGGCGAAAACTGCGAAAAGTGATGTAACTACTATACCAGATACATGAAATGATTCTACATAAAAAGGCAAAATAGGAATAATAAGTCCCAATCCGAGGACATCCAGGAAAACAGTAAAAAGAATTATCAGTTTGGGGGAAATATTAAATTTTTTTTGTATTTTTTCTTTCACTTTTGTAATATTTTTTATTGATAGGTAGATACTAATGTTATTATATTATAACAAATTACACAACCTCTAAATTAATCCTTTTTACGAGATAATTTTGAGATAATTATCCCCATTTTTAATAGATATTTAGTTAAAACTATATTATAATATAGTTGATTACTATATCTGTTGAAATGAAATTTAAAACAAATAAAAAAATAATTTTTCTGTTCATTTTTATCCTTTCTCTTTCTCTTTTTTCAAGAATTGTTTTTGCTGTCTGGGACGGTAATCCTTATAATCCTGGAGAAATAAATAACCCTGAATGTTTACCATCACAAACAAATTGTGATGTTTTACCGGCAGTCGTTTCCGAAACCGACCCGGTCTTTATCGCTTCTCAAGCTTTCACGATTACGAATACTGATATTTCAAATTGGGGCTCGGCATATGGCTGGGGAAATCATGCAAGCGCTGGATATGTGACCGGGACACCTTGGACAACAATGGGTTATGTAACTGGAACTCCATGGACTTAGTATGGGCTACGTAACTGGAACCCCTTGGACAAGTATGGGGTATCTTTCTTCGTACACTGAGACTGACCCGATTTTTGTTTCATCTGAGGCTAACAATATAACAAGTACGGATATTACAAACTTGAGTAATCTATCGGGAACAAATACAGGAGACCAAAATTTGTCCGGGTTAATTCCGTACACTGGTGGAACGAGTAATGTAACTCTAAGTGGTATCACTGCTAGAACTTTTGGTATGTTAAGAAATACGACTACTGGAACTGCCGGGCAAGGTTTGACGGTTGATGCCGGGGGAGCAATAGCTGGAACAAACAACTTGATTGGTGGAGATTTAAATTTGAGCTCTGGTATATCAACTGGGCTAGGTTCATCATCAATGCATTTTTTTACTGCAACTGCCGGGTTAACGGGGGCAACGGATAATGTTCCTACGGAAAAAATGACAATATTGGGAAGTGGGAATGTCGGAATTGCTCAGACAAATCCTCTGGTTAAATTACAAGTAGGTGGTTCGATGTGGCTTGTTGCCACTAATCCTTACGTTAGATTCGGGACTTCTTTGAGTGGTGCTCCGGGAATAACAGGAAATGCTTCATCAGATTTGACACTCTATAGTTGGACAGGAACTGGCACTTCAAATGGAATAGCTTTTCAAACAGGAACGCCGCGAACCACTCAGATGTATTTATCTGGTAGTGGAAATCTTGGTGTTGGTACTATTTCCCCGACAACAAATTTTCAGGTTACTCAGACAACAACTGGAATTGGAACTGTTACCGTTTCGGGTAATACAACTGTTACTGGTACAGGAACACAATTCACAAATACATTTAAAGTTGGTGATAGCATAATAATTACAGCAACCGGAGAGACGAGAGCAATTGCAACTATAACTTCAAATACATTGATGACAATTACTTCAGCGACAGATACTGTTGATTCAGACTATACACTAGCGGGTGGTACGAGATTTTCTGTACTTGGAAATGGCAATGTGGGAATTGGAAATGCAACTCCAAGTAATTTACTTACTGTCGGAAGTGATTTGTTTACCGTGAATAGTAGTGGAAATGTGGGTATATCAGGAACATTGAATGCTTCAAATAATTGGTTCAAAATTGGTGGTTATACAATGGGAGGATTAAGTACGGCGAATACCAGAATGGATACAGGATTACTTTCTTGGATAGGTTATTATCCGACATTGGGTTTTAATGAATACTGGAACGGTACTACATTTAAATATGGAGCAACTGGCTATGGTTTTGGTATAAATGCAAATATTGCAACAGGATTACTAACTTTTTCTTCTTCAGCTACTGGAGTAAAAGATGCCTCATTAAGTCAAATCAGTGCGATGATCATCAATAGTATGGGGAATGTTAATATCGGGTCAACATCTTCAGTTTCCAACTTTCAGGTTTCTCAGGGCACAGCCGGAATTGGGACTATTACTGTGACAGGTAACACAACAGTAACCGGTACAGGAACACAATTCACAAATACATTTAAAATTGGTGATAGCATAATAATTACAGCAACCGGAGAGACGAGAGCAATTGCAACTATAACTTCAAATACATTGATGACAATAGCTTCGGCGACAAACACAGCTGGTTCAGCTTATACATTGGCCGGAGGCGATAGATTTGCTGTTAAGGGAAATGGTAATGTTGGGATTGGAACAACGGCACCAGTAACTGCATTGGATGTTGTTGGAACTATAAGCGTCAGTTCCAACCCTCTTTTCTCCTACGCATCAGGGAATGGGAATAATCAATCATTGGATGATATTTGGATGGCGTCAAAAATAATTAACCTTGGAGCCTCTTTTTCTGGAAGGACAAGTATATCATCCTCCTTACTAAATGGAAGTTATAATTTAAATATAACAAACGTTGATACTAACGGGGATATCATATTAACTCCTGGTGGACCATCAGGGAGTGTCGGAATTGGAACAACTTCTCCAACCAACATTCTCTCCCTCGGAGGTACTGCAGCTCGTACAATTTGGATGGAAAGAAATACAACTGCAGCAACCGCAGGACAAGGGTTAACATTATCATCTGGTGGTGCAATTGCTG
>Ga0247841_10001899_pt1 | contig 43838 bp, 41 predicted proteins | sample LaCruzMarch2015__2_FD_192410 | JGI IMG/M metagenome (GOLD analysis project Ga0247841, IMG submission 192410) | Freshwater microbial communities from meromictic Lake La Cruz, Castile-La Mancha, Spain - LaCruzMarch2015_18m | ecosystem: Environmental > Aquatic > Freshwater > Lake | place: Spain...
CATGCCTCAGCCTGTCAATCCTCCCGGAGGTGAACCACCGACCGGAGAGCCGTATGCGGTAGATCCGCACGTACGGTTCGGAGGGGGGAGCGGCCGGGTTTAACCGGCTGTTCCTACCCCTATCAAAGCCTTTGGGTTATCGCATCGTCAAGCCGAGCCACGGTCTTTTCCGGACTTTCCGTAAGGCTACCCCATACGTGTTTGATTTGGGGTCTGGGTTTTGAGGATGGGGTTTTTTTGTCGATAATCTCTCCGGCAACATCATCTACGGTCCCGACAAAGCGTTTCATAGTGTATGCAGCTATCTCCGTACTCATCTTCTTCTTGCCGGGCTTATTCGGGTCAGCATATCCCTTGTCCATCGATGTCTCTTGGATGGTGGATTACGAATTACCACCCCCTTCTTGTCCAGCGTGGCCACAGTTACAACGGCATCAGGCGGCAACTCCGGAGCGGGTTTCTCTTCATAATACCGTGCAGCGTCCTCACAAGCATCACCCACTATCCGCTCAAGGGACCTGATGGGGATGGTAACGGGAAAAATATCAGCAAAAACCTCACAAGCCTTCTCGTAACTCCCGTTGACCGCAAGCTTTGAAGAGATTTCCTGAAGAAAATATGAATAACCCCTTTGAGGAAGGTTGATTTCATCCTCCAACGGAAAAATACCCGCCGTGCCTGTTGCCTGGTAGTGAGCACGATTTATTTCAATGACCCCTAACAACAAAACGGCAAATATTCCCATTATAAATATTGTCGTGGGAAATCTGCCCGGCTGGAACGAGACTTCGGAAAACAGCGTCCAGTAGGTAAGAGCAATGAAGGATTTCTGTGAGGCCGAGTGTTTCCTGGGACTGCAGTTTTTAGGATACATCCGCTTCCTGATCAAGTCATATTTGACATGACTTTTTGAATCATCCCGAATAGTTTGGAGTTGTCAACGGGTTTTTCCAAAACTGCATCGATTCCGGATTCAGCGATTTTTCCCCGCGGCAAAGACTGTCCACCCCATCCGGTCAACAGTATGAAAGGCGTCTTGGGAATTCCCCTCTCCCGGCATATGGATCGGACCATACTGCCCACCTCCCAACCGCTCATTCCCGGCATCCCCAGATCGCAGATCACAAGATCCACCTCATGATCTCTAAAAAGATCAAGTCCTTCTGTAGCAGAGACTGCCGTCAAAACGGTCTGATGATGTAGGGTAAGCAGATCGTGGAGAAGCCACGCTATCGACTCTGAGTCATCGATAACAAGGATTTTTAGATTCAGGTCGAGCATCATGGTGAGGGAAGGCGATGCTTGAGGAGAAGATGACTCAGCAAGAGGTAACTTGACGGTAAAAATTGTTCCCTTTCCAACTTCGCTTGCCGCTGAGATTGTCCCTCCATGGCTGCTTAAGATCCCCTTGCTGACGGCCAACCCCAGCCCTGTTCCCATAACCCCCTTGGTACTCCAAAAGGGCTCGAACAATCTCTTCATATCCCCGGTGGGAATTCCCACACCAGTGTCCTGGATTTCAAGGACCACATGATCTTGAATCACGCAAGTCGTAATCCTTATGTCTCCTCCATTCGGCAGAGCCTCCGCAGCATTCTTAATAAGATTCAACAAGACCTCGAACAGTTCGCTTTCTTTTCCTGCGACAAAACAACCATCCGTGAGATCGAGTTTCATAACTACCCTGATCCCGTCTTTCTCAAGGTTAGTGCTCCACCATGGCCGACTTATCTCAGAAGCTTGTTTCACCACTTCGGATAAATCAAATAGTTTACTTTCCGAAGAAGTCGAATCAGCACGGATTTTGGCAAAACTCTGGAGACGTCTAACGATTTCTGAGCCAAGTCTTGAAGATTCACGAATCCGCTCAAGGTCGTCCCTGATTTGGAAAATGTTTCCCGATTCGAGGTGAATTAATGCCATCTCAATGCCGGCCGTTACGATCTGGAGCATGTTATTGAAATTATGGGCTACTCCTCCGGCCAAATCGGCTATGGCGCTCAGTCGCTCGGTGAGGACGTGTATATCGGCAGCCCTCTTGAGTTCGGTGATGTCAGTCAAGAAATTCAAGGTGGCAGGTCTGTCTTCCCAGTCGACAAGAACCGTGGTGAGCTGAACCCAAAGCATGTTTGAGTCTTTCCGAACAATTCTAAAAGGATAGATGTTAGGTAACGACTCGTCTCTCAGCCTTCTAATGTGACGTTCCAAGACCATGTCCCGATCATCCGGATGAATAAACTCAACAAAGGGAGTGGACAACAATTCTTCCGGCGAGTAGCCTAACAGTTCCATGGTCCTGGGATTTGAGAATATCACGTGCCTGTCCTGAGCGATGAAAATCGCTTCTTGGGCGTTCTCGAACAAGGATCGGTACTTGATGGCGGATTCTTCCAGGGTTCTGTAGAGCTTGGCGTTCTCTATGGATATGGCTGCCTGCGCTGACAGGACCTGCAACATTTCCACTCGGACCGGAGTGAAGGCCCCGGTGGTCAGATTGTTCTCCAAGTAAAGAACCCCGGACAACCGTCCGCCGTGCATGATCGGGAGACAGAAAACCGACATGAGACTCTTTCGTTGCACATAATCGTCATGCACAAATGCACCTTCACTCTTCGCATCATCCAAAATCACTGGTTGTTTTGTCCTTGCAACATAATTCACAATAGCCAATGGCAGTTCTTCGCTCTCCTCAACTCGAACCGTATTCAACTCAAATTCTTCTCCTCTCATCACACGATCCGTAGCTTCTATGAAGAGCGAACCCTTTTTTTCCAAAATCAGGACACCTTTTTTGGCCCCTGCAGTTTGAATCACTACTCTCATCAGCCTCTTGATCAAGTCTTTAAGAACGATCTCACCCGAGAGCGCTTGCGAGGCTCTGAGGACTGCTGCCACGTCGAGGGAACCGTCTGGATCAGTGCGGATAGTCTCTGGATGAATGACAGCACCATTGGATCTGGATATCGTCAATAAAGAAGTTCTTCCAAGCAACTCAGGATAGGTATCATTTATATGCTTGACCTTAGCATGTGCGCCCCACCTCAAGTAGCAATACCGAGCTTCCTCCATGTAAGCTCTTGCGCTCACTGTTTTCCCAGTGGACAAGGAGAATATCGCCGCCCTTTCGTGGGCCAAAGCTTCTTCGTTGATGTATTCATTGTCTCTCGCGAGCTTGATGGCTCGCTCATAATGATCCGCTGCATCATGGTTCCGTCCCAAGACTCGAAATCGCTCAGCCTCAACCAAATTGAACTTGTGCATATAATTCATGGGTGCTGTAAGACTCCATTTCTGAAGTTTTTTCTGATTGGCAGTCACTTTTTTCAAAATCTCTTTCTGTTGTCTTGCACCCGATTCACTATAGATACCCAGCAGAGAGAGGGAACCGTAAAACGCAGTTAAGGGAACCAGAACAGTCCCTTGGGCGCTGTCCAAGTATTTTTCAGCTACAGTGGAATTATCTACGGCCGATCGATAGTCTTGAAACAGATAGCTTAGAACAAGTTTATGTACAAATGTAGCGAGAATAATAGCCCGTTCATTAGCCTCAAATAAGAGAGGCAACATCTTTTCTTCATCATAGGCTTCCCCTATCAGACGGCAGGCGTTTTCAGAATAGCCCATCAAGTTGAGAACTCCTTGGCGGTAGAGTTGCGTCAAATACTTTGTGGTTTCCTGCTTTAGTTTCCCTATTGCATGAACGTATTTCGCCATTTCTTGTTCAAGCCCGGGAAGTTCTTTTCCGGCAGCGTAAGCCTGGGTGCAGGAAAACGCTCCGGACAGGGCCGCATATTCCAGATCACCTAATTCCAGACCAATCTGATAGCCTTCCTGCAGCGGCTTGAGACCGGCACGAAGCGAATCGCCCCAAATTCGTATGAAAGAATGAACTACAAAGCCTATTCTCGTCTGGTCTTCCTTATGGTCTGTACGCTTCAGAAGTTCTAAAGCCAGGTCACCAAATTTCCAACCGGTTTCCATATCTCCTATTATCGAACAAAGAATAATCCCGTAGCCGGCATAGGCTAAAGCCGATTGTGGAGCACTCCCATAGCGCACCGATAGACGAACCATTTTGAACATCATGAGGGCAAACAAGTTCGGAGCAACCGTATAAGCGGCTGAAACCACACTCCGCAGAATCCTCATAACCGCCAGTTTCTTCTGATCTGTCATTTTCGGGAGATTTTGCAGTGCTTCGACACGTCGCCCCCCCAGAGCCAACTTCGTCTTCATGAAATCGGCCAACACGACTAACTTGCTAGGGTTCTCTGGAAACTTCTCTCCAAGGAGTGCCAAAATCGGCAAGGCGGTGCGCACTGCCTCAGCCCTGTTGTTAACTGCTATCCGTGCCTGGATTTGTACTTCGTACACTTTGACTTTGTCCTGCAAATGCTGCGCGTGTTTCAGAGTGATCGACGCCAGCCTCTCCATCTCGTCAAACTTGGTAGTTAGATATGCCGCTTCAGTCGCCTCTACGTAGAGCGTTAACGTGAGATGGTAATTGTCTACCCAACCCTGCTCTCCCAACAAAACAAGACCAGCCTGGAAATATGTCGAGGCAGCTTCATATGCGGCGGATGCCTTCGCTTTCTTGCCTGCCTGCAGGTTCATTTCGGCGAACTGGTACCTCTCTAAGTCATCGGCAATCAGGCCCGTGGCAAAATTGAGTTGGTTAACGACTTCAAATAGCTGATTATCCAGATGATCTGCCGGAGTGTTCCGAAGTATAAGCTGCCCTAACCTCCTGTGAATCGTCGGTCTTTCATCTTCATGAATAAGTGAGTATGCTGCGTTCTGAATCCGATCATGGGCAAACTTGTATTCAATCATCATTTCCGGATTCGCCCATGGATCTTCTAAATCAATCGATTTGTAACCCACACCCACCGGAAATACGAGACCTTCGGCCACCGCTGCATTAAGTGCAACTGCAATGTTTCTTGGGGAATCATCCATGGCCCGGGACAATGTATGAATTCCGAACTGATTTGCTATACACGCAGCCATTTTTATCAGATCTTGAGTAATCGAAGGTAACCTTTGGATTTTTCCTACCATTAGATCCACGACGTTGTCCGCAATTTGACGCCGTTGAATTCGCTCCAGATCCCACCGCCACCCTCCAATCTGAAAATCAAACTCCAGCAGCCTTTCATCATAAAGTGATTTCAGAAACTCTCTCAAAAAGAACGGATTACCGGCCGTCTTCTGGTGAATCAACAGGGCTAATTGGTTTACTACGGATTTATCACGATGGAGGGTGTCAGCAATTAATTCGGCAACTTGTTCAAGTTGCAAAGCTCCTAGGTGTAAAAGATTCGTAACGATGTTTTCTTTACTAAGAGCGTCCAGCGTCATCACGACAGGATGTGACGAGTCAACTTCTTCATCGCGATACGCAGCGATCACAAAAAAGTATTTTATCTCGGGATCGGTCATCATGAGTTCCAGTAGCCTTAGCGAAGACGAATCCGCCCACTGAAGATCATCGAGAAAAACCACCAGCGGGTGCTCGGGACGACAGAAGACGCGTATGAAATTCTGAAAAACAAGGCGGAACCGGTTTTTAGCCTCAATGGGCCCCAGATCAGGAACTGAAGGTTGTGGTCCAATGATGAGTTCAATTTCGGGTATTACGTCTATAATAACTCGACCGTTAGGCCCTAATGCGTTTAAAAGCTTTGATTTCCAGTCGGCAATGCTGTCCTGACTCTCGCTCAATATCTGACTCACCAGATCCCGAAAAGCCTCCACCACAGCACTATGAGGAACGTTCCGATGAAACTGGTCAAATTTTCCCGCCAAAAAATACCCTCGTTGCCTGGTGATAGGCTTGTAAATCTGCTTCACAAGCGAGGTCTTGCCGATACCGCCCTGACCGGAGACCAATGTGATCTCCTTGCCGCCACGAGCAACTCGATCAAAGGCTGTCATCAGACTTTTTGTTTCCTCGTCGCGGCCATACAAATGTTGTGGAATTTCGAACCTCTCAGGAATATCCGAACAGGCAAGCTGAAAGGACTTCACCTTCCCGTTTGCCCGGACTTGGCTTAGGCATAACTCCAAATCTGCTTTGATGCCAAAAGTGCTTTGATACCGAGCTTCTGCGTTCTTAGCTAAAAGCTTCAAGATGATATTTGAGATAGCTTCGGGGATCTGGGATTTGAATTCGTGAGGTGGTTTCGGTGTCCTTGCAATATGGCAGTGAACTAATTCGAGTGGGTCATTCGTCTCAAAGGGGAGCCTTCCAGAAAAAAGTTCGAAGAGCGTTATGCCCAGAGAATAGTAGTCACTTCGGTAATCAATGGGTCGATTCATCCTCCCGGTTTGCTCCGGCGACATGTATGCCAAGGTCCCGTCAAGAATTTTTGGGTTCACCAACAGAGTATTTTCGTGAGCAAGCCCCGTGGCAATCCCGAAATCTATGATTTTGAGCTGACCTGAGACTGGGTTCATAACGATGTTCGAAGGGTTGATGTCCTTGTGAATTACATTGGCTGAATGGATCTCACCGAGACTGACGCACACTTGGATGGCGATCACGAGGGATTCTTCCAAACTATAATTCGTTGAGTTCATTAATATATTGAGTGATTTTGCGCCAAAATCTTCCAATATCATCACGAGACCATTCTGATGTTTTTCCAGTTCATATACGCGGATAACCCCGGACAACTCCTCCAAAGCACGCGTGATTCGATATTCTTGTTTGTAATGAACGATCTTGTCAGGAGTTGGGTAATCTTCCTTGAGCATTTTCAGAACTACCGGTTCTTTTTCATCCCCTCGAACTGCTCGATAAATGTTCGAAATGCTACTTTCATAGATCTTATTGAGAATCCGGCAACCGGAGATGTTGCTCACTGGGGCCCCCTTTGCAAACAAGCGGGTTAGTATTTTTTCATGATAAGGTCTTGATCCGCTATTTGTGACACCATTTTCCTGCGGACTAAAACGATTCATCCTGCATTATATCAGGTTAACTTGAGTCCAAGCGTAACTCCTCAAAAACCCCGGCTACGGAGACTCCTCCACCCAGAGTATTGACGATTGGGTAGGGTCTTTATGACTGTTTTCTGGGCCGTGGTCAACTGTTACTCCTTGAGGCAACTGTGTGTGAAAACTAAATTTCTGCGTGTCACCTGAAAAAAGAACGCGACAAGAGGAAGGAAATATGCTTTACAGGGGGCATGAAAACCACCCCAAAGATTCCCGAGATTCGCGAAGAGGAGTACACACCGTTGGTGACGGCTCTGCTGGAGATTATCCGGATCCAACAGGAGCAGATTCAGGAACTGAGAGACGAGATAGCCAGGTTGAAGGGTCTGCGTGCGGGCAACAAGGATTATGTGCTGAAGCCTACAAGCAGAGTCCTGGCCCTGAAAAGAAAGCAGAGCTTCAAGAGCGTTTTGATGAAATATTCACCACACACACGTGCTATGAGGCCCTGAATCAGGCCTTGAAGAGGATCCACAAGAACAAGCCGGAGCTTCTGATGGTGCTGGAACGACCTGACGTGCCTTTGCACAACAATACAAGTGAGACAGACATCCGGGAATACGTGAAGAAGCGCAAGATCAGCGGATCGACTCGCAGTGATCTGGGGCGCCGCTGCCGTGACACCTTTACGAGCTTGAAGAAGACCTGCCGCAAGCTGGGGATTGGTTTTTGGCAGTATCTCGAAGACAGGGTATCCCGGAGGAACTCGATTCCGAGCCTTCCCGATCTCATGAGGCTGAGAGTGCGTGAGTCGCCCGGATAAAAAACTCCCGGCTCCCACAGACAATTGGTCAAGAACTCCGTCGCCACCGCCCGATTTGACCCACCTCCTCGCCAAGGGAACCAGCGGGACTCAATCCTTAACTATTGTCGGAATCTCTCCTGAGTTATTGAGGAGTTACGCTAAAACCTCTGGGAGATGCAATTGCCAAGCTGGGCTATCGGGCTATTCCTGGCGCAGAGAAATACCAGTTTGTGAAACTTGGGCCGGGAGGCACTGAAGCAGGGAGCGTAAAAATAGATATCCTTACCGGCCCTCAGAGCCGGTTTCGAGGCACGAGGGTGAAAACAAACGCATCATGCACTCATCGAACTGGAGGCGGCAGGTGCGGTAATGCAACCGGGCCAGCAGCCGAGAGTTCTCAACAAGAATTCGCTCCTCGGTCGAAGAAAGTGTGATAATAAAAGGGCTTGTGCGCGACATCTTCCGTCCCCCTTTCCAGAGGAACCAAGTATCTCGTCGGAGCAATGATTTCAAGTAAAATATTAGATACCTTATTTAGGAAACCTAGTACTTAGGCTGTAAGGATGTCAGGAGGTCTTTGAATGAGGGAACTGCTGACTGCTCGTCGGGAATATCCCATTGGCTCTCTTCGGACATTTCCCCGGAATGTTACGGAAACCTTCGCAATAATAGGGAGCAACAAATAAGAGAAACAGCTCGGAAAGTCTGTTTTCAATCACTTTGTTTTTTCGGAGGGAATTCAATGGTTACACCGGGAGTGCATGCTGGACGGGACTGGGAATGTCGTAAGGCAGAATACGAAAGACGAATGGCTAAAGCCAAAGCGCTGACCGACGGAGGCAACAGCAAAGTCGTTGATTCCTCCCGAGCGGTAGCTCTTCTGGAGACGGTCATCTGCCCGGGAGACCGGGTGGCTCTGGAAGGGAATAATCAGAAGCAGGCCGATTTTCTGGCCGATTGTCTCTGCAAAGTGGATACCTCGAAAGTCAACAAGCTTCATCTTATCCAGTCGGTAATTGCCCTGCCTTCACACTGTGAGATCTTCGATCGCGGTATCGCAACGAAAGTTGATTTTTCCTTTTCAGGTCCCCAGGCCACACAGGTCACACGGCTTGTCAATCAGTCGAAGATGAAGATTGGGGCGATCCATACCTACCTTGAGCTTTTTGCGAGGTATTTTCTCGATCTTACGCCCCAAGTCGCTCTGGTTGTGGGGGTCCGGGCGGATAAGAACGGCAACCTTTACACTGGTCCTAATACGGAAGAGACACCCGCCATCGTGGAAGCGACTCACTTCAGACAGGGTATCGTAGTGGCCCAAGTGGAAGAGGTAGCCAAAAATCTACCTCGTGTCGATATTCCCGGCGACTGGGTTGACTTCGTCATCCCCTCAGGAAAACCTTGTTACATCGAGCCCCTCTTCACGCGAGATCCGGCCAGGATTCGCGGTGTCAATGTCCTGATCGGAATGATGGTGATCAAGGGAATCTATGCTGAGTACGGAGTCCGTTCTCTGAATCACGGTATCGGTTACGCTGCCGCAGCCATCGAATTGCTTCTCCCCACGTACGCGGAGCGGCTGGGTCTCAAGGGCAAGATCTGCACCCACTGGACGCTTAACCCCCATCCCACAATGATCCCGGCTATTGAGTCAGGGTTCGTGGATTCGATCCACTGCTTCGGCTCCGAAGTGGGAATGGAAGACTATGTTGCGGCCAGGTCCGACATCTTCTTTGTCGGTCCTGATGGCAACCTCCGCTCCAACCGGGCCTTCTGCCAGGCCGCAGGACACTACGCCATAGACGCTTTCGTGGGGGCCACGCTCCAAATAGACCGGTACGGCAACAGTTCCACTGCCGTTGCCGACCGAATCGCGGGTTTCGGTGGAGCACCGAACATGGGCTGCGACGCCCCAGGCCGCCGCCATTCAAGCGAAGCCTGGATCAAGATTGGGGACGAGAACGGTATGTTACCAAGCCTTATTGGTGATATGCCCCGGGGCCGCAAGCTCGTCGTCCAGATGCTCGAGACCCGGGGGCCCAAGGGAATCCAGTGCTTTGTGGACAAACTCGACGCATGGGAGTTGATGAAACGGGCCGGTCTCAAAGTCCCCCCGGTAATGATCTATGGGGACGCCATCACCCAGATCGTCACCGAGAAGGGGATAGCGCACCTTCACAAGTGCGCTACACTGCATGAGAGAGAGGCCGCTATCAAGGCTGTTGCCGGCGATACGGATCTCGGCAAGGAAGCGAAACCCGAAGAGACCGCAGACTTGAGGCGACGCCGCATAGTGGTGACACCCGAAGATCTGGGGATCGACATCGCAGAAGTGAACACGTCGCTGCTCGCAGCCAACTCCATGGACGAACTGGTAGCATGGTCTGGAGGTCTCTATAAAGTGCCGGAACAGTTTAGACACAGCGACCAAAAGTGAGCGGAAAGGTCCCCGGAACATTGGACACTGCATTGAAGCAGTGAAAATATGTGAACATCATCAGGGCGAGGGGGCTATGTTGTATGGGTTTTCTGCCATAGATAGCTGTGAGGTGTTTTGTCGTTTTACGATCCCCCTCCGGAAATTGCCACCTACAGTGTCAGGTCTTGCTTTACCGGTCAGATCTCAGCGGTTTGGGGATAAAGTGACAATATCAAGGGATCCCGATATGTCAAGACCTGTTTCCTGCGGGACGTATCCATTCAGTTACCCGCGGAATTCCGAGGTCCGTTGCTCGAAATCATTAAGACTTTTTAAATGTTGTCCCTCGTAACTGAGGACTTACCGGACGGCTACTTTCTTCATTGCTTTTGGGTCGTTTTTTGTGTATAGTGATTTTGCCTGCTTGAGGGAAGGACTGATTTTTCATTGAGATGGCTGAGGTTAAGGAGGTTGGATAAGGATGAGATTGCCGGCCGGACACGCTAGACGGCTTTTTCTTGGATTCACTTTCTCAATTATGTTTTTGGTGGTGTTCGGTCTCCTTATTGCCCACAACACCGAGGCTGAGTCGTCAAGTTTTGCCAGATCCTTATTAGATAACTACCCGCTCACTATTGGAATCCCTACCGCTGACCCTGAACTGACCATCAATTTTTACAGTAAACTTGGCTTCAAGGCAGCAGAGGGTTTCTCCGGCGGACTTGACAAAGTTTGCATGGAAAAAGAGGGAACCCCCTACAAACTTGAAATTTGCCACAACCGGTTTTCTGAGGCAGGGCCTTTGAGCGGAGGTGTTTCCGGCATGAGCCTTAGGGTTAAGAATCTTTCGGTGTCGGTGGCAGATCTAACGAAAAAAGGGCTTAGTTTTGTCGAAACCAATGGCACCAGGGACGGAGTAACCTACGCTTCCTTGAACGATCCGAACGGTATCAGCATAAAGCTTTTTGAACACTAAGAAAACAATAAGGTTAGACGGTATTCATCCAGGCTCTAAGCTTCCCTTTTACCACCAGATCCCGCTCCCTTTTTCAAATCCGTGTTACGTTCAGTATTGTAGCAGTTCTTCCTGAATCCTTTTCAAATCGTCTTTTTCCGGAGGAAAAGGGAAGTTCCGTATCTCGGCGCCAGGTTTTTCGTTTCCATAGGGACGATTACATGCCACTGTTCCATCCGGACCAGGACAGCCTGAAGTTTCGAAAGGAGAGCCGCTGAGAATTGTCTCTGTAAGCTCACCCTCCGATAGACCAAATTGTATGATTCTTCCATGGTGATCGAACCGCATCCGGTCCAAACGAACTCGATCGTTATCAATCAGCAGGCGAGCCAACTGAATACGCCTGTACGCTCCTATCGGCGGTGAAGGGTGTGCTTCCATCGCAGAACCTTTTTCGGGGAAAAAAGAGAACAAGTGAGTGTAACCTCCCATGGTTCTCGCCTTTGAAATGGCCGTCGCCATCTCCTGCTCAGTCTCGCCCAAGCCGCAAATCAGGTGAACACCGGCCATTCCTTCCCCAAACACTTCAAGACTCTGATCATAAACCTTCCAATATCTGTCCCATTGGTGAGGGCCTCTGACAGGTTTGCCCCTTAGTCGTTCAAATATTTCCCTCGTAGCCGCGTCTATGGCCACCCCGACGCGCTCTGCACCGGCATCTTTCATTGCCGCTAGATCATCCCGGTGGATCAACGAAGGGGATATGAGAAGAGAAACTGCCTTACCGGTTTCTTTGGAAATTCTATTGCAAATGCGTATCACATCCTGCCTGCACCGTGGATGAGTTATCATTGAGACGCATACCCGCTGAACGTAATCAGGGGCGTTTCCTATAGCTTCTATCACCTCGTCCGTTGGGAATGTCTTCCACGGAACTCGTATGAAATTCTTTCCACTGGAAGAGCCATTCTTTTCCACGGCAAGACCGCAAAAAGCACAGTTTGCTCGACAACCGCCGGCATAAGTGAGAAGCAAATTTATACATCCGAGGCGGGCATTCCTGTAAAACCAACCCTTAGTGAACCCCATCGTCATGGCGGCTGCCAGTGAAAGCCTTACATAATCCGGGCTTTCTTCCTGTGTGCCCGGACTTACCATTGCCTTTGGAAGAGGCATTGATCTTTTCCTCCTGAAAGTCTCTCACAAACGTCCCAGGTGGTTCTTGATGAAAAACAACATCTTGATACCAAGATGACTGTTGAACGACCCGGGAAGTTCTCATCATATCCTAACCTATCCCAGGGAACAGCAATATTCATGGTAATCAAGCTCCAGCCCTCTGGACTCAGCCTCCTCGAGTGCCAAGTCCGAAGGCAAGGCCAAGGAATTGATTCCCGCCATCACTGCAAGCACATCCAGCTCTTTTCTATACATACCCCTCGGCCTGGCGCATCCAAGGGAAGTCTTGAGCCCCGGCAGTCGAAGTCGGGCTTCAGCGATGAATTGGGCGACCCTGAGAGGCTGGGGGGGCTGGACATCAGCCATGGCTGTCCCTCTGGTAGGCATTAACACTACTATAACGTATTTGTTTATAGGAAACTCCACAATAATTTCCAGAGCGGCCATCTCACCCTTCTCGCGTCCATAATGGAGACCAAAGAGTATGTGCGGAACTGTATCAAGACCGACCGCGGCGAGGGATTCCAAAGATCGCCGGATCGAGGAAATTCCTTTGCTAAGGTGATAGACTTCTCTCGCGGTATCCTCGTCTCCAATGACATCAATCAAGGCCTGATCAACGCCGGATTCTTTTAACCGTGCAGAAGTTTCAGGATCCACAAGCCCCGTATGCACAGTGATAATAAGACCGGTTCTCGCCTTTAGAAATTTGATGGCAGGAGTAAACTTTTTCCAGGGAAGCCTCCCCTCATGATCGCAACCCCCGGAGACCAGTAATCCATAATCACCTCTCGCTTCGGCTTCTAGTCCCAGGTCTATCAGGTCTTGAGGCGTGAGGGCATGAGACATGGTCCGGAGGAGCGACCCCCTGCAATGTTCGCAATCGAGTAGGCACTTGTCTCCGGTTATGGAGACTGCCCGATATTTTCCACGCCTGCCATTGACGACAAACATTCCTGGCACATGTACCGTCAAACGATTGCCGTGAATTGACCGGGAGACGTCCCATGCCCTACGGAAGAGAGACGAAAGTTCCTGACTAATCTCACTGGTAAATCGTCTTGACATTTTTTCTTGAGATATGTTTTTCAATCCCAGTTGCCGTGGTTACACCGATTGTCCTTCAAAACACGTTTCTTGTAACCGTCAAAGGCAATCCATGTATCCATGCAAATAGATTCAAAATCCTGATAATTCCAGTTTTGAATCATGAGTGTTCTCTTGGACAATGCATGCCGAATTACCCCACCATATCGCCCCATTATTTCAGCCTCGTAATCTGCGAGGTGCCTCCTGTCACCGGTTTTCAGACTAGCGGCAACAACTCGACCTGCCAATTCTCCGGAAACTACAGCTTGCGGAATTCCTGCGCCGGTAATCGGGTGGGTTAAGCCTGCTGCATCTCCGGCAAAAATAACATTCCCGTTCACCAACGTTGTTCGCGGACCAGACACAGGGATCAGGCCGCTTGAGACCGCCAGCCGTCCTGGCCTAATCATCCGTTGTTTTGACAAAGCCTCCAGCAAATCCCCAAGAACTGACCTTGAATCAATTCCGCTCTTCGAGGCAACGCCAACGCCGACGTTTGCCACTTTTCCCTTTGGGAAAAGCCAGCCGTACCCCCCGAAAAACTTCGGGTGCAAGAAAACAAATGTCCTGTCCACACGATTTTCCAGGGGCACTTCCACTTGAACGCCTTTAAGAACTTCCGGAGACCGAAATCCGAGGGCATGGGCTACGGTTGATATGGCTCCGTCAGCAGCGACAATGAATTTGGCATTAAGAACCGATTTCTCAGAGCCACATCTTATAACGCAACAATCGTTCTCAAATCCGACGAATCTGCAACAACAGAGCACGGTCACGCCGGCAGCCGCAGCTTCTCCAGCCAGGTCCCTGTCAAAGCGAACACGGTCAATCAAGTAACCCGATGAATTTGTTACAATCTTTTTGACCGGATCTCCATGGATTTGTCCGAATGATGAGGCGCCCGATTCATCTCTGCGTTCTCCGGGACCTGCGGAACTTTGCATAGGTGATTGAGAGCCCAAGATACGGGTTTCCATCAAGGACACGCTCTGGATCACTGATGCCTTGTCGAGCCCGCACTCGGAGAAAAGGCGAGCGGGAACGTACTCCCCACAGTGGGGTTGCTCGCCAATGCGGCGTTTAGCATCTATGAGGACTGTACTGATTCCCTCGGCCGCTGCCGTGGCGGCTGCCCGGGAACCCGCCGGCCCTGCTCCGACAACCAATAAGTCCCATTGTGTTTCAGCAAGAACCATTAAAGCGCCTGAGAGTTTTTTCTATCAGTTTCAAATTGAGAGATGTCTTGTTGTCAAAATTCCCCTTGTACGCAGCGCTGCCTTTGCCCAGATCGTAACAGGTAGTGGAATCCAGATTGATGAGTATTCCACGTGCAGAGATATTCTCCATTTCTCGTTGATGCTTCGAATAAAAGGCTTCACAGCATGAGCCCACGTAGATTCCGTCGCGATTGGCGCATGTGTTTTGTAAAACCTGCATCAGGTGCTCAAAACTCTGAACCGTGATAGGGTCCAAATTGAGGGATCGGGCTAGAGCAAAGCACTCTCCTATTTGGCATTCCCCACATTCGTCACATCCTGGGATTTTCCGATAAGGGCAGTCGAGATTCTTCGAACAATAGGGCAGCAGGAGCCACTTGGGAGTATGTCGCAACAGTTCCAACGGCTGAATATTAAGCAAGAAAAGTTCGTTTGCCTCGGCAGGGGTGAAGCTGCCGTCTATAAGACCTAATCGCTCTCCTGCCAAGGAAACTGCCTCAGCTACCTGTGAAGGGGCAATCCCGAGAATCTCTCCACGGTATTCACGAAAAAATGAGGATACAGCTCCTGCTAGTGGATCGCGTTCTGCGGGAACCCCTACGAGTGCAGCTTCCAGGTCATGAACAAGTCTTTCCGGAATCGCAAAAAAATCTCCGGTGAGAAGAGCCTTGCTGACTCGACGACCACCTGGAGCGAGCCACAAATGCACACGCATGGTCCCGGCCTCGGTCTGAGTAATAGAGCGAATGGGTTCTCCCTCCACCGCGGGCCGCGTCCGCGATGAGATCCACTGTGGGCTTTGAAAGTACGCGAGGTTTGTTTTCAGGCGATCCTTCTCAATTTCAGTGAGTTCTTCAGGCGCCAAATTCACTTGAAGAGCTTCACGGAATTCAGCGGCCAAAGCTTCTTTGATAATTGCTGTGGTCGGAGCAGGGGCAACGATATCGCTCAAAAAACACATCCTGTCCATAACTGATTCTATTTCGCGCTTTTTTAACTTCTCCACTGGAACACGAAGCGCCCTCAAAAAAAGTTCGATCTCGTTAGTGACGAGTAATGTCCCCTGGAACATGTATGCATTGGAAATCGTTACGCCCCCAGTACCTGAGATCTTTCTGCCATCTACCTCGATGTCGTTGCGGGGCCTGAAACAGGCTTTCACTCCGAGCCGCGATATACCACCGGCTGCAATGGAACATATTTCATTCAGGATAGTTTCAAATGAACCGCAAAACGGCTTTTCCCCACGAATGCCGAAAAGCTCCCATCCTAAGGCCGACTCCTGAAAGAGGATGCTCCCGCCCCCGGTGAGCCTACGATTAATGTCTATTCCGTGAGATCGGCAGTAATCAGTGCGTATTTCCAGATCCACGTCCTGATGATACCCCACCAGGGCAGACGCGGGTTTGAATTGGAGAAAGCGAAGAGTGGGTGGACTTCGCAGTGCCGCGACTTCCTCCAAAATTATTTTGTCCAGGGCCATGTTGGCTGCAGCCGATAGAGGCCCTGTGTCCAGGAGTCGATAAGTTTTCAATGATTGACCATGAATCTATAAGCTAGAGTTAAGGCCAAGGAGGCATCCGTGTTCCGATGCTGATCCATTCCTTAGCCGGCAAAAACCTTGGTCCTGGAAACAGCATGCAAAGGCCCTCCCAAAAATCCTAGGACTGCTTCCCTCATTGCTTCTGAGACCGTGGGGTGAGGGTGTATGGTTTCGGCTAAATCAGATGCCGAAAGTCCTTTTTTCATCGCCAGGGCTGCTTCGCCGACGAGTTCGGACACGTTTGGACCGAGAAAGTGCGCACCAATCAGCTTGCCGGTGCCGGTGTCCTCGATCAGCTTGAGCAGGCCATGAGATTCCCCGACTGCAAGGGCTTTCCCACTGGCAGAAAGCGAAAAGGAGCTTGTACGGAATGGCCTTCCAGATTTCTTGACCTGATCCTCGGTAAGACCTGCCCAGGCAATTTGAGGTGTAGTGAAAACACAAGCCGGAACGATATCATCCTGGCAGGGTTTCTCGTGGCCCGCAATATTCTCAGCAACAATTTCTCCGTGATAGGAGGCTACGTGTGCCAGCATCTTTCGACCGACAACATCACCCACGGCATAGATTCCGGCCAAAGATGTTTGTAGGAATTCGTCAACTTGAACAGCTCCGTTAATTGTGCGGACGCCTAACTCCACAATTCCCGAGCCGTCAATATTGGGACGGCGGCCGGCAGCGATCAAGACCATGTCTGCAGAGGCAACCTTTTCTTTGTCCCGCCATTGGTAAAAAACCTTTAGATGGTCTCCAGATTTCTCGATTCTGTTTATCCGGACGTGGACTTCAGTTGTTATTCCCAGTGAGGGCAATAAAGCCGAGTACCTTTTGACAATCTCTTCATCAACGTTGTTAAGGACACGCCCAAGAGTCTCTAATATGGTCACCTCGGTGCCGAGGCCGGAAAAGATAGCCGCAAACTCCTGACCTATTACCCCCCCTCCAACAACAACCATCTTCTCAGGAACCTTTTCCATGTCGAGAGCCTCTCTGGTGCCCTTGACGCCCGGCAAGTCCGTTCCCGGGATAGGTGGAACCCAGGGACGAGAACCCGTGGCAATAACTATATTAGAGGCCTTTATGATTTTCCCCGAAACAGTCACCAGAGTACCGGGTTCCGGAACTCTGGCTGGTTCATTGATCAAAGTAATTCCAGTGCTGGACAGAAGGCCTTCCAAATTAGACGTCATCTTCCGGACGACGTCGTCCTTGCGCTTCATTATACCTGCAAAGCTAAACGTGGGCGCCTGATCCAGGATCCCGACGCTTGCCGCTTTGCGTGTCCACCGTATGCGTTCGGCATCGTACAGAAGAGCTTTTGTTGGAATGCAGCCCCGATTCAGACACAATCCGCCCACTCGCTCCTTTTCTATCAGAACCACTGCAAGACCTAGTTGGCGTCCGCGCAGTGCACAGACGTAGCCTCCCGGGCCACCTCCCACTACAGCCATGTCATAGGTTTCAGCCATGTGTAAAACTCATAAAGAATTCCTGTTCCGTATCAGACTATTTTCAACATTGCCGAGAGCATCCTTTTGGAGAAATTCTCAATGGAAACATATAGTGGAAAGCAGGTGCCGTGTCCACGTAGAAATGTCCTGCCCCTGAGCAAGACGGGGTCGCACTTCGGGTCCAACAAGATTCGCTTTGCGAGTTTGCGGAAAGCTGCTACAAAGTTGCGACCGGAAAATCTCCACTAAACAAGCTGTTGGAGTCAAAGGAGCATCACATGAGTAGACCTCGATACCGGGCTGTCGTCTCTGCCGATTGGAGTGAATGCCTCTCGCCGAACGGGCCGTTTGATCCCATAGCATTTGCTTATCCGGAACTTACCCTGGAGCTTTCGCACATCTTCAAGAGTTATACCGGGAACGTGATATCTCTGGATCAAGCGGTTAGCACAATAAAACGACTGATGGCTTCTGATTTGAGCCGAGAACAGATGGATGCCTATTTGGACGCATCGTTCAAGACCTATTCCGGGGTACCGGAACTCGTTGAGTGGTGTCTTTCAAATGATATACTTTTTATGATCAACACCACCAGTTCACAAGGATATTTCCAGCGGGCTATGGCTAAGGGGCTTCTTCCTGCCGTAAGCGTTGTCGCGGCCAATCCGATAATAAGATTCTCAGACGAAGACAAAGGGGAACGTTACCGGTATGCAGTTCTCGAAATTGAGGACAAACCGAGGAACACCAAAGAGGTAATTCAATCACTCAACCTGCCCGGACGCAAGTTGGTGGTAATAGGAGACAGTGGAGGAGATGGACCACATTTTCAATGGGCCGCAAAATTCGGAGGGTTCCTGATAGGAAGCATGATCAAACAATCGCTGTTAACTTATTGTAGTTCGAGAGAAGTATTCATAGACAAACTTTTCGGCATTGTGTATGCCCCTGACGAACCAAGGGACGCTGACAGGGAAATGAGTTTCAATTTTATTCAGTTGTCCGAAGTAATTGCCGAGACTATAGACCTTGCGCTGTAAGGCCGGCTGAATCCTGAAATGCTATGGAGGAAAGGAAATCACGGTATTCAAGGGAGGTGTGTATTCATGAAGGTGGTTTCGACTATTGCATTGATTGTGTTGATTATGGGGACAGAAATCAGTCCCGCTCCGGCTGGAGATTTCGGGTTAGCGGAAAATTCCATCGGAGAATTCAGAGCGATTCGGTACGAAAACGTCTACACGAAGGTACCTACGTCAGGCAAGTTGGCAGCCATACGGATTACCGACAGCGGTAAGGTTTTTTACATCTGCCGGGAAAAGACGGGTTACGTTATCTACAACTTAGAAATTCGCCCCATAGAAGGATTCAAAGACAAGATAGACCAAGAGATCAAAGACAACAGCAAACAGTGGGACCGTGTTCATCCGGATGAGCTATTGTTTACGAAAGAAAGACACGATTACGACCTCAAGAGGAGACTCAAGAAATACAGTGAAGCCGTGTGGGTACGAAATGAGATTGTTATCGAGGAAGCGATTAAGGATCCTAACCGGAAGGATTAGTTGTAATCGTGCATGTCGCAGGCACTCCGGTTTTCTCGGCAACCATGACTGCTCCCAACAACGGGCTTGACTTTTTAGGCATTAAATTATATGAGTTGACCAGTTTTTGTTAATTGACTTATAGGCTTTGCAGATAATAGGCCAATAATCATGAAAAAACTGGTGATAATAGGTTGGCTCACAGCGCTCTGCTACCTGCTTATTGGAAATGTCCACGCGTGGGAGGTCCCCCCCTATTTGAGGATCACCACCGGCTCAAGAATGTGGTTCACCCTTCTCGAAGGCGATCTGATTCAAAAGGATCGCACTAAGCTTGGTTTGGGAGAAAACCTGGGATTGCAAAAAGACAAGCTCGTGTGGGAATTTTTTACCAACACACGGTTCAACAACATCCATGTGTTCAGAATTAAATGGGAACCTACTACGACTTACGACCAATCTCGAAATGATTCTTATCAGAAAATTTGGAATCTGGATTTGGGATACGATTTAGACTTCTTTATGTCTCCTCAAGTACTCTTTGGAGCAAACGCGGACATGGTCATACTGGGCTTGGACACACGGCCCAAGGATGTAGTTGTGGGAGCAGCCATGTACAATTATAAGGATGAAGGAAGCCGTGTATTTCCCACAATCGGCCTTCACGGAACTTTTTACCCGGTGCTTGAGGCCGTTGCTCTGCGTCCGAATATTTTCAGCCGTGTGAATTGGTGGAATTACGACAATCTTGAATGCTGGGATTGGGAAGTAGCTACTGCAGTGGACATACCAGTGAACAGGTTATGGACATGGACAATCAACGGAGGATACAGATTCTGGCACACAAAAATCAAGCGGGAACGGGACACCGTTGATATGAATCGCATGGGGTTCTTTGTTGAGACGTCTATCCTTTTCTAGTCTGCGCGGGTTTTCATAAATCACTGCGTCATAATTCGAGCTTCCAGAGCGTCAAGCAACCTGCTCAGGATTTCTCCGGCGCTGCCGAGTATAAGGATGTCTGTGATCTGATGGTGCAAGGCGGATGGCTCACGATTCACTTCGATCACCGTTGCAGGTGGGTACTTGAGCTTGACCGACAGAGGAATCTGGGCGGCAGGATATACTTGCAGAGACGTACCAATGACAACGAGAACATCGCATTTTTGGGATTGCACTTGAGAGGCCATGAGGGCCCTGGCAGGAATGGCTTCTCCGAAGAAAACCGCATCAGGTTTGAGCACTCCTCCGCATTTTTGGCATCTCGCAGCATCTGATTCCCCTGATTCGAATCTCGCTTCCACATTCTCGATCGGTTCGAGGGAACGGCACTTCATACAAGCAGCTCTCAGAAGGTTTCCATGAAACTCAACGACCTCCACTGATCCTGCCCGCTGGTGAAGATTATCGACGTTCTGAGTAATAATGCACTTAAGTATTCCCATCTGTTCCATGCGGGCGAGTGCATGGTGAGCCGGGTTCGGATCTGCCGCAGCCAGGTTGAAATCGCCGGAGGCTTTTAGATCAAGGTGCATTCGCCAGAAGCGCGACGGGTCCTGGATGAAGCGATCGATGGAGAATTCTGCGGGGTCCACTCTTGTCCAGAGTCCTCCCGGACTTCTGAAGTCAGGAATTCCAGATTCCGTGCTAATACCGGCGCCGGTCAACGCCACCGCGTTCTGCGCTGTTGCCAATGCTTTTGCAGCCCTTGAGATGAGATCTTCCATAGGCACTCCAAATTCCTTGCATGATATAGTCCCAAGAAGCATACGAGCAATGAAATGTTGCCCCGCACCTGGTTTTGGCTTTTCCGTGTCAAGAGGATGATTCAAAAAACTAGTCTTTGATCTTGACACACTTGACAGCCCAAGGCTATCTATTACTGGACAAAAAATGTCGTAAGAATCTTTTTTTCTTACTGCGCATCTAAATTGGATTATGGGATGCTAAGCGACAACGAGATCATAATAAGGGTCCTAGACGGCGACTATGATGCTTTCGAAACGCTGGTGGAAAAGTACCAGGGCAGAATTTATCGTCATTTGAGAAAAATGGTTAGGGATCAAAGCGAGGCCCAGGATTTGCTACAGGAAACTTTTCTTAGTGCTTACAAAGGACTGAAGGGATTCGCAGGGAATTCGTCTTTTTCCACGTGGCTGTTCAAAATAGCCAGTAACGCTGCTTTGATGTTTCTCAGGAGACAGCGCCCGGAGATGCTGCAATACGATGAACAAATTAGAGACAGCGAAGGCGCCGAGTTTGTGCCTGCATCTCCGGAGTTCGTGAGTACTCCCCTTGATATATTACTTTCGGCTGAGGGGAGAAGAAAAATCGAAGAAGCCATCGACGGCCTTCCGCTCATATATCGAACAGTCATAATTCTTAGAGATGTTGAGGGTTTTTCCTTGGAGGAAGTGGCAGGTATTATTGAGTCCTCGGTGCCGGCGGTGAAATCACGCCTTCATCGCGGCCGTCACTCAATCAGGGAGGCTTTGAGTTCATATTACGGTGAAGTACGTTCTGGTGGTAAACGGAGAGCTTTACAAGAATCATGAAGAAGTGTAAGGATTTTTGTGAGCGTTTGTCAGACTACATTGATGGTCAGATAGAAGAGAATATTTGCACGCTCATCGAAGAGCATTTGGAAGTATGCCCGCCGTGCGCTCTGATGCACGAATCTCTTAAAACTGTGGTTGAAATCTGTAAGAAGGGAATTTCGTACGATTTGCCCGAAGAAGTGGCGCGGGAACTAAGAACATTTCTGAGAACCCATTGCAGGAAAGAAGAACATTAAGAACAGGAGAGGAGTATTCATAATGGCTGAAACCGATCACCTACACCATGTTACCGATGGAGATTTCGAACAGAAGATCTTAAAATCAGAACTTCCCGCTCTTGTCGATTTTTGGGCCGCGTGGTGCGGACCTTGCCGGACAGTCGGACCTGTCGTTGAAGAACTCGCTGGAGAGTATGCGGGTAAAGTAAAGATAGCCAAGCTCAACGTGGATGAAAATAACGAGACGCCGAGAAGATATGGTGTCATGGGTATTCCTACACTCATCCTTTTCAGGGACGGGCAGGTTGTGGATCAGATAGTTGGAGCCGTTCCCAAGAGTCGAATAAAGGATTTGCTAGCCAAGGTCTCTTAACATGAAAACGGATCTGGTCATACTTGGCGGGGGCCCGGCAGGGCTTACTGCCGGCATGTATGCTGCACGGGCTCGGATTCCTCTGGTCTTGCTGGAAAAAGGGCAGACCGGCGGCCAAATGGCTGCGACCGCAACAGTGGACAACTATCCGGGCTTCGTAGACCCTATATTCGGGCTGGATTTGGCCGAAAGAATGGAAGCGCAGGTGCGGAAGTTCGGCGCTAAAATAGTCCAGGGAGACGTGACGCTTGTTTCGGGCATGGGTCAGGAATACCAGGTGGCCATGGATTCGGGAGAAGTTTACATCTGTAAAGCCCTCATTCTGGCGACAGGTGCATCACCAGTGCGGCTCGGCATTCCCGGCGAACTGGACCTGGGCGGCAGAGGCGTTAGCTATTGCGCTGTGTGCGATGGACCTTTTTTTAACGGCCTGGAAGTGGCGGTTATCGGAGGAGGAGATTCAGCAGTTGAAGAAGCTGTTTATCTTGCACGATTCGCCTCAAAGGTTCACCTGATCCATAGACGTGATAGCCTCAGGGCATGCAAGGAAATTCAGGAAAAGGCCCTCGCTGAACCAAAAGTGACGATCCATTGGAATACTGTGCCGGTTGCCGTACTTGGCGAAAAAGAGGTCACAGCCCTCAGAATCCGGTCTACAACAGATGGCTCGGAACAGGTTCTTCCTGTAGGCGGTGTTTTTTTCTATGTGGGCCTGCAGCCAAACTCCGAGTCATTTCGAGAACTGGTTCAGACCGACAAGGGAGGATTCATCATAACTGATCAGGAAATGCGTTGCTCCACCCCAGGAATTTTCGCGGCAGGCGACGTGAGGTCCAAGAGTTTGAGGCAGATTTCAACAGCTATTGGTGACGGTGCCACTGCCGCATACAGTGCGCAACATTACCTGGAAAATCAGTGATAATCCGTACAATCTTTACGTAACCCCATTGTGCCGAGAGTAAATACAGGGGGAGCCCCAAATAGACGTGTGCGAAACAGTCGTCAATGGACAGGATCTCCCCTTGTCCTGGATTTGTGGGAGGTGCCTGATTTCAGGTCAGAGACCCGAAGTAAATGGGTCCTGGACCAGTCAGATGTTGAGGGCATTTTCTGACCATGAGCGGCAATTATCTGGCTGGACCGCTGTACCAAAATGGCTCCTTATCAAAATAATCCAGATTGGGAAACGCCCTGCTAATGGTGCCGTAAGGTGGATCGACCGTCGGGCCGTATTCGCATCTCCAAAAAGTCAATACTTCGAGACACCCTGTACTCATCCTTCTCAACATTTTAACCAGACCCGGACCGGCTCCTCCTATAAATCCGTTTAGTGAACCGGCAATGTATCCGTGAAAACCTCCTCCGTAGGCCCCATTATATGCACCACTAATTGCGTTGTTGGTCATGGAAGCAAACAGTTCGTGGGGGCCTGAAAGGATGTTGACCACTCCTCTGCCGAACTTCCATGCGGGAAGACTCCTATCGAATTTTCTCAGGTCATCGAAGTGTGTTTCGTCGGAAAATGCCCAACTGCCTATACCGACCACAAGAATGGTCAACAAAACTGTTGCTGAAAAATTTTTCATTCAGTCTCCGTAACAATTCGGCGAATCTTCTTCCGAATTAATCCGAATGGTAAAGTGATCAAGCCCGCGTATGATATCGTAACCGATCCGTTCAGACGGCCGATTCTTGACGATTGTATCACAACAGAACGGCCATATCAATAAAATACCACATTATAACAGCATAATATAATATAAAACGAGAAATTACATTATATGTCTAATCATAATTGCTTCTATTTACAAGACGATGTATGATGGTTTCCGTTTTCTCGTTTTGGCGGACTACAATCCGGGTCGATGTACGAGGACACCTATGAAAAAATGGCTTCTGCTGGCAACGGTCATCCTCCTCCTTGCAGGGTGCTCTGCAAGCAAGATGTGGAAATGGATGGATAAGATGGATTGGGAGCGCGAGGATCAGACTGTTCGCACAACTGATGTTCTGTTGGGATAGGCAAGCCGCCTTACAGCTTGGGCCTCACATGAAGACCAAGACGTGATAGGAACTCAGATTCCCTGGGGAGATGGACATGTCATTGTACAAGGTTGACAGAGTTCGGCTGGAAGCCGAGTCCACTGAGGAGATACTCAGAATACTTGCGGAGGAACGGGAAGATTACACGCCGGAGGCAATAAGGATTTTCGAGGAAATCCTGGAAGCCAGGGGAGTTAAGCGCGGGGGCAAGACCGTCGGCCCCGCGGCATCGCTGCCAAAGAGGGCGCCGGCCCGATCCTCTCATGATACCGAAGAACTCTTGATAAGGAATCCGGGAGACGCCGTGCACGTCCTTAACAACCTTTTGAAGGGTGTCCTCAATGGTTCCCTGGATCCCCAAGTGGGCCAGACAGCTTCTAACATGGTCATGGCGATCTTGAGGGCCATGGAGCATGAGTTCATGACGGATTCCCAGGAGGAATCTTGATGAGTTCGCATGAGGGGCTCCCGCCTCATTCAGTGAATTTCGATAAAGGTGGAGGTCTGGTTCCGGCCATTGCTCAGGATGTGAGAACCAGAAAAGTCCTCATGATGGCTTACATGAACCGGCAAGCTCTGGAGACCACATTGAGGGAAGGCAGAGCCTGTTACTGGAGCCGATCCCGAAACGAACTCTGGCGAAAGGGCGACACTTCGGGAGACATTCAAATAGTGAAAGAAGTCTTGGTAGATTGCGATGAGGACACTATACTTCTGCTCGTGGAACAGAAGGGATTGGGTGCCTGTCACACGCGAAGATGGAGTTGCTTTTACCGTCGAATAACACATCGAGGAGAGATCCAGGACATTGATGATTAAAAATCCACTAAAGCTTGTTATCCCGAAGGGAAGCCTGGAACAGGCAACGATAGATCTGTTTCGCAGGGCCGGCTGGAACATCACGGTTTCCCCAAGGAACTATTTCCCGACCATTGACGATGACGAAATAATAATGGCTCGTCTGAGGGCCCAGGAAATATCCCGTTATGTGGAGTCAGGGAATTTTGATGCAGGACTTACCGGAAAGGATTGGATTCTGGAAAATGGTTCCGATGTAAAGGTTATTGATGACCTGGTGTACTCAAGAGTTTCACAGAATCCCGCAAGGTGGGTCCTTGCCGTGGATGCCGATTCGGGCTACAACACTCCTGAGGATTTAGCAGGCAAACGTATAGCTACCGAGTTAGTGAGGTTTACGCGGCAGTTCTTCGCCTATCGGGGCATTGAGGTGGAAGTCGAATTCTCATGGGGGAGCACAGAGGCCAAGGTCAACGAAGGAGTCGTCGACGCCATTGTGGATGTAACAGAGACAGGAAGCACGTTAAGAGCCAACGGCCTGCGCATTATTCACAACTTGCTTACGACCAATACCCAGTTTATCGCGAATCGGGCGTCTTATCTGGATACTTTCAAACGAGAGAAGATAGATCAGATACATCTGTTGTTGCAATCCGCTCTTGAAGCAAGAAAAATGGTTGGTCTGAAGATGAATGTTCCAGGAGAAAAATTGGACGCTGTCGTCGGCCTGCTTCCTTCTTTGAATGCACCAACGGTGGCGGGACTATACAAATCAGACTGGTTTTCGGTTGAATCAGTGGTTTCCGAGGAGGTGGTCCGTTCGCTTCTGCCCAAGCTTTTGAAAGCCGGAGCCACAGGAATAGTGGAATATTCTCTCAATAAAGTGTTGTAATGGGAAAAGTGAACTGAGTTGGCGATGTTGGGACTCAAACCTCTTGCGCCTGGCCCTACCTGTTTTCTTCCAGAGAACGCGTCACCATGTCCAAGGCCTGCAACGCTGCCAGTCCTCGTTCTCCGTCTACGGTCGGGGGAACCCCTTCCCTGACAGCCCTCACGAAATCGTCGATCTCGCGTCGCAAAGGCTCTTCGTAAAGGACCTCAATGTCTTCCCGCCGAATATCACCCATAAGGCATACTCCTGAAGCCATTTTCGGCATATCCCGAGCCTTATAAACCGTGAGGGAATGCGCAAGCGTGTCGGCCTCAATGTAACGGCTGGGCGTGCAAACGGTTATGGAACGAGTTTTCTTGGGAGAACACTTGGCTGTCCAGAAAACTGCTATTGTCCGGTTCTCAAATTCAATAGTTGTGTGAGCCACGTCAATGCGCTGAGAAAAGAGCGGCCGCCCTACAGCCGAGACTTTAGTGATCGGAGAGTCGGCTATTTCCAGAGCCAGATCTATATCATGAATGAGCAGGTCATGCAGGACGTCCACGTCAAGGCAGCGGGACCCATCAAACGGACTTAGTCTACGGGCCTCGATTGATACTATGTCTTCAGGTTCCGAACGAAGAATCTCCATCATCTTTCCGATAGCAGGGTTATAGCGTTCTATGTGACCTACCATGAGGACGGCTCCGGCACGACGCGCCAGTTCAACCAAACTCCGTGCCGATGGCAGGTCGTGGGCCAGGGGTTTCTCCATCAAGGTGTGAATGCCCCTTTCAAGGCATTTCCCCCCGATTTCCCAGTGCAAGGACGTTGGAGCCGCAATCGTTACCGCATCAATACGTTCCAGAAGCTCCTCCAGATCGCGAAAAGAATCACATCCGTGTCGGAGGCATATTTCTTTGGCCCTCGAACTATCAGAATCGTATAGCCCTGCAAAAATAATCCCCGAAGTTTGTGATAGGACTCGGACGTGATGCTGTCCCATGGTCCCCGCACCCACTACCCCCACTCGAAGATGTGACGGATTCTTTTTCATAGCAATCGAAGATACACTCGGAACGCACGATCGTCAAAGAATAAGGGATGAACCCCTGTATATTGCTGAGAAGTCACGATGTTGTAAAAATCTTTCGTGAGTGGCAATGATTCCAGGCTGTTTGCTCGGCGTAACGTGGGCTACGGCTTTCGTCCGCCATGATCGGCCAATAGTCGAGTGCGACGGATTCCCGTCTCAGGCATCACCTTTTTCGCGAGAGTTTTTGCCTTGCCCCTGAGCAGCGGCTCTGCTAGTATCATTCAAGCTTTTCGGCCTCAAGCCCGTTTTATAGAAGGATTTTTTAGCCTGTCACCGGGTGGAGAAATCCCGGATTGGGGCGGCTATTGGTTTTGTTCATCCAATCATCGCTCACCGAATCGATCGAGAGAAACCTCAGGCAGTCGTTGGGCGAAACTTCACACGCGCCTGAATGTCGCCGTACACGTTTATTCGGAAATTTTTCCAAAACCTGCGAGCTGCAATCAAAGCGAAACGTATGGCCGGTTGGCGCCTGCCGGCAGTAGGAGAAAAATATGAAATACCCGGACATTGAATTCGAACCTTTTTTCACTTGGGTCAGCAGACCAAAGATCATGTATTCGCCGGGCCTGAGGAAGGAGCTGGGATATGAAATGAGCCAACTGGGCGGAAGTAAGGCGGTGATCTACACGGACAAAGGACTTGTAAAAGCCGGTATCACCGAAATGATTGCCGAGGAAGTTCGAAAGTCGGATGTGGAATTAGTCGGCGTCTTCGAGAATATCGTTCAGGATGCGAGGATAGGCCCTATCAATGATGGAGCCGAATTTTACCGAACCAAAGGTGCGGACTGCATGGTGGCTGTAGGAGGCGGCAGCGTCATGGATACTGCAAAGGCAATAAACATCTTGATCGGCCATGAAACCGACGACTTCCAGCCATTGGCGGACCAGGCAGGTCTTTGGGAAGATGCTCGTCCCCTTCCACCGCATCTGGCGTTTCCCACCACTGCCGGCACAGGGTGCGAGGTGACCAACGCCATGGTGGTGCTCGATACGGCAGCGGGAGCCAAACTGTCTGTAACGCATCCATACTGTAACGCTGACATTGCCATGCTCGATCCGGAACTGACAGTGAAGCTGCCGCCCAAGATAACGGCGTTCACCGGAATGGATGCTCTGACCCACGCAATCGAAGGGGTGACTTCGACAGGGGCCCAGCCGGTGTCTGACGCTTTGGGGCTGCACGCGATAAGACTTATTTACAAGTATTTGCCCATAGCCGTGAAGGAACCGGACAACATAACTGCCAGAGGGAACATGCTTATTGCGTCTTCCCTCGCCGGTATGTGCTTCTGCAACACCATGACCGGAGCAACTCATGCCACAGCTCATGCTCTAGGAGCCCTTTATGGTATTCCGCACGGTCTTGCCAATGCGATTATGTTGCCGGTCGTCATGGACGTTAATGTGGAAGCCTGCCCAGAGAGGTTCATGGTTGTAGCAGACGCCATGGGCATTGACGTACGCGGCAAAACTTCGCTGGAAGCCGCAGTGGATGTGGTTAAGGCTGTACGGAACTTGAAAAAAGAAATAGGCCTAACGGAAGGTCTCAAGGACTTTAACGTGCCGGAACACCCCGACCAACTATCACAACTCGTAGAACTCGCGGCTGGTGACGGACAAATCAGCTATAACCCAAGATATCTGGAAGAAGCGGACATCCTCGAGCTGTTTCTTAAGGCCATGTAATAACTAAAGGAGTTTGCAATGGAATACTGGAAGGACGAAAGTGAACCGATAAAGGCATTCGTGGAGCTTTTTCAAAGGGCTCTTCACGATGAAGAACTTGCACAGGGAATGAAAAAAGTTAACCAGCTCATCTGGTTTGACTACACAGAGGACGGACCCAATTGCTCGTTTCACGTTGATTCCAGGGGCGGGCAAACCAAAATTGGCGCAGGCAAACCAGAGGAGCAGCCTGATCTTGTCATGAGTCTATCTGCCGACGATGCCCACCGATCATGGTCAAACAAACTTAATCCTGTTATGGCAATCACCAGAAGAAAGATAAGAGTCAAGGGATCGGCCACAGGGTTGCTCAAGCTGGCTACAAAACTTAAAAAAATTGCAGTCGTTTATGAAGGAGTCCTCAAAGATCTGGGCTGGGAAGACAAGATCATGAAATAGTTCAGCGCAGGAGGCGCACTCAAATGTGGGGTAATACAGGCCGAATTATCAGGGTGGACCTCTCACGGGGCTCAATAGAATTGCAATCGCTCCCGGAAGACTATTACCGAAAATACATCGGAGGAAGCGGGCTGGCGGCACGAGTGTTCTGGGAGTGGGGTAATTTTTCCATTGATCCTCTCGCTCCTGAGGCCATGCTCATATTCATGAATGGTCCTCTCGCAGGCCTGAGACTTTCAGGCGCCAGCAGGAGTTCCGTTGCAGGCCGTTCCCCTCTAACCGGCCATTGGGGAGATTCATCTTGCGGAGGCTATTTCGCTCCTGAACTGAAATACGCCGGGTATGACGGCATTGTGATTACCGGCCGCGCTCCCAACCCAGCCTTAATGCTGATCGAGGATGACCGCGTGGCGCTGGTCGACGCTGGTGATTATTGGGGCAAGGGCATAGAACAAGTGACCGGAGGTCTGAAAAAAGCATACGGCAAGAACTACCGTACTCTTGTCATAGGGCCTGCCGGCGAGAGACTGGTAAAATATGCGATTATTCTCAATGAGGGTCACCATGCTTTCGGTCGTGCCGGGTTCGGTGCAGTGATGGGCTCCAAGAATCTTAAGGCAATCGTGGTGAATGCCAAGAACAAGAGGGAAGTCTCTTTGGCGGATCCCATAGCCTTCGCAGCACTCCGCAAGGAACTGAACCCAAAGATTAAACAAGCGCTGGCTTCTACAGTCATGCATGAAAACGGCACTGCTGCCAATCTGGAAGGAGGAGTTCATACAGGCGACGTTCCTATCAGGAATTTTACGTCAAATTTCTGGGAAGAAATGGCAGAGGCTCTAACCGGCAGCACGCTCACGGAGAAGTACTTAACCCACCATGGCGCGTGCGCATTTTGCGGTGTTGCATGCAAGAGGGTCGTTGAGGTCAAGGAAGGGCCCTTTGCCATCCCCAAAGGACCTGGGCCGGAGTATGAGACTATTGTTGCTTTTGGGTCTCTCATGGGCTCAATGGATTTGGCGGCCACCTGTAAGGCCGGCCGCGTGTGCAACAATCTTGGAGTTGATACGATATCGGCCGGAGGGACCATAGCCTGGGCTATGGAAGCGTTTGAGAAGGGGCACCTGACCAAGGAAGACACGGATGGAGTCGAACTCCATTGGGGAGACATGGAAACAGTTATTGACGTTGTACTACCAAAGATTGCTGATAGGGAGGGCAAACTTGGGCAATTACTGGCCGAAGGAAGTGCTTCTGCGGCGCACCAAATCGGCCAGGATTCGATCAGGTACGCCGTTCATGGCAAAGGCCTTGAAGTTCCCATGCACGACCCCAGAGGAGGGGGGCACGGTCTGGCTCTCACCTACGCCATAAGCCACAGAGGCGCTTGCCATGTCGCTTATCCTATGCTTTTCATGGAGATGGGCGCTTGTTATTACCCTGAAATAGGATTCGAGTTCGAGTTGGAACCCATGACCGATCAGTACAAGCCTGAGACGGCCGTCATTGCCGTTTCGTTGGGGAGTATCGAGAACAGTGCCTGTTATTGCCAATTCGCCGATAGGGAGATCTCGATTCCTGAATGGGTTCAATTGTTCAACACGGTTGCGGGTTATCAGTGGGATGCCGATGAAATGATGAGGGCCGGGCGAAGAGTCTTTTATCTCCAAAGACTTATGAACTACAGGTACGGCCTCACTTCCAAAGATGACGTTCTTTCTTCCCGTTTACTGGAGCCTGCTGAAGACGGCGCGCCGGAAGGAATTGAGATCAACTTCTCTGCGATGAAAGAGAAGTTCTACGAGCTTATGAACCTGGATCCGGAGAAAGGGATACCATCTGGAGAAGCCCTTCAAAAATGCGGCATGGGCGAGGAAGCATCACAGGTTTGGTGAATCAGGTCAGTCGCAAACGATGAGATAAACAAGAGCATCATCCGGTGCAGATAAATGGTCGAGGTGTCCTGTGCGAATTAAGGTCAAACCAATTGGACTGATCAGGAACTATCTTAACGAACAGGATGTGGACATAGTGCCGGGTTGTACACCCCGGGTGCTCGTAAAAGAACTCGGGATACCTCAAGAACTGAAAATGGCAGTGTTCATAAACGGGGAAAAAAAGAACCTCGATGATGAACTGCAGGAAAACGACGAAATAAAACTGGTCACTCTGGCAACGGGTGGGTGAGCTGTTTGTCGCCTGGTCGTGTGACAATCCCCTGACCGTTGGAGGTCACTCTTTGAAAGCATTGTTAATCCATCCTGACAGCCCCAGAAATGTCGGTGTACAGGACAGGAGTATAAGATTCCTTGGTAAGAAGGCTTATGTTCCTCCTCTGGGCCTCATAACCGTTGCAGCGCTGTTGCCTCAATATTGGAGTCTCAAGCTTGTGGACTTGACATTTCAGAAAGTCAGTCGGGAAGACTGGATGGAAACCGATCTCGTAATTGTGTCGGGGACTATAGGTCAGTACGGCGCCATATTAGACATTATTCGAGAAGGCAAACGCAGAGGGAAAATTGTTGCTGTCGGCGGTCCGGGAGTTTTTCACTTTCCTCAAGATGCCCTGAAAGCCGGGGCGGATTTTGTTATCAGAGGAGAAGGTGAAGCCACGGTTCCTTTGCTGCTCGAGACTCTGGAGAGTGGTCGGAGAGGAATAATTATAGAAAGCACAGTGCCCGCAGAAATTACCCAAAGCCCGGTTCCTCGATACGATCTTCTTGATATGGACGCCTATGTTGAAATGACGATGCAGTTTTCCCGAGGCTGTCCTTTTAGATGTGAATTTTGCGATGTCACTCTTATATACGGCCGGTCTATTCGAACAAAGACGACCAGACAGATTCTCAATGAATTGGAAATGCTCTATCGTGCGGGTTGGAGGAGACAAGTATGGTTTGTCGATGACAATTTCGTCGGTAATCCCACAAAGACGAAAGCCTTGCTGAGAGACATCATGTCTTGGAACGAATCTCGCGGCACGCCTTTTGAATTCTTCACATTTGCATCGGTTAATCTCGCGGGTTTTCCCAATTTGATGGAGTTGATGGTACGGGCGAATTTTACCAGAGTGTATTTGGGCATAGAGACTACTGACAAGGACTCCTTGAAGATAGCGAGGAAGTTTCAGAATGTGGCCACTGATATTGATGAGGCATGCCGCAAGATTAACCAGGCAGGTCTACAGATTATCGCCCTGATCATGGTTGGCTTTGATGGAGAAAAACCCGGGAGAGGTCAGCGAGTTATTGAATTTGCTATGCGGAACAATATTCCAGAGATTGATGCCACCCTGGTCTACGCTTTTCCGGGGACTGCCCTGTGGAATCGCTTAAAAAACGAAAACCGACTGCTTGATCGCGACAACAATGAAATAAGCGACTGGAAAAGACTCGAAATGAATTTTGTTCCCACTAGACCGGTCGAGGAAATATTTGATGAGTTTGTCCAATTATATGATGTGCTGTATGAACCCAAACTATACCTGGAAAGATCTTATCGGCATCTGGCTCAAATGGATCCACCCCCGGACAACCTGCCCTTCAAGGTTCCCGATTTCTTCGAGCTTCAGGTCCTTTTTAAAACGACTTTGCGATGGGGGCTGTTTTATCCTGCACGCCTTCAATTCTGGAAACTTGTCGGCAAGTTGTTACGAAATTTCAATCGTACCAGGTTTTCTCTGTTCATAAGATCCTGTGTTGTGTTGGAACGGTATCTCTATATGAGAAAAGATCTGTCAAACCAACTGGAAGAGCACAGGGCACTGAATGAAAAGAAGCAGTTCTCGGCGCGTTGTTCCTGAGGTTAAACAGTCATTTTTTATACGTGCCCTATGTCCTCATAGAGTTTTGTGTTTCAATTGTTCAACTTGATGAACAAGATCTTGACATTTGTTCACGGAGAAGAACTAATGCAAAAGGTGTCTATAGAGCCTCTTGCAAAAGTCCCTTTTCGTCATTCCAGCGAAAGCCGGAATCCAGGGATTTCTGGACCCCGGCTTTCTCCGGGGTGACTGTTTTACCGAGTTCTGCAAGTAGCTCCATAGTTTAATGGACTGCGTATAAAATTAGTTCTTGCGTGACAATTTTTTGTTCAGTATATTGTAAACGCTCGTCAGGGTTTTCCAGGTCCGGTCGGTTCCTTTTTTATGAGTTGGCCTGGGAAAGTTAGTCAGATTTTTGGATCGTTCAGGTGTACCTGAATTCCGGGGGTGAATTCCTCGGGAGACAAGAGGCGGTAAGACAAGGAACCTAGTTGCCCACTGACGGTGAACGATGTTCCGACAAGTCTTACAAGATAAATCAGTCATTTTTTGCGAAGGGATTAATGCCCGGTGTAGGGACTCGTGTGCCCAGAGTCGGGCTGTAACCTTATAATTATGGAGGAGGTGACATCATGTGGCTCGGTATTGCAAGCTTTGAGTTGGCCTTGGTGTACGTGCTTTGTATCCTGGCGGCTCTCTGGTGCCTGGTTTACGGCCTATTTTTCTTCGGATCTGAAGAAAGAGCGGGCGACGTTAAGGAAGTCACCGACTGGGAGAAGGAGGAAAGGGAGTTGGAGAAGGAACTTCCGTAGTAGTGAACGAACCCTAATGAGAACTTTTATCAGGGAGGCATCATGGATTCAGAACTTTTTATGAAACTAGTTATGGTGGTTATTTATCTCCTCATAACCTTGTATCTGGGTTACAAGGGTTGGAAAGAAACCAAGGTCGCCAAAGATTACTTGGTAGCAGGACGAAGCATGGGGGCATTCGTTATGGCCATGTCTTACGGTGCAACATTCATAAGCACTTCGGCCATAATTGGTTTCGGCGGGGCAGCCGCCATGTTTGGTTTTTCCCTGCTCTGGCTGACTTTCCTAAACATCTTTGTCGGTATTTTTATTGCCTTTGTGGTCTTCGGGAAACGGGTGCGGCTCATGGGGTTGGCCCTGGATACCCATACATTCCCTGAATTGATCGGCAGAAGGTACAGATCAGTATTTCTCCAGGGCTTTGCAGGGGCCATCATTTTCATTTTTCTTCCCATTTATGCGGGAGCAGTGCTCATTGGGTTGGCTCGGTTGATTGAAGTTTATCTCGGGGTAAACTACTACGCTGCCCTCTTGGGCTGCTCGTTCCTGATGGCATTGTACGTCCTGACCGGCGGATTAAAAGCCGTTATGTACACTGACGCGTTTCAGGGCTGCCTGATGTTCATTATCATGGCTGTATTTCTGGTGGCCACTTACTGGCTGTTAGGAGGAGTCGTACCGGCTCACACAGCTCTGACCGATATGGTAAAATATTATCCAGAAAGCCTTAAGAAAATCGGCATGGTGGGCTGGACCCAGGGTGCTGTGCCCGGCAGTCCGATATGGCTCACCATTTATACGACCATTGTCCTTGGGGTGGGAATCGGTGTTCTCGCACAGCCTCAGCTTGCCGTGCGGTTCATGACCATCAAGAGTGAGCAGCAGCTTAAGCGCGCCGTGATGTACGGCGGCGTTTTCATACTCTGCATGACCGGTGTCGCCTTTGTCGTCGGAGCCCTGACTAACGCAATTTTCTTCCAGAAAATGGGCATGTTGGACAAAGTGGTGGACGGCGTCGCCAAACAGGTGCCTGCCATTTCGGTCGTGGTTGCCGGCGGTAACATTGATAAAATAATCCCAACCTACATCGAGAAGTTTTTCCCCCCCTGGTTCTCAATGCTTTTCGTCCTCGCTATGTTTGCTGCTGCCATGTCTACTTTGAGCGCTCAATATCATGCGGGCGGCACTTCCTTCGGAAGAGACTTTTACGAGAAAGGCTTGCGCGCAAAAGGGGACACGCTCATGGTGACCCGTGTGGGAGTAGGACTGACCATTTTGTTCACCCTCTTGTGGGGCATCTTTCTCCCTGGAAGCATCATAGCTCTTGCGACGGCATTCTTTTTCGGGCTGTGTTCGTCGTCCTTCCTGCCGGTTCTCATACTGGGGCTCTATTGGAGGGGGATCACGAGGGTAGGGGCTGTTAGCAGCATGGTCGGCGGTTTTCTCATCAGCACGCTGTATGCAATCTTTATCCACCAAAAAGAAGCGACGGCCCTGGGGCTTTCCAATCTGCTTTTCGGCAGTGCAACCCTGGTGACAGGTTATCCAGCCGGCAGTTGGATGTGGAAATTGCAGTTCGTTGATCAAAACGTGATTGCAATGCCCTGTGCATTTATAATTGCAGTAATCGTGAGCCTTGTTACACCCAAAATGGACAAGGCGTACGTGGATCGCTGTTTCAAGAACATCTCTTGAGGCAAGTGAATGCACGAGGAGACGCCTGGGAGCAAAGACCTGCCGCTCAATATATAGTGGGCTTTGCTGGACGAATGTGTGAAAGTGCCTCACTGTCCGCTATATGGCAAAGGAGTGAGGCAAGAAACTCTTTTTCCCCGCCCTCTTTCCATTCATGGGAAAGAGGGCGATAACTATTCCTTGGCCTTTTTCAAACCCACCACCTGCGGTGACGTCCGATCCGGTAAAAGTCTCCGAAGGTTTGCTGTCCTTCCTGAAGCAGACTGTTGACCAGAAAAATAAAGAGATAAGCTGTTTGAAGAGCGTCATCCAGGGCGTTGTGCTGTTGGAATATTGGTAAACCGTATAATTGGGCTAACCCTCGCAGGTTGTATGAGTCAATAGCTTTGTATCCAGCCGGAGATTTCTTCCCGAGTCTTTTTTGACGAACCTTGGCCAGTCGGATGGAATCGACGCATGGGTTCCTCATTATTCCCCCAAGGATGTTTCGACACGCCCGGTCCAGGAACGAGATGTCAATGCTCAAGAAATGACCTACTAAAGCAGCAGATCCACAGAATTCCACAAACGCTGGTATAACAACTTCAGGTTCCGGGGCCGAGTTTACTTCATCCGGGGTGATACGGTGTATGAAAGTTCCGACGGAATGACCTTTTCCGGCAGTTCGAGCAGGAGAATAAAAACAATCATCAACAAGTATATGCAGATTCTTGATCCGAACAGCTCCTATAGAGACAATTTCGTCTCGCCTGGGATTCAATCCAGTCAATTCAGTGTCAAATACAACAAATTCGTATTCACTTACCGGACGGCGATAATCGATTACTGAAAAATATTCTTCATTTCTTTGTCGAACAGGATGAACAGCAGTTTTCTGATGCCATTCCCAAGGCCACCTTACGTTCACGTTGTTTCCCTATCAGCCGATGATGTGTACAAATGAGACTAAATCATTGACCGCATCCTGGTCACGTAAGACTGAATGCGATTTACAACGCCAAAGGCCTCTTTCAACGTTGCTTTTTCTAAATCTGAGAGTTCTGCCGGATCAACAAAATTGTGGGGTTCACGGCCTGCTTCCAAGAGCTTCAATTGATGTACCAGCCGGAGCTGCATGAGAAACTCGTATGCCGCTAATGTTTCACTGAACATGTCCCCAGGGATATGGCCTGCCTCGCCCAGCATTTGCAGGCGGCCTAAGGTGTTGGTCTCCTTGATTCCATGTTTCAAAGCCATCATTCTTGCAAAATCCACAAAGGGAACCAGACCTCTCAGTTTTAGATCAAGTCGGTTCTTGTGCTCGCCGTCTTTTTCCACCAAGAAGTTACGGAAAAAGGACAGAGGAGGAGGTATTGCGAGGCAATCCTTGGCAAGATGATTTAAAAAGAATTTTCGGCGAGACGCCTCATTAACCAAATAATCTCTGAGACGATCTCCTAAACTCCAGTCACCATAACCAGCTCTAAAATCAAAGAAAATCTTGGCATTAAGCATCTCCTGTGGTTCCGTTGTGGACATCCACCTGTCGAAATATCCTATCCAAACCGAATACGGTTTACGCCAACGGCTCTTAGAAGCCATCATGCCTCCCTTGCACAGGGGGTATCCACAAGCGGTCAAATGCTCTATGGCTTCATTTCCGAATTGACGAAAGTACAGCTTGGCCGCCTTCACATGTTCCCATTTGTCGCTGGGATTCTCATACATTATGGCATTATCTTGATCTGTTCGAAAAGTCTGTTCCTTACGCCCTTCGCTGCCCATCATCATCCAGCAAAACGGAACCGGTGCCGGGCCGATTTGTTCCTGCATCAAGGTCAGGAGTCGTTCCAGTATACGATCATTGATGACCGATATCATGCGGGTGATATTGTTCGCCTTGGCCCCTTCCTCAATAAGGGATCGAACCACGGTCGGAACCTTTGCGGACAGGGTGTACAGACCCTCAATCTTCCTCTGCGCCACTATCTCCCGAAGTAGGTACAATGGCGAGCTTCCCTGGAACACCAGGATATCATGGGCGGTCACCACGCCAATAATCCGGCCTTGTCTCTCAACGACCAGATGATGGACCTGGTTGCTCATCATTTCCAAGACGGCATCGAAGCAGGTGGCATCGGCCGAAATTTTATACACCGGTGATGCCATCACGTTTTCTACCGGTTGGTCATAATCGAGACGAGCAGCGACTACCTTTTTTCTGAGGTCCTTGTCCGTTACAATGCCACAGATATTGCCGGTAGGGTCTGCCACCAGTAAGGAACCGATCTCCAAGTCAGCCATGCGTGAGGCAGCCTGATGTATGGTCTCAGAACCTGAAATAATTTGAGGTCCATGGTTTATGACATCTTCCACGCGGGAACTAAATAGATAAAACGTCTCTTCAGGCCGTGCCTGGAGCTTTCTTGACCTGAGTTCTGTGTAAACGGAGCCCACAAGCGCCTCAGAAAAACTCTTGAGATAGTATTGAGCAAAATGAGGGTCACTTTTAACGGTATTCAAGAATGACTGCTTTCTCAGTAGGAAGCAGAAAGTGTCCTCCACGGTCTCCACACTCTGCTTGGCCCTGGAGCCGCTTAGCAGGCTTACTGCGCCGAACTGAGCACCATCGCCGTGATAATCGACAAGCCTTTCCGATTGGTCTTCCGCTCGAAGAGACGCCTTCACTCCTCCCTTCTGAATAACGTAAAGATGTTCGACCTCGCTCACATCCTGCTCCAAGACAAGGGTGCCCCTGGGAAAAAAGGCTATGACGCACTGTCTCGTGAGGTTGTTCAGGGCGGAATCAGTTAGATCCTTGAAAGGCAGAATACTTTGAAGAAATTCGATTGCCACATGTCTGGCGACGCCATGAACATCTGTAGGGCTGGTCATGCTCCCTCCCCTCGTTCTTATGTTCTTATCGGTATTTATGCTTTGAAAGATTCATTTTGGCTGCTTTATCCCAAAGCGGAGGTAGCGGAATTCTTTCTGGTGCTCCTCAGATACCCTTGACCCAATTCTTATCATCATGACATTCTCAGGTCTCAAAGTGAGATTTGGTTCATTAGTGTAGACTTCCCGAAATCCATACAATCCGTAAAGGTGCATCATCATGAGCCTGTACTGAGGTGCTGTAAGGCCCTTGCCATCAAGGTCCCAGTGCCAAGATAAACCTTGCATGTAAGCGATCTTGTCTTCGAACAAATCATCGTCCATACTGAGGTCCATGACACATCGCCCTACGTGAAGACCGCGAAAGTTTCGGCTCACTTCGACAGCCGCCATTTCATACATAACATGTCCCAGGGCGCTCCAGCGCTCTTCTGTGTCAGGATATGAGCATATCCCGTATGCTATTATCAACTTCGGCTCCATTAGAGCCAGTGTCACTCTACCACCTTCTCTGCGAGATATCGTCTCGAAGGTCTCCACATTCCGGATTATCGAAGAGTAATGAGCAAAACGGCCCAGTCCGTCGTCCATCTCAAGTCCTTCAAAAGAACCAGGCGGCAAGTTGGAGCGGATTGTAAGCGTACCTTTCGGTGTTTCCTTAATCAGGGTTCTGACGACGCGTTCAGAGTAATTTTTTTGTTCGGCAGCAAAACTCAAAAATCACTCCAATCCTGGTGCAAGTTTTTCACCATTATGATCAGGTCTCGATAGTTTCCTTGCTGGTCTTTTACATAGTCGTGCAACACACCCTCTTGATGAAAATCAAGTTTTGCCGCTGCTGCGCCTGCTGCATCTTCGACACCGGCAACAAATTCAGCGATTACTTTTTCAACGCCCAAATCCATACTCAATTTTACGCTATCAAGAATCAACCAACTCCCCAGTCTCAGCGATCGGTACTCCGGGTGAACCATAATGCGAAGATGCACCACGTGACGAATTGCTGGAGAAGCAGACCGATAAAGCGTTATGCCGGCCAGGATAGCTCCATCATCTTCTTTGACGGCCACTATCGGAAACATCTGGTCATAGTCGAGCTTGTTCATCCATCTCTTCAGGAACTCCGGGTCATTGAGGTTCTCCCGTAAGAACCACTTTTCCTCCTCGGGTACTTGTGCAAAAAAAACTTTCAGAGCCTCTTCGTCTTCGCGAACCACCGGTCTAAGTCGCACTATAGTTCCATCTTTGGTAACTACTGTTTTTGGATAATCCTTAATCATTTTTTGGGGCTCCTTTGAACTCGGAAGGCGCTGGGCTACCTGATGACGTAGCAAAAGGCCGTATTACGTTCAACGGCAATTTATGGATTTGATTTACAAATTACCGGCCACACAGGCTGGTCTATTATATCAAATTTGGGATAAAGTGCGCTGACATTAAAGACACTACCGGCAAGATTTCGGGTTGTAGGTTTGGACCGGAAAAGTTTTCAATTCGTCATTTGGTGATTTTTACTTCATAGACGCGTTGCTCTGCAAAATTCTTTTCCCACGACCGGCAATAAGTCATTTCGATATTTGTGATGCCGACTTTTCTTGCGATAAAAATGAAGATTTGTTCTCCTGGTGCTCCCAGGAGAGAACCGGAAGGACGTCTGAAAGTTTTTTCCTTTAAGCGGAGAATACCATGATCAAATTTGGCTGACCACTGATAGCCGGTAGAGGGGTTGGATTTCAGAATAATGGTGAACGCCGTTCCCTGGCTCACCTGGATAGTGTTTGAGGAACTAGCGGAATCAATGCTCGTCACGAGAATGAAAAATGTAACGAGTAACAAGACTTTACAAAATGGCCGGAAAGCCCTTGGTTTATCAGTTGTTTGATTCACCGAAGTCTCTCCAGGACAATAGTTTTTCCATCAAAAGCAATCGCCATAGTTGCACAAACAACTGCTGCTACTTGACGAGATCTTGCAACTTATTCATCATTTCGTGGTCCTTTTCTGATACATCTTTTTTGACGTCGCTCTGGCTCTGCTTTTCGGTGATTTGAGACGCAGCAGGTTTAGGTGCTTCAGTGCTTTTTTTTGTTTCAGTACATCCGGTGAATATGAGTGACAACATGCCGAAAACTGCCAGTACTATGCCGGCTATCTTTTTCATAGAATTTATCCTTAGTTTTTTTTGGGGTCCGCGTTGCAGTGATGCCACTGTAGCGGGCCAAAGTCAATACTAAAGTGGAAAACGGGTCAGCGCAATACGGACCACCTCGTACTATTGAATTGTTCGGCATGTTGCATTAATTTTTTCAATGAGCACGCTTAAGACTGTCAGGGTACTACATAGAGAGGAGAGAAAGCCGAATGGAAAGATTTGAATATGACATCACGAGCCACTCTGCCGAAACGTTCAATCGGGTTGTCTACTTCTGCTCGGAAAAGGGCGATTGCGGTATCAAGGGAATACCTAACCACGAGCCTCAAATACTTGTGGACATCTTGAACGAACGGGGACGACACGGATGGGAGCTTGTTCAGATTATGTTCGGGAAAGACGGCCTCCTTGCGTGTTGGAAGCACAAGCTTGTCAGTCCTGACGAATAACAATTTGCGTGTGGCTTGATAGCAAATGGGCCACTCGAGGCTTGATCGTGATTTGAGGAAAGGATTCAGACAATGGTTACCACAGTAAACATAAAGGGAATGTCGTGCAACCACTGTGTGACGGCTGTTACGAAGGTTCTGAATGGAATCGAGGGTGTCGCCGACGTAAACGTGGATCTGGAAAATGCCTGTGCCACCTTTGAGCACGCAGAAGCCATGGACGTGAACGATATTAAGCAACGTATCGAGAAAGCTGGGTACGAAGTTGGCTAGGGAGAGCTTTCAGATCCTCGGGATGTCGTGTGCAGCATGCGTGCGGCGTGTAGAGCAGGGTCTTATGGCGCTAAATGGTGTGAACAGCGCCTCGGTCAATTTAGCGACGGAAAAGGCCTTGGTAGACTACAACCCGGACGTTGTGGCGCCCGGCGAAATTAAAGCCGGAATTAAGAATTTGGGCTACGAAGTAGTGGAGCCTCAACCGGCATACCGTGATGAACGCTCAAAAATGACTATCGGCGTAGGAGGCATAAGCTGCGCTGCGTGCGTACGTCGAGTTGAGAGCGCCCTTGAGTCGGTTCAAGGGGTCAAGAATGTCTCGGTAAACCTGGCAACATCAAGCGCAACTATTGTTCATGAGAGGGGTTCCGCAGGAGTATCCGAACTCGAGAAAGCGTTGAAAGACGCGGGCTACGAGTTCCTGGGGAGTGTTGACGAAACGGTAGACGATCCGCTTGAAGCTGCCCGACTTCGTGAAGTCCGTGATCTGAAATTGAAGCTGGTGGTAGGCTTTATCCTTAGCATCATCACTCATATTGGTTCCATGCCTGAGTTTTTTCCATTCGTCGGGGCCATCCCGGAGAAGTATGTGCTCTGGTCACTCTTCGCACTTACCACCCCAGTGGTATTCTGGGTTGGCAGTCGTTTTCTGGTCGGCGCTTGGAAGGCGGCCCGTCAGAGGACCACAGACATGAACACTCTCGTGGCGGTCGGGGCATTATCCGCGTATCTTTATTCAAGCCTTGTTGCATTTCTTCCTCAATTTTTTGCTGTGGATCACGGAGGAGTCCATGTTTACTTTGATGCCGCTTCCATGATTATCACGCTCGTTCTTTTGGGTCGATTCTTAGAGGCCAGGGCCAAGGGCAAAACGTCTGAAGCAATAAAAAAACTGTTGGGACTCAAACCCAGAACGGCACGCGTTGTGCGGGGAGGGGCGGAGTCTGATATCCCCATAGAGTTCGTGGCTAAAGGGGACGTAATCGTAGTCAGGCCGGGAGAGAAAATCCCCACCGATGGAGTGGTCTTGTCCGGCATATCCGCGGTGGACGAGTCCATGCTCACAGGTGAGAGCATGCCTGTCACCAAGGAGGTGGGAAGCCAAGTCTTCGGTGCCACCATGAACAAGACCGGCTCATTTACTTTCAGAGCCGCAAAAGTAGGTTCCGAGACTGCGCTGGCTCAGATAATCCGTCTTGTCGAAGAGGCTCAGGGGTCTAAGGCTCCTATACAGCGCCTGGCGGACAAAGTTGCATCAATATTTGTTCCTGTGGTTTTCTCGATTGCGGTGGTAACCTTCGGAATTTGGTATTTTCTTGTTCCAGGCCACGTTTTCAGCCGCGCACTACTGAACTTTGTTTCTGTCCTGATCATCGCTTGTCCGTGTGCCATGGGACTCGCGACTCCAACGGCCGTGATGGTTGGGACCGGGATGGGTGCCGAAAGAGGTATTCTGATCAAAGGAGGCGAGAGCCTCGAAAAAATATATAAGATCGACACAGTGGTGTTCGACAAAACCGGTACCCTGACAAAAGGAGAACCTGAGGTAACAGCCGTAATTCCTGTCGGGCATAAGAGTCCTGTCAGCATTCTCTCAACGGCCGTGTCCCTTGAAGCGGTTTCAGAGCATCCACTGGCGAGGGCAATAATCGATAAGGCTCTCCTTGAGGGGGCGGAGACTCTGCCGGTTGATAATTTTGAGGCCCTTTCCGGACTCGGAATAAGGGGTGTCATTCAAGGACAAGAGGTAGTGTTAGGAAATTTGCGTTTGATGGAAGAGAAGGGAATACGACTAAATGGTATGGAGCCCGAGTCAAGGAGACTTTCTGAGTCAGGCTGGACCACGGTTTTTGTCGCCGCACAAGGAGAAGTGATAGGCCTGATAGGGTTGTCGGACATCCCAAGGGATTCGGCTCTACCGGCAATTCAAAGCCTTAAGAAGATGGGCTTGCGAGTGGCAATGATCACCGGGGACAATGAAAAAACAGCCAGAGCAGTTGGTGAAACACTCGGAATAGAAAACGTATTGGCTCAGGTTCTGCCGGGCGACAAAGCTGATGCGGTAAGACGATTGCAAAGTGACGGCCACATCGTAGCCATGGTGGGGGACGGCATCAATGATGCGCCTGCCCTTTCGGCGGCGGACATAGGTATAGCAATCGGAGCGGGAACCGATGTGGCAATTGAAGCTTCGGACATAACAGTGATGAAAAATGATTTGAGACTGGTACCAGAGGCCATAAAGCTGTCGTTCCAGACCATGAAGGTAATCAAACAGAACCTTTTCTGGGCTTTTTTCTATAATACACTCGGCATTCCGATAGCTGCCGGGGTGCTGTACCCCTTTTTCGGTATTTTGTTGAATCCAGTTTTTGCAGCAGCGGCGATGGCACTCAGTTCCGTGTCCGTCGTCAGTAATTCCTTGCGGTTAAGATGGTCTCTGGCTTCGTCGGTTATTCAGGATTAGCCCAACTTCGACACTAACGACGGTTAACTTGTTGTTATTGTAGGATTTGGTCATTTTATTTGGCACTACATATTTTCATCTTTCCTGATCCATGTCCTCACGGGGGAGATGATCGTCTTG
>Ga0247841_10001902_pt1 | contig 43830 bp, 33 predicted proteins | sample LaCruzMarch2015__2_FD_192410 | JGI IMG/M metagenome (GOLD analysis project Ga0247841, IMG submission 192410) | Freshwater microbial communities from meromictic Lake La Cruz, Castile-La Mancha, Spain - LaCruzMarch2015_18m | ecosystem: Environmental > Aquatic > Freshwater > Lake | place: Spain...
TCAGATATGGCGATATTATTAAGGTTCAGGAGTTGCTTAATAATAGACCAAGAAAAAAATTATGTTTCTTAACTCCTAATGAAATTTTTTCTAAATTCGTTGCACTTAGAACTTGAATTCAGCTTTCTTTTTAATTTCCTTGTCAACCAATTGTTTCATCTCTTCCAATTCCTTTATTGAAATAGTGTCGTTGGAGGCAAAGAACGAAACAAGACTTTTGTATGAATTACCGAAGTATTTTCTCACAAAATTTCCGAGGTAAATACTGGAGTATTCGTTTTTGGATATTAGCGGAAAGTACTCATACGTATTGCCGTAGCTTTTATAAGATACAAACCCCTTTTTTTCAAGTATCCTGATTATCGTAGAAACAGTGTTATATGCCGGTTTCAGGGCTCCAAAATGTTCTACCACATCTTTTACAAAAGCCTTCCGCAGCTTCCAGAGGATTTGCATTACCTGCTCTTCTGCTTTTGTTAACTCTTTTATCGTTTTTTTCATAATTGTATTTTTAATTATGTAACTAAATTCTCAATTAATTGTTGTACAAATATACAACTAAAATTTTAGTTATGCAACTATTTTTTTAGTTTTTATTTAATTATTTACATAAAAGGCTGATTTGCAGATAAATAACTTATCACATGTTTTTGTATTAATTTTTCAACAAATATCAGAATCATCCATCTGGCTGAAAAGGCGGAATCAGTTAACGGTAAATGGGTTAAAGCTTCCGATAGAATTAAAAAAAATGAGATGACTCGCAGGGGTGATGATTTTATACCGATTGGGTTATTGTATTAAGTTATTTCTATTATACCAATAAGGCTTGCTGTTATTCCATTTCACCATTATAACCATCGGATTATAACTATATTAAGATTTTCGCACATCCATTTGCAAATGTTTAAATCTTACTCAAATCAATATTAAACACTACCGGTTCATCACTGCCGCAGTGCAATAAACATTGGTCGCATATTGACAGTTCGCCTTTCAGCCTTTTATTTACAAGCCGGCAAATGTTTTCGCGTAATGCATCAATAGAAATTTTTGTTACCACTTCGTCCGCAAAAGCATACATCAGCAACATCTTTGCGCTGTCTTCCCCGATGCCGCGCGACCGCATGTAAAACAGGGCATCCTGGTCAAGTTGTCCAACTGTAGCGCCGTGGCTGCATTTTACATCATCGGCATATATTTGAAGATTCGGCTTTGTGTTGACTGTGGCTTCATCTGTAAGGAGTAAATTTTTATTTGCCTGATACGCATTGGTTTTTTGAGCTTCTTTTCTTACAAGTATCCTTCCGCCGAAAACAGCTTTTGCCTGTTCATCTATTACTCCTTTAAAAAGTTCTTTGCTTGTGCTGTTTGGCTTGATATGATCAACAAAAGTGTGATTATCCACAAGCTGGTTGCGGTCGGCAAGGTAAATACCGTAAAGGTTCGATTCGCATCCCTCACCGTTTACTGCTACATTCAGATTATTTCTTATTAATCCGCCGTTCAGCGTAATTGTATTGGTAGTAACACGGCTATTGTTTTCCTGGTGAAAATATGTGGTAGCAATCAATGCCGAATTATTGTTGTTATTCTGCATTTTGTAATGATCCACCACGGCATTTTCATCAACGAATATTTCGGTTAAAGAATTTGTAAGCGTGGGATTATGTGAAAATATATCATCACAATGCACAAGTGTAAGCTTGCTGTTTTTTCCGACTATCACAAGATTTCGCAGCTGTACAAGCACATTTTCCTGCTTATTCAGGATATCAATGATCTGAACAGGCTTATCTACCTCCACATTATCCGGAACAAAAATAAAAATGCCATCCTGGGCAAATGCTGTATTCAGGGCATCAAATGCATTGTTGTCAATATCCGAATATTTTCCATAATGTTTTTTTACAAGTCCGGGAAACTCTTTCATGGCATGCAAAAGGCTGCCAATTATGGTTCCATCCGGAAATTTTGTGAGGGGTGCATTCTTATAAACAAACCAGCCGTTAAGTAATATGGCAGTATATGTATCGAGATCCGCAACATTGCAATGAAAGAATTTTTCCACATCAACATTTCCTCCTGTGTTTTCGAGACAGATCGAGTAATCATTCTTCAATACGGCGGAAAGTTCAGTAAATCGCCATTCTTCAAGCTTAGTATGTGGAAACCCAAGTTTATCAAATTGACCAATGGCTTTGTCTCTCAGTCCGGATTGAAAATCATTTTGCTCAAAAGCCCCTCTGTTGTTTCTGTATATTCCGAGTATTTTATCTTTTAAATTATTCCGAATTTCCATAATTTGTGTTTCATTATTTTAATAGCAACGCGGATAAAACGGAATTTAGCGGATCTTCGCGGATTAATCAGCGGTTATCCGCATCATCCGTGTCATCAGCGTTGCCATTTTTTAAACGTCAATTTCCTTCTTTATCCAGTCGTAACCTTTTTCTTCCAGTTTAAATGACAGTTCCTTCCCTCCGGATTTCACGATTCTCCCATTATACATAACGTGCACAAAGTCAGGAATGATGTAATCAAGCAAACGCTGATAGTGAGTAATAATAATAAATGCATTGTCTTTTGTCCGTAATTTATTCACGCCATTGGCAACAATTTTAAGGGCATCAATATCAAGTCCCGAATCGGTTTCATCAAGAATAGCAAGGGTTGGATCAAGCATTGCCATCTGGAAAATTTCGTTTTTCTTTTTTTCCCCGCCGGAAAACCCTTCATTAACTGAGCGATTCGTAAGTTTTGCCTGAAGTTCCACAATTTTCTTTTTCTCATCCATTAGTTTCAGAAACTCTGATGCCGATAATGGTTCAATGCCTTTGTATTTGCGGTGCTCATTTACGGCGGTTTTCAAAAAGTTGGTAATGCTTACGCCTGGAATTTCCACCGGATACTGGAATCCAAGAAATATTCCTTCTCTTGACCTGATCTCCGGCGCCATCCCCAGCAAGTTTTTGCCTTTATAAATAATTTCTCCTTCAATAATTTCGAGATTTTCTCTTCCTGCAATAGCACCGGCAAGCGTACTTTTTCCCGTACCATTCGGACCCATGATAGCATGTACTTCCCCTGCTTTCACTTCAAGATTAAAGCCATTGATGATCTTTTTATTATTAATGGAAACTTTTAGATTTTTAATTGACAACATAAATATATAATTTGAAAATTCGATAATGTGACAATTTGAAAATTAATTAATGTTTGTTACAATATTTATTCTTTAATAACTCAACTTCATTACCATAATTTTTTGTAAATCCTAAGTCTAAAGCTTTATTGGCGTATCAGTAAATTATCACATTAGTACATTTTCAAATTAACCAACACTTCCTTCTAAACTTATCGCCAAAAGTTTCTGCGCTTCCACTGCAAACTCCATTGGCAACTTGTTTAACACTTCTTTTGCATAGCCATTCACAATGAGTCCAATTGCGCTTTCCTTGTCAATTCCGCGTTGAAGGCAATAAAATAATTGGTCTTCCGAAATTTTTGAAGTAGTCGCCTCATGTTCTGTAATAGAAGATTTATTCCCGACTTCAATATATGGATATGTGTGTGCGCCACATTTGTTGCCCATAAGCAGTGAATCGCATTGCGAAAAATTTCTTGAATTGGAGGCGTTCTTTGTAATTTTTACAAGCCCCCTATAACTATTATTGCTTTTCCCTGCGGATATTCCTTTGGAAACGATAGTGCTTTTGGTATTTTTACCAATGTGTATCATCTTTGTTCCTGTATCAGCCTGCTGATAATTATTGGTAACGGCAACAGAATAAAATTCTCCTGTTGAATTGTCGCCTCTAAGAATACAGCTTGGATATTTCCATGTAATAGCAGAACCTGTTTCCACTTGCGTCCACGATATTTTAGAATTGTTTCCTTTGCAAAGCCCTCGTTTTGTAACAAAGTTATAAATACCGCCTTCGCCTTCTTTATTTCCCGGATACCAGTTCTGAACGGTAGAATATTTCACTTCCGCATTTTCCATTGCAATTATTTCAACAATGGCTGCATGCAACTGATTTTCATCTCTGCGCGGCGCAGTGCATCCTTCCATGTAACTGACATAACTATCATCATCAGCAACAATGAGTGTGCGTTCAAACTGCCCTGTATTAGCTGCATTGATGCGAAAATATGTGGATAATTCAATCGGGCACCTAACACCTTTAGGAATATAACAGAACGAGCCATCAGTGAAAACAGCAGAGTTTAATGCTGCAAAATAATTGTCAGTGTAAGGAACCACGCTGCCAATGTATTTTTTCACAAGCTCCGGATGTTTTTTTACAGCTTCGCTGAACGAACAGAAAATAATGCCTTTTTCTGCAAGTGTATCTTTAAATGTAGTAGCTACAGAAACACTGTCCATTACCGCATCTACTGCAACACCGGTTAACATTTTTTGCTCATTGAGAGATATCCCAAGTTTTTCAAATGTACTCAGCAATTCAGGATCAACCTCATCAAAATTTGAAACATCTTTTTTGGGCTTTGGAGCGGCATAGAAAATAATTTTCTGATAGTTGATAGGCGGATGATGCAAATGCGCCCATTCCGGTTCTGTTATGGTAAGCCAGTGTTTGTATGCTTTCAAACGAAATTCAAGCATCCATTCCGGTTCGCCTTTTTTAGCCGAAATATATTTTATTATGTCTTCACTTAATCCCTCCGGCGATGTTTCCATCTCAATATTGGTCGTAAAGCCCCATTTATACTCGCTTTGCGTGACTTCATTTAGTAATAGCGGGGGAATAGCCATATATTAATTTAGATTAAATCAAAATAATATGCAAATTTAATAAAGGAAAACATACAACGCAATAAAAAAAATGTAAAAAAATATGTTTGAAAGGTTTTAAGGTTTTTTATCTGATCAATTGTAATTACTTTTGCAGCATGCGTAATAAGGAAAACGTCAATCGCACCGAATTATCAGACCTCGGCGAATTCGGTTTGATCAGGCGCCTTACCGACGGGCTTAAAATAAATAAAGCCACAACACTAACAGGTATTGGCGATGATGCTGCTGTGATCAGCAGTGAAGGCGGAGAAATACTTGTTTCTACAGACCTCCTTATAGAAGGTGTTCATTTCAATCTTTCATATACTCCGCTAAAACACTTGGGATACAAAGCAGCGGTGGTAAATTTCAGTGATATAGCGGCTATGAATGGAGCGCCTGAACAAATAACGGTTAGCATTGCTGTATCAAATCGTTTTTCGCTTGAAGCCATTGAAGAATTATACGATGGAATCAAGCTGGCTTGCAGGAAGTACAATGTGGACCTGGTAGGCGGAGACACATCATCAAGCGTTTCCGGATTATTTATTTCTGTAACCGTTATCGGACGCGCAAATAAAGAAGATATCACATACAGGAACGGGGCGAATATAAACGATCTTTTGTTTGTTTCTGGTGACCTGGGTGCTGCATATATGGGACTGTTGCTGCTGGAACGTGAAAATCAAGTGTTTCTGGCAAGTCATGGCGTTCAACCAAAACTGACGGGGCATGATTATATTTTGGAACGTCAGTTGAAACCGGAAGCAAGGACAAATATAGCTAAGTTTCTGAAAAACATTGGAGTAAAACCCACAGCCATGATAGACATTTCGGATGGACTTGCTTCGGAAATTTTACATATTTGCGATGCCTCAAAAAAAGGTTGCACAATCTATGAAGATAAGATACCTATTGATGCCGCTACTATGTTGATGGCAGAAGAGTTTAATATTGATCCTACTATTGCTGCCTTAAGCGGGGGCGAAGATTATGAGTTGCTATTCACGATTGGTCAGAATGATTATGAAAAAGTGAAAGAAATCAAAGAGATCACAGTTATCGGACATATAACAGAGGCACATGCCGGCGCTAATCTTATTAGCAGAAGCGGAACCCAGGTACCATTGACTGCTCAGGGGTGGGATGCTTTTTTTCGCAGTAAATACTCTAAACTTTAGGCACTGATTCGTTACTAATTTTAAAATTTAATATTTTTTCTATTGCAATTTATACAGTTATTCATTTTAATTACGGCAGTCAAATCATTTACATTCGGTATTGCATTTGGTTTTATTGCTATGGCTTTTCTGCTATTGTGTTCTGCCGTTTTTTCGGGGTCGGAAATTGCATTTTTTTCTCTAAGTCCGGCTCAGTTGAATGAAATAAAAAGCATGAATAACAAAGCCGGTAAAACGATAATACGACTGCTCGAAAAACCTAAAAGGCTTCTTGCCACCATACTTATTGCAAATAATTTTGTAAATATAGCTATCGTGATAATATCTACATTTATCATGTTGCAATTGTTTGATTTTACAGGGAATCCTGTGAGCGGTTTTGTTATACAGGTGGTACTTGTTACTTTTCTTATTCTTTTAATAGGCGAGATCATGCCAAAGATATATACCACCCATAATGCAGTGAAGTTTGCATTGTTCATTGCACAACCCATGGTATTTCTTATAAAGGCTTTTTACCCGTTCAGTTCGTTATTGATCAGGTCCACATCGGTTATTGATAAAAGGATTTCGCGTAAAGGACGGAATCTCTCCATCAATGAATTATCGAATGCGTTGGAAATAACCACCGGCAAAGACACACCTGAAGATGATCGGAAAATACTCAAAGGTATTGTGAAATTCAGCAACATTGATGTGAAAGAAATCATGAAATCGAGAGTAGACGTAACTGCTGTGGATATTGAAACTGATTTTAGCCAGCTGATAAAAATTATCCAGGAATCGGGATATTCAAGAATACCTGTATATAAAGAAAATTTTGATAATATTGCCGGGGTGCTTTATATAAAAGATATCCTCCCATACTTGGACCAAAAATCGGATTTCAGATGGCAAAAGCTTATAAGGTTTCCCTTTTTTGTTCCTGAAAGCAAAAAAATAAACGATCTTCTTGAAGAATTTCGCGAAAAGAAAATTCATCTGGCTGTTGTGGTTGATGAATATGGCGGCACATCCGGCATCCTGACATTGGAAGACATCATGGAAGAAATCGTTGGGGAGATCAATGATGAGTTTGATACGGAAGACATAGTGTATTCAAAATTCGATGAAAATAATTATGTGTTCGAAGGGAAAACATTGTTAAACGATTTTTATAAGATCATAAACCTTGATCCGAATTTTTTTGATCCTGTGAAAGGGGATTCAGACACATTAGCCGGACTGATACTTGAACTGGAGGGAAAAATTCCGGAGAAAAACGATTGTATTGTTTATCGGAATTTTGTTTTTACCATCGAAGCAGCGGACAAGCGCAGCATAAAAAGAATAAAAGTCGCCATACATGGAAAACCCGAAAAGAAGCCCGATGAAGAAGTATAAAATCTTCCTGTTCTTTTTGCTGCCAGTCTTTTTGCTGTATTTTGCATCATGTGGTAGTAGCGGGGACTACGTACCTAAACCAAAGGGGTATTTCAGAATAGACCTGCCGAAAAAGCAGTACACTTTGTTCGACTCGGCATATCCTTATACTTTTGAGTATCCTGTCTATGCCAAAATAATTCCCGATACCGAAGCAAAGGCAGAACCCTACTGGATAAACATGGATTTTCCCGGCTTCAGGGGAAGAGTAAACATCAGTTATAAATTTGTAAAAAACAATCTTGCCAAATACGCTGAAGATGCTTATGCCCTGGCGATGAAACATATACCAAAAGCAAATAATATTGACAACGAGCGTATTGATATTAAAGAACACAATGTGCACGGAATGATATATACTATTGAAGGAACCGGCGCTGCATCTACTTACCAATTCTTTATAACCGACAGCGTGACGAATTTTGTGAGAGGCGCTTTGTATTTTAATGTTCCGCCAAATAATGATTCTCTCGCTCCTGTAATCGATTTCATCAAAGAAGATATACAGCATTTTATCAAAACATTTAAGTGGAAAAAGGGTTGAAATAAAACTTTTATTTATGATGACGAAACAAATAGTATTAAGTTTATTTATTGTTCTGGCATTCGGAACTCTTGCATATTCCTTTTCGAAGATTTTTGCATTTTTCCGGTTTACAAAAGCCCATCGTATAGGTAATTATTGGCAGAGGTTAATAATAATGCTTAAGATAGCTATCGGACAGACCAAGATATTTCGCAGACCTGTGGTGGGTTTGCTTCATGCGTTAGTTTTCTGGGGATTTTGTATTATATTGTTCGGATTTTTGGAAATGATGATTGATGGTGTTTCCGGAATGGAGAAATCCCTTTCTTTTTTAGGCGGATTCTATAATGTTATCATGGCTGGCGGTGATGTGTTTGCTTTACTTGTGCTGATATCCGTGCTAGTATTTTTGTTTCGCAGAATTTTCCTGCATATAAAAAGATTTTCGGGTATTGAGATGAAACATAATTCTCATCTGGATGCAAACATTGCACTTACATTGATTTTGCTATTGATGATTTCGCTGTTGGGAATGAACACATTTTATCTGACATCGGCAGGTAGCGATGTAAAGGGATTTTATCCTGTCAGCGAAATAATTGCAGGATGGATAGGACAAGGCAAAGAAGTTTTTTTAATTTATGAATGTTTCTGGTGGATGCATATACTTCTGATCTTCCTTTTTATGAACATTTTGCCTTATTCCAAACATTTCCATGTGTTCATGTCGGTACCAAATGTTTTTTTGAGCAGATTAGAATCGCTTGGAAAACTTCCAAATATGGACAATGTGACGAAAGAAGTAAAAATAATGATGGATCCGAATCTGGCTTATGCTGCACCGGCAATTACTGATGCACCACCTGAAAGGTTCGGTGTGAAAGACGCAGAAGATGTTACATGGAAGAGTTTCTTAGATTCTTTATCGTGCACGGAATGCGGACGATGTACATCTGTTTGCCCTGCAAATATTACAGGAAAACAATTATCGCCGCGTAAAGTGATGATGAACCTGCGTGCAAGAATGAAAGAAAAAGGCCCGTTATTATTGAAGGACAAATCATTTGATGACAAGAAGTCGCTCATCAGGGATTATATTTCTACGGAAGAGCTGTGGGCTTGTACAACATGCAATGCCTGCGCTAAAGAATGTCCGATCAATATAAATCATCCTACTTTGATCATGGATATGAGAAGGTACCTTGTAATGGAAGAATCATCGGCGCCATCCGGATTGAATACCATTTTTGCAAATATTCAGAACAATGGCGCTCCCTGGCAATTTTCGCCGGAAGACAGGATGTTATGGGCAACAGAAAAAAATATTGAAGTCCCTGTTATGGCTGATCTTTCAGGTAAAGGCGAAAAGCCGGAATATCTTTTATGGGTAGGCTGTGCAGGAGCTTTCGACGACAGGTATAAAAAAGTGGCGAGGGCTTTTGTAAAAGTTCTTTCGCATCTGAATGTAAGTTATGCCGTGCTTGGGAAAGAAGAAACCTGCACCGGAGATCCTGCGCGCAGAGCTGGGAACGAGATGCTTTACCAGATGCAGGCATTAATGAATATTGAAACATTCACGCGTTACGAAGTAAAAAAAATACTTACCATCTGCCCGCATTGTTATAATATTTTCAAAAATGATTATTCTGATCTTGGAGGGAAATATGAAGTGATTCATTACACTCAATTACTGAAAAATTTTATTGATGAAGGAAAACTGAAAATTAACTCTTACGTATTTAAAAATAAAAAGATAACATTTCATGACCCTTGTTATTTAGGACGTGCAAACGGAATATATCAGGCTCCACGTGAAGTTCTAGATGCCATTCCTTCGACAAAAGTTGAAATGAAAAGGCATAAAAGTTTTGCATTGTGTTGTGGCGCCGGTGGCGGACAGATGTTTAAAGAAGCGGAAAAAGGAGATAAGGAAATTTTTATTGAACGCACCGAAGAAGCTCTTGAAACAGGCGCAAACATAATTGCATCATCATGCCCTTTCTGCATGACAATGCTTACTGATGGGTTAAAATATAAGAATAAAGAAGAAGAAATTTTTAATTATGATATAGCAGAATTAGTGGCTGTGTCGCTTGACTTATAAGATCAACTTGTTTTTAATTCTTTAACCGCGATAATTAATTCCGGCAGAATTTTCAATGCATCCCCAACAATACCATAGTCGGCAGCTTCAAAAATAGGAGCATCAGGATCTTTATTAACAGCAACAATACATTTGGAAGAACTTACGCCTCCAAGATGCTGTATAGCCCCCGAAATACCAAATGCAAGATACAGGTTTGGCGCAATGATCTTTCCGGTTTGTCCGGTGTGTTCTTCATGAGGCCTCCAGCCTTCATCGGAAACAGGGCGCGAGCAAGCAGTTGCGCCTCCCAGCAATGTGGCCAGTTCTTCTATTGGAGCCCAGTTCTCAGGTCCTTTCATGCCTCTTCCGCCGGAAACTACTATTTCTGCATCGGTTAGAAGAATCTTGCCGGTAACTTTATTTACTTCTTTCACTTCCGTTTTAAAAGCATCGGCGTTCAGTTCCGGGGTAAAGTTCTCTATTACAGGACTGACAGGCGATTCTGCGATACCAAAAGCATTCTGCATAAGAGTTAAAATTCTTACCGGAGTTTTAATAATGACATTTGCAAACGCTTTAGCGGTATATACTTTTTTAGTGATGGTAAATGGATCAAGGTTGGAAGGAATTGCTGTAACACCCGTAACCAAGCCTGCCTTAAGCTTTATGGATAATCTTGGAGCAACAGCTTTGCCGGTGATGTTGTGAGCGAAAAGTATCACTGTCGCATTTTCCTTTGCCGCTGCCTGTGCTATTACATATGTATAAACCTGGCTATCTAATGCATGCAGTTTATCGCCGGTTGCAGAAAGTATTTTTGACGCACCATAAACGCTAAGTTTCTTCAGCTCTTCTTCATCAACTTTACCAATAGATATGGCAGTAACAGAAGTGTTGAGCTTTTTGGACAATTCGTTTGCATAGGAAATAAGTTCGAAAGATAATTTCTTAAACTTGCCATCCCAGTTTTCGGTAAATACTAATATTGACATATTTTTAATTTTAGATTTGTGATTTTGAGTTTATTTATATTGATATGTATGGAGATAAAAATTTTAAATGATTCAATTTCGTAAAGCTGTTGTTTCAGACAGCGTATTGTGCATCAACTCTTTTATAACCTTACCAAAGCCAAGGCTTAACTTGAATATTTGGTTGTATAACCCAACCTTTTGGTCCCGCACATGTGGGATTATTTTTTCTGAAGGCTCTCAAAGATTTTTGATATATTCAATACTTCAGTAGAGGCGTATTTACCTGCTTTTAATTTGTCCTGTATCTTAGAGAACGCATTGATAGTATATTTTACATCATCCATTGTATGAACTGCCGTGGGTATTATTCTCAAAGAAATAAAGCCTTTGGGTATTACAGGATAAGTAACTATTGAACAGAAAACATTATAGTTTTCACGAAGATCAAATGTAAGATTAGTGGCTTCCGGAATTCCGCCGAACATGTAAACAGGAGTAACAGGAGATTCAGTTTTCCCAAGATCAAAGCCTTTTTCCCGAAGTCCGCTTTGTAAAGCGCGTACAATTTTCCAGAGATTTTCTCTCAGCTCAGGATGTGTTTTGATCATATCGAGGCGTTTTAATGCCCCAATAACAATAGGCATAGGAAGCGACTTTGCATAAATCTGCGACCGCATGTTAAAACGGAGGTATTTTACTACTTCTCTTTTGCTCGCAATAAAACCGCCAACTGTTGCCATTGATTTTGCAAAAGCGCCAAAAAGTAAATCTATACCGTCCTGACAGCCCTGATGCTGACCTGTGCCGGCGCCGGTTTTTCCCATTGTCCCGAAACCATGTGCATCATCAACAAGCAATCGGAAATTATATTTCTTTTTCAATTCAACAATATCTTTTATTTTACCTTGCGCCCCAGTCATTCCATATACGCCTTCGGTAATTACAAGAATCGAACCGCCGGTTTCTTCAATAATTTTTGTCGCTCTTTGCAGTTGTTTTTCGCAACTCTCAATATCATTATGCTGGTAAACAAAACGTTTCCCGATATGCAGTCGCATTCCGTCAATGATGCATGCATGAGCTTCGGCATCGTAAACGATCACATCTTTCCTGTCGACAAGACTATCAATGATAGAGATCATACCAAGGTATCCATAATTCAGGAGGTAAGCATCTTCTTTCCCTACGAATTCGGCAAGTTCTTTTTCAAGCTGTTCATGATATTTTGTATGTCCCGACATCATGCGGGCGCCCATCGGGTATGCCATTCCCCAATCGCGGGCAGCATCGGCATCTACTTTTCTTATTTCGGGATGATTCGCCAACCCAAGGTAATTGTTCAAGCTCCAGACAAGGCGTTCTTTACCCATAAATTTCATGTGAGGACCTATTTCACCTTCGAGTTTAGGAAACATGAAATAGCCATCTGCATGCTCCGACCACATTCCAAGTAGTCCAGGTTTCTGAAGTATTTTATCAAAAAGATCCATGATAATAATGTTTTGAAATTGCAAAATATAATTTGACTGCAAAACTATAAACTTTTTAAATATGTTTGCCGGATGTTGGTAAAAAATCAGTTATTTTGCGAAATCAAACAAAAAGAAATGGATGAGAATATTGTTGTTTTCAATACCTTAACGAGGAAAAAAGAAAAATTTGAACCGTTAAATCCTCCGTCAATCGGCATGTATGTGTGCGGACCCACTGTTTACGGCGATCCTCACTTGGGGCATGCACGTCCGGCTATTACATTCGACCTGATTTTTCGCTATTTGAAACATATTGGATATAAAGTCCGCTATGTGCGAAATATAACGGATGTGGGTCATCTGGAAAGTGATGCTGACGAAGGTGAAGACAAGATCGAAAAAAAAGCACGGCTCGAACAGCTTGAACCTATGGAGGTAGCGCAGTATTATATTGACCGATACCATCTTTTCATGGATCAGTTGAATGTTCTTAGGCCTAGTATTGAACCTCGTGCTTCAGGTCATATTATTGAGCAAATTGCAATGGTGAAAAAAATTCTGGATTCAGGAATGGCTTATGAAGTAAATGGTTCTGTTTATTTTGACGTTGAAAAATACAACACAAAACATAACTATGGTAAGCTTTCCGGTAGAGTATTAGAAGATCTGATGGCGAATACACGCGATCTGGAAGGACAGGATGAAAAGAAAAATCCCTGCGATTTTGCGTTATGGAAAAAGGCGTCGCCGGAACACATTATGCACTGGCCTTCGCCCTGGAGTGAGGGCTTTCCAGGGTGGCACCTGGAGTGTTCGGCTATGAGTACCAAATACCTTGGAGAACAATTTGATATTCACGGTGGCGGAATGGATCTTCTTTTCCCGCATCACGAATGTGAAATTGCTCAGTCGGTTGCTGCCAATGGCAAGGAATCTGTGAAGTATTGGTTACATAATAACATGATCACCATCAATGGGCGGAAGATGGGAAAATCGCTTGGAAACTTTATTACATTAAATGAGTTTTTCACCGGTACACATAAATCATTGACCAAAGCATACAGCCCAATGACTATACGCTTTTTCATCCTGCAGGCGCATTATCGCAGTACGCTTGATTTTTCAAACGAAGCGTTACAGGCTGCAGAGAAGGGATTGAAAAAGCTTATGCAGGGAATGGAAACATTGAAAAAAATTAAACCGGCTTCTAATTCAAGTGTTGATATTTCTAAACTTCAGCGGGATTGTTATCATGCTTTAAATGATGATTTTAACAGCCCGATTGTGATTTCAAATTTATTTGAAGCAGCAAGGATCATTAATTCGGCTAATGACGGGAAAGAAACATTGACTGCTGCTAATATTGAATTGTTGAAAAAACTGTTTAATGATTTTGCTTTTGATATATTAGGATTGCATGACGATACAGCATCTTCGGATAATGATCTTACGGAAAGTCTGATGGAATTGATACTCTCATTACGCCAGAATGCTAAGGTTAATAAGGATTTTGCGACGTCTGATAAAATCCGCGATGAACTTACCAAGTTGGGTATCGCTGTGAAAGATACAAAAAACGGGGCGGTTTGGAATGTTGAATAATGACAAATGTTCGATTGTTCAATATAGTATCCTTAATATTCATAAACTGTTTTTCCTGAATAAATGAATTCTGAAAACTTTGATGTAATAATTGTAGGAGCAGGTCCTGCGGGCTGTGCTTGTGCTTTGATGCTTGCAGATACTAATTTGAAGATTGCGGTTTTGGATAAAGCAGTATCTCCACGTGAAAAAATTTGCGGTGATGCTTTGAGCAAGGATGTGATCAATCAGCTTGACAAACTGCCTTCGGGGGTAAAGACTGCATTTGAAAAAATTGAAAAAAAAATTATTTCATCCGGAGTACTATTTTATTCGCCTAAGAATGAATGTCTGGAAATATCATTTAAAAGACAAGAGGAAAAGAATATTTCAGGATATGTGTGCAAACGCAAGTATTTTGATGAGATGTTAATAAATAGTTTGAAAGAATATAAAAACATTAATTTATTTGAAAATTGCGAAGTCAAAGATGTAAAAGTAAATGATGATGAAGTAACTGTATTTTCTGATTCAAAAATATTTAAGACAAAGATTATTGCAGGAGCCAATGGGACAAATTCGATAATAGCAAAAAAACTTTCGCAAATAAAAAAAGACAATAGATATCAATGTCTTGGCTTACGTAGCTATTATGAAAATGTGACCGGATTTAGTTCCGGAAATTTTATTGAACTCCATTTTTATGAAGATATATTGCCGGGATACCTATGGCTTTTTCCAATGGCTGATAACATCGCAAATGTGGGAATTGGAATGTTGGCAAGCGATGTGTCAGAAAAGAAGATAAACCTAAAGAGCAAGATAGAGCAGTTTATTAATGAACATCCCAATATTTCCCCGCGTTTTAAAAATGCAAAACAATGCGGAAAATTTGAAGCATCGGGGATTCCGCTTGGATCAATTAAAAGAAAAATTTCAGGCGAAAGGTATTTATTGCTTGGTGATGCGGCATCGCTCGTTGACCCATTTACCGGTGAAGGTATTGGGAATGCATTGCGCAGCGGGAGGGTGGCAGCAGAACATATCAAAAAATGTTTTGAGGATAATATGTTTTCAGATAATTTTAACAAGGCTTATGATAATGAGATTTACCGCAGGATGTGGAAAGAATTAAAACTAAGCCGTTCTCTGCAGAAACTATTTAACCATCCGCTGCTTATCAATTATGTTATACGAAAAGCCAATCGTAATGAACATTTTAAAGAACTTATTTCCGACGCTATGCAAAATATAGATATAAAAAAACGATTGCTCCGGCCATACTTGCTTTATAAAACATTCTTACAGTAAATGTAACATGGTACCCTTCGGCTTCGCTCAGGGTACGGACTGCCGTTCGTTGAGCGGAGTCGAAACGAACGGACGATCGAAACGAACGACAACGAAACGATGGCAACAAAAAAACCAATAAAAATATGAAGGGATATATGTATATTTTGAGATGTTCAAACGGGCAATACTATACTGGCAGCACGAATAATCTTGAACTGAGGTTACAACAACATCAAAATGGTGAAGGAGCTAACTTTACAAGAAAATATTTGCCCATTAAACTAGTATATTTTGAGGAGTTTCAAAGAATTGATGAAGCTTTTTTTCGTGAAAAGCAAGTACAGGGATGGAAAAGAAAAAAGAAAGAAGCATTAATAAACGGACAACATGAAAATTTGCATGAATTAGCACAATGTCAAAATACATCATGCTCCAATAATGCACCTTGTAAATCTGCTAAGAACGGTGACTTCGACTCCGCTCAGTCACCCAGGAACTATTTGTTGAACGATGTTGAAGAATTAAATTCTTTTACTCAAAGTATAAAATAAATTTTTTATTTTGAGCAGCCATAAATATTTCCGCAGAAAATCAATCGCGCATATTCTCAAGCATGCGGATATGGAGAGCGAAGGTCATAAGCTAAAGAGGAACCTTAATGTACGTGACCTCACAGCCTTTGGCATTGCAGCTATTATTGGAGCGGGGATATTTAGCACCATCGGCACAGCAGCATCACACGGAGGACCTGCTGTTTCTCTTTTATTCGTATTTACGGCAATTGCATGCGGTTTCTCAGCATTATGTTATGCTGAGTTCACATCACGTATTCCGATTAGCGGAAGCGCATACACTTATGCCTATGCAAGTTTTGGAGAATTGATCGCATGGATCATTGGTTGGGACCTGATCATGGAATATGCGGTGGGCAATATTGCCGTGGCTATTTCATGGTCGGATTATTTTACCGGACTTATGAACGGGCTCGGACTTTCAATACCTGAATATTTGTCAACGGATTTTCTCACAGCATCAAGGGGATTTAAAGAAGCAACATTACAAATGGCTTCCGGTACTGCATTTACCGATCTGACACCTGCATTAAAAGAATCTTTTACAGCATGGCAGCACGCTCCTGCAGTTAGCGGCATTCGCTTTATCGCGGATATTCCTGCTTTCAGCATTGTTGTGTTCATTACGGGTTTGGTATATATTGGAATTGTTGAAACCAAGATTGCAAGCAACATTATGGTGATACTGAAATTATTGATATTAATGGTGGTTATAGGTGTCGGCGCTTTTTACGTTACACCTGAGAACTGGTCTCCATTTGCACCCAATGGAATAGGAGGCGTGCTGCGTGGCGTATCAGGTGTTTTCTTTGCATACATTGGGTTTGATGCCATTTCTACTACAGCAGAAGAATGTAAAAATCCACAGAGAGATCTTCCAAAAGCCATGATGTATACGTTATTAATATGCACGGTGCTATATATTGCAATCAGCCTTATTTTAACCGGAATGGTAAATTATTCGGAATTAGCCGTTGGCGATCCGTTGGCTTATGTGTTCCAGAAATTGCATCTGGCGCAGCTTTCCGGCATTATTTCATTAAGCGCGATTATTGCTATGGCAAGCGTGCTGCTTGTTTTCCAGGTAGGACAGCCACGCATCTGGATGAGCATGAGCCGTGATGGTTTGTTGCCTAAGAAATTTTCCAGGTTACACAAGAGATTTAAAACACCGGCATTTTCAACTATTATCACGGGAATACTTGTAGCTGTACCGACCTTATTTCTTAATATTACCGAAGTAACCGATCTTACAAGTATCGGGACTCTTTTCGCATTTGTTCTTGTTTGCGGAGGCGTGCTGCTTATTGAAAAAGATGAGAACGAAAAAACACGAAAAGGGTTTCATCTGCCTTACTATAACAGTCGATACATCCTGCCGCCTATAGTAATTACGGTTATCGGGCTTGTGCTTTTTTTTAATCCGGATGGAGTTGCGAATTTCTTTAACATGACCAATAGCGATGCTTCGCTGAGTTTCTGGGATGTGTTCAAACACAAAATCCCTATGTTTTTCTTTATTGTAATTTCATTTACACTTATATATTTTGCGATTAAGAATAAACTTTCACTTATCCCTATTTTAGGGCTGCTCACCAATCTTTACCTGATCTCGGAACTTGGGATCACTAACTGGATGCGCTTTCTGATATGGCTGGTTGTGGGACTGGTGTTGTATTTTACTTATGGAAATAAGCATAGTAAGTTGAAGAAAGAAGTTGAGTGATACGACGCAGTTATAACTTTTCAGGTCTCTGTGGACAGTGCAGGGCTGCGACCTGAAAGGTTTAAGCGGTTGGGGAAATTTTCCTATTTAAAAATTAATGGCATTCAGAATATCTCAAATCATCAATATACTTCGTAATTATTTTAGCAAGACTCGAAGTATAATGAGTAATTTTTATCCGGTCTTTTAGAATATCGAAACCATGCTGATCCACGATTTCTCCAATAGAGGAATTTAAAAATGAACTAGATATTGTATTTATACCTTCAAATGAAAGAAGAACGTTATCTCCTACTTTTAAAGAAGAATCAATAGCAATTCTAAGGGTTAGCCCATCAATGTTTGATGTGGTTCCTGAAGTTATATCCTTGATTATGATTTTTTCGGTTTTCATATTTGAGGACTGCAAAGATAATTATAAAATTATTAATTCATCAGTTAATTCTTCTTCTTTTTTTGGAAGATTTCGAGAATCAAGGTATATTACGACAGAAGTACCATGAAAGTTACTTTTTAGAAAAGATGTTTTTATTTCACCATTATTTAATAACCAGTACAACACATTATTGCTGACTATTAACATTTGGCTTTTCAAACCCTTAATATTTGAAAAAATATTATCCCAGCCAAAACCTCTGTTATGAGGCTTAGACAGAGTTGAAAAATGTATCTCGAAGGATTTGATCAAAGCAGTTAAATTATCAATAGTAGGTTCACCAATCTGTTTCAGATAATAATTAACTTTATGTGGAATTCCTATCCCAAAATCGCAAACACAGGTAATAATTTGATTTTTGCTTGAGTTATATTGTGTAAAGGTATAGCCGGGAATTTTTGATTCCGAGTGATCGAATACATTATTCATCAATTCAGCTAATGATAAGCTTAATGCAAATAAGCTTTTCTCATCAAAATGATTGTTTTCAAAATACTCCTGAGCTTTCTTGGGATAAATGCTTGTTGCCGTTTGTTCAATTCGCCATAGAGGCAGTGTTTTAGGATCTGTCGGCGCAGGGAAATTATTAATGTCTTCCTTATTACAGAACTGATCAAAGTGAAATGATTCAAGGTAAGCTTTGATAATTACAGGGATATTAACAAGCTTAACGATGAAACCTTTTGCCTGATATTCGTGAATTAAACATGCCAGAGGAGCAATGTGATAGGGTTTCAGAATTCTACAGCGTTGAAAATCGAAATAGATTATTCTTGAAGGATATAAACGCCTATCAAGTTTATTTACGCGATTACTATTTAACCAATTGACATGTGATTCAATGGAGTTAAAACCAATTACGGATATGGTTTTTGCATTGTCTTTGCTCATAATTTTAAACTTCAAGTTTTATAGAAAAAGTAAAAATATAAAAAAGAAGGTGAAAAAAAGAAAAATAATAAAAAAGCAGCTAAAACTGCGCATACAAAAACGGCTGCACATCTGCGCTCTGGAATTGAATTGCTAATTGAATAATAGCGAGAAAAACAATTGCCTTTGCCCATAAAGGCATATCAACAAAGCGTTGTGTGATTTTTGGAAACCAATGGGCGGGAATGGTATAAAGAGAGAAGCCAATCAATGTAATTGCAACAAACAGTCCGCGAATATTTATAAATGGTACAAAATAAGACAAGTCCATATCAGAAAAAACCTTATTAAATATAAGCATAGCAGAAGATAGATCATGCGTCCGAAAAAATACCCATGTAAAAACGATAAAATGAAAAGTAATAAACCAACTGATAAATCTATATATCCCGTGATTTATTTTTTTCTTTATCTTTTTTCTTAACTTGCCTGTAAGTATATCATAAGCCATTGCAAGTCCATGCAGACCGCCCCATACAATAAATGTAAAACTTGCTCCATGCCAAAAACCGCATAAAATAAATGTTACTATTAAAGAAAAAATGATCCCGGCTTTTCCCCAATTTCTTAATTTCAGCGACATTGGCGTAAACAAGTAATCGCGTAACCATGAAGAAAGTGAAATGTGCCACCGCCTCCAGAAATCCGTGATATTAAGTGCGTGGTAAGGTTTGTTAAAATTGATGCCGATATTGAAGCCCATTAGTTTCGAAATTCCTATCGCCATATCAGTGTATCCTGAAAAATCGAAATAAATTTGACCGGCAAAAGCGTAGATTGCAATGAGGTTTTCGAAACCCGAATAAGTACCGGGAGCATCAAATATAAGATCGCAGTATTGTGCTATGTAATCTGCTATAATCGCTTTTTTTATCAAACCCTGAAGGATAAGAAAAATAGCCTTGCCAACTTCAGCATCTTTGATACTGAAATGTTTTCTTGCCTGCGGAAGGATTTGTTTTGCTCTAGTAATAGGACCTGCAATAAGAAGAGGGAAAAAGGTCATATAAAATACATAATCAAAAAAATGATAGGTTGGTTTTATCTCTTCCCTGTATACATCAATGATATAGCTTATGGTTCGAAAGGTATAGAAGGATATTCCCAGTGGTATTATAATGTTCAATGTTGCGAAACTGCTTCCGGCCAAAGCTGAAAAGCCTGCCAGGAAAAAGTTGGTATATTTGAAATACACAAGCAGCCCAAGGCTTGCACAAACGGAAATGATCAGGAAAATTCTTTTTTTTATTTTGTTTTTACTTTTGAAAATCAGTATTGCCATAAAATAATCAATGGTAGTGGTAAACAACAGGACAAGAAGGAACCAGCCGGTTAGTTTATAATAAAAGAATAAACTGAAAGCGATCACGAATAATGTACGAACAGTACGGCTTCTGTATATTACAGCATAAACCGCAATAAATAAAGTGAAGAACAGCAAAAATGTTCCGTTGTTGAAAGATATCGGATTACTGATATCAAACGTGAAAAGTTTATATGTGCTGTTTACAAAATTCATTCTTTACAATCCTTTTGGTGGATGTGGTCCGAGTAATGTCGTTGGCGGATGCTTGCTTGCAGGCATGTCAGGATAATTCATTAAAACCGGATACATGCTTTGTTTCATTATAAAAACTGCTACCGAATCCATCCACATATAGCCTGATTTTCTTGTGGGATGAGCGCCATCTTTAAATCTTTCATAAGTAAGATTCTTTGATGGATAGTATCGTCTTGTACCTGCGTTCCGTAAAATCAAATCATTTATGCCTGTGTCTTTTTTCCAGTTTGGAGGTCCCACCCAGATGTATTTTCTGTCGCTAACTTGTCTTAAAATGTTTTTAACTAACTTATCGCGGCTCTTGATATTCCTTATAAATAGCTCATTCGCGCCAATTACAAGAATAACATACGTCGGATCGAACTTATTAATAAAATAAGAAATCGTGTCGCTATTGCCATACCATAATGTTGACGAGGAATACCAGATCACAGAGTTCATCGTGTGTCCATTTTTTCCGCAATAATCATTTAAGCGGTAGCCGAGAGTTTCCAGCATGGAGTCGCCGATCAGCAAAAACCGCTGTGATGAAGAATCCATAGGTGCCGATTGTATTTTTGTTTTATCACGTAAGTTCACTGCCAACATTCCGACAGGAAGTTCAGAAGGTGTGAAGAAATCTTGAATTTCTGATTGTTTGATTTCCTTTTTTAAGATTTTTATTGGTTCGGATCTGTAGGAATAAATTGTCAGTGTGATCATGGTGATGAGCATAATTCCCACAACCTTCAACAGAGGGAAATGTTTACCGGCAACAAACTTTTTAAAGTTCATCATTTTTTCCTGTTTTCCTTTGATTGCGAAAAAAGCCACTGAAGCATTTCCATATCTGTGTATGCCCCCTTCCATGCATCATGCCCTGTTTGCGGTAGTTCTGTGTATCTGGGATTTCCTCCGGACTTTTTTATTACAGCAATCATATCGCGTGAGCGTGATGTCGTCACTGCTTTATCATTGTCTCCATGAAAAGCCCAAATTGGGATGTCTTTGATTAGTGAGGCTTTTGCAGTATCTCCACCGCCGCACACAGGAACGGCAGCGGCAAATTTCCATGGCCAACGACTTATCGCATCCCATGTTCCGAAACCGCCCATTGATAATCCGGTGATATAGATCCTGCTTGTATCTATGTTTAATTTTTTTGTGAGGGAATCAAGTAAATGCATAGTTCTTTCGAGGTAGACGGAAGGTTTTTCGGGCTGTATATGGCTTGGGAGTTTCCAGTCCGTTTCCACCCAGCGGTATCCGGAAGCGCATTGCGGAACGATCATGTAACAGGGAAATATTTTCCTGTTCAATGGTGATGCAAAATTCAATGCTCCATTTACAAGCTGGCTGTTGTTGTCATTTCCTCTTTCTCCCGCGCCATGCAAGAAAAGTACGATAGGATATTTTTTTACAGTGTCATTGTCCATAGGCCGCATCAGCCGATAATACAGGGTATCGCTGGATTTGTTGCAGAAAAAATTTTTCTCAAACACACTTTCACTTTGCCCTGCAACTCCGCAAGAGTAGAAGAGTCCGGAAACGCAACATAATAAGAATAATTCTATTTTTGAAAATATATTTCTCATGATTTGTAAATATATCCTGCAAATCTATTCGAAAAAGCGGAAAAAAACCGAAATAAAAAATGAAAATTTTTCTATGAGAAAATATTTTGAATAATTTGTTTTATTATTCTGATTTGTTAGTAATTTTACCAATCTAAAAAACGAATCATGAAAAAATTATTTACCACTGGTATCGCTGTATTATTTGCTTCTGTATCATTCAGCCAAAAGGTGGAGGAATCACAGGTGCCATCGAATGTAATGAGCGCTTTTAAAGCAAGGTTTGCAAATGTAACGGGAGTAAAATGGGAAAAAGAAGATACTGTTTATGCTGCAGAATTTCTGATGAATGAATCACCCACCGAATCTGAATTTAACGAAAAAGGCACATGGCTTAACACCGAATGGGAAATATCTACAGATTATACCCCTGGGGCTATTAAAGATTATGTCAGCACAAATTACCCGAAATATAAATTCAAAGAACTGTCAGTAACGGAATTTCCTGTCGATGGTAAATTATATGTTGCAGAAATAGTTACTAAGAAAGATTGCTATGAATTATATTTTTCTCTTAAAAACGAATTCAAAAAAGCCGTAAAAGAAACCTGCGATAAAGAAAAGAAATGTTGCAAGAAGAAAAAAGCATCTGATAAAAAAGCTACGGAAGTTAAAAAATAATCAGTTAGATGCGCGGCACACCTCTACTAATCTTTATCTTAAGCTTAATACCCTCCTTCATTGGATGGGATTTAAAAATTTTCCCAAACTTCAATCCCGACAGCCTCAATATGTTTTGGCAGTTCATGGCGGTGCCGGAAACATCACAAAGATTTCTTTAGTTTTTCTTTTTCTTTCTCAGGCAGTTTCTCAACAACCAAATCATACGAATCATCTGTCCATTCTTTTAAAAATTCATCTGGCACAGTGCCATCAATCATCACAGTGTTCCAATGTTTTTTATCCATGTGATAACCCGGAAGTATGCATGGGTAATGTTCCCTGAGATCAATTGCTTTTTCGGGATCGCATTTCAGATTAATGGAAAACTCCCCGTCAGTATTTGTAAGGGCAAACATTTTACCCATCACTTTAAATACAAGTGTCACATCATCAAAAGGAAAACATTCAGTTACTCCTTTTTTTGACAAACAATATTCCCTGAATTCTTCAATGTTCATTTCTTCAATGCTTAAAAACGGTTTTGAATTTATATATTAATGATTTTTACTGCTTATTTTTAAAAGTCACTCAGAGCCGTTCCACATTTCCGGAACGCGTCGAAGAGTGGCTATTCGGTCGACTTCGACTCGCTTATCCTTCAACTAATGTTTCAGGATAATCGGCTCTGTCTGACCTCATAAATCTGTAGTTTTTGAAACTTTGAAAAATTCAAAACAGTTTCTTAAACAATTTTCTGTATTCTTCCATAGAATTTATATTCATTAGAATATTTTTATCATTTGTTTCAACTTCTGTCCGCCTGAATTTATTGAGCAATTCCTTAAGATCGCGATCCGCTTCATCTAATGATAAAATATATTTCATGATTTCCGTCCCAACCAGCACGGGATGTCCTCGCTTTCCTTTATAAACCGGCACCACATGCGAATCTGGTTCTGCATGTTTACTCATTCCTGCTAACAAACTAAAATTAACAAAAGGATTATCAATATTCTGAATAAAGCATGGTTGTATTTCCGCAAGAGCAGTTAAACCAAGTTTTATAGAATAAAATCTTCCTTTTTCGGGTTCTTTGTTTACAACAATCTTTGCGAATTGTTCAATTTGAGGCATTTCATTTTTCACTCTGCAATATCCTTCATTGTTTATAACAACAATTATTTCTCCGCGTCCAAAAGAAAGATATTCTGCAATGATTTTCTCCAAAAATGTACTTTTTGCATCCCATTTCAAAAATGGTTTAGGAAAGCCCATTCTGCCAGACAATCCCGCAGCAAGAATGATTACGGGAAATTGCCCGGGATTATCTGAGTGTTCTTTCATTACAGATTTTTTGGTATTTTTACAAAATTAGAATTTACGTTGATATATTGACGTGAGTTATGGATTAAAATAATTGAAAATCAAGGTTAAAAATTATCTGGCTTTTGTGAAATTTCGTGTTTTGGTGTTTTAGTGGCGGTATAATTTCTTGCCACAAAAGCACTAAATCACAAAAACCCACTAAAATCAAATAGTATAAAATGCTCATATTATTATTTCAAATTAAACTATATTGATGTAATCCATAATTCACGTTATATTAACGAAAACGATATGCAAAAAAAAACAGACAATTTTTCAATTATACCGATTGGGGCGTTATATCACCTGATAGATAGCGATTATATCGAAAGGAAAGAAATATTCGGAATTCCTGAAGAGTTATTTTTCAAGCCATCGAAGAACGACGCGTTCCGCATGAACCGTTATGGAAAGACACTTGAATCGCCTATCGGAGTGGCTGCGGGTCCGCATACCCAGATGGCGCAAAACATAATAGCTGCATGGCTTTGCGGCGCAAGATATATTGAATTGAAAACCATTCAGACACTTGATGAAATTCATGTTTCCAAACCTTGCATCGACTTGCAGGATGAAGGATACAACTGCGAGTGGTCGCAAGAGCTGAGAATACAAGAATCATTTGACGAATATTTGAAAGCATGGATCATTATTCATCTTTTAAAGCATCGGTTTGGTTGGGATAATAGCGAATACCTTGGTATGATATTCAACATGAGCGTAGGATACAATATGGAAGGCATCCTAAAAGATAATGTACAATGGTTCTTTAAAAAGATGAAAGATTGCAGGGAAGAAAAAAATAAATCTGTTGAAATATTAAAACAGTATTATCCTGATATTGTAAAAATTGATATCCCCGACAAATTATCCGACAACATCACTCTCTCCACAATGCATGGATGTCCTCCCGATGAAATTGAAAAAATCGGGTTATACCTGATCAATGAACAGAAACTGCATACCACCATTAAACTGAATCCTACTTTGCTGGGCGCAGAAAAACTGAGAAACATTTTAAATACCAAGCTCGGCTTCAGGACTGAAGTTCCCGATATCGCTTTTGAACACGATTTGAAATACCCTGATGCAATTAAATTAATTAATTCGCTGCAAGATGCATCGGAAAAGAACAATGTTCATTTCGGGTTAAAGCTCACCAATACGCTTGAAAGTGTGAACAACAGGACTGTCTTTACTCCCGATGAAAAGATGATGTATATGAGTGGGCGCGCATTGCATCCGATAAGCATCAACCTTGCAAAAAGATTACAGAACGATTTTAACGGGACACTTGATATTTCATTCTGCGCAGGCGCTGATTGTTTTAACATTATTAATATACTCGAATGCGGGTTGAAACCGGTAACTGTTAGTTCAGATATTCTGAAACCCGGCGGTTATGGTCGCCTTTCACAATACATGGGGGAAATAAAAAAGTGGAAACCCAAAACAAATAATTCAGAATTTCTTAATCTTTACGCTGAAAAAGTTGTTTCAGAAAAAGCATACAAACGAGATACGTTTCATACTCCTGACATCAAAACCGACAGGAAACTCGGCTATTTTGATTGCATCAACGCTCCATGCGTAAACACATGTCCGACCAACCAGGACATTCCCGATTATTTGTATCAGGCGTCAAAAGGAGATTTTGGCAAGGCATTCGAAGTGATCATGAAAAAAAATCCTTTTCCTTCGGTTCTTGGAATGGTATGCGATCACCTTTGCCAGACCAAATGTACGCGCATCAATTTTGATGATGCTATATTAATCAGGGAGGTGAAAAGATTTATAGCGGAACATGGCGCTAAATCCGGCGATTTGAAACCGGCAAAAGAAAACGGTTTAAAAGTTTCAATTATCGGTGCAGGTCCTTCGGGTCTTGCTTGCGCCTATTTTCTGAGGCTTGCAGGTTTTACGGTTGAAGTATTTGAAACAAAGAATATTGCAGGAGGAATGGTGTCGGATGCTATCCCTTTATTCAGGCTGAAAAGAGAGGCATTGCAAAATGACATCGAAAGAATCAAATCGCTTGGTATTAATATTCGTTACGGGAATAAAATTGATACTCCAGCATTTGAAAAAATCCGTAAACAGAGTGATTTTATTTACCTTGCAACAGGCGCTCAAAAATTCAAAACCCTTGGCATTGAAGGCGAGCAGTCTGACGGAGTGATGGATGCTTTTGAATTTCTTGCATCTGTAAAAAAAGGACAAAAGGTTAAAACAGGGAAAAATGTTATTATTATCGGCGGCGGTAATACCGCTATGGATGTGGCACGCACAGCATTCCGCATAGCTTCGAAAGACAGTAAAGTTGTAGTGCTTTATCGCAGGACAAGAAACGAAATGCCCGCTGACGTGGAGGAAGTGAAAGCTCTGATAGAAGAAGGAATCAAAATAATTGAACTTACAGCGCCTGAAAAAATTATCAGTGAAAAAGGAAAAATCCGTGCATTGCTCTGTTCAAAAATGAAACTTGGGGAAGCCGATGCGTCAGGCAGGGCAAAACCTGTTAAAATCGCAAATTCAGAATTTGAATTGCCTGCTGATACTATCATTTCAGCGCTGGGACAGGATGTTATTATCGATTTTATCGAACCAACATTATTAAAGGCGGATTCCGAAACTCATGAAACTAAAATTCCCAATGTTTATATTGGAGGCGACGCCATGCGCGGTGCAGCCACTATAGTTAAAGCTGTTGGCGATGGCAGAAAAGTGGCGGCGCAGATCATGAAAAAAGCAGGAGTTGATTTTAATTTTGAACCTGATAAAGAATCAAGAGGACTTGAATATAAAGATTACATAGTTCGCAAATCAAGACGTATCAAGGGAGAAAACATTTCGGAAACCGAGTTGAACAACCGGAAGAACTTCGATCTTGTTACTTTTCCATTAACAAAAGAACAGGCAATAAATGAAGCAAGGCGTTGTTTGCTATGCGATGATGTATGCAGCATCTGTGTTACTGTTTGCCCTAACAGGGCGAATTACAAGTATTTCAGAAAACCTATTACAATTACTATTTCAAAAGCAATAAAAAACGGCAATGCTGTAAATATTGAAAAATCGGGTGTTTTAAACATTACTCAAAAATACCAGGTATTTAATATCGGAGATTTTTGCAATGAATGTGGAAATTGTACAACCTTCTGCCCTACTAATGGTGCGCCTTACAGAGACAAACCAAAATTTTATCTGACAGCAAAAAGTTTTAAAGAAGTTGAAAATGGCTTTATGCTTAGCAAGCTGAAAAACAAAACTGTTTTGATTCATAAACTCAATAATGAAATAAGTACTCTTACATTGCAGAACAATAGGTTTGTTTATGAAAACGAAAATGTAAAAGGATATTTTGACAAAAATAATTTCATTCTTACAAATGCTGAATTTACTAATAAAGAAGTAAAAGGGTGCGTTTTTGAGGAAGCCGCTGAAATGTTTGTTTTATTTGATGCAGGAAAAAATCTTTATGAATCTGACTTATAACTGATGTTACGCAAGTATAATAATTCCGTAAGAAATAGAAAAAATAATTGAGTATTTTTGTTCTCCATCAAATCTTATAAAGATTAAAATTTATTATTATGATCCAAATTATTAACAAAGTCGTGAATCCCGGCATAAGGAAAAAAGCTATTGAACGCTTTCGCGAAAAAGGCATTGTGCTTCCCACATTTGCTCAGATGAGAGATCCCGGACTTATCCCGGATAAAATAAAAAACAAACTGAAAAATATAGGTTTGTGGGAACTCAACCCAATTAACCTTTTCCGCATAAATTGGCATAATGAACCCAAAGAAAAAGGCGGTTTATATGGAGGTGTTAATTATATAGAAATACCTAAGGAAATTACAGGCGTAGATGCAAGAATAGTATTAATAGTTGGTAAGTGGTTCCCTACCGGCGCACACAAAGTAGGCGCAGCTTATGGATGCCTTGCACCCCGTATTATATCCGGAGAATTCGATCCCACCTATCATAAAGCCGTATGGCCTTCCACAGGAAATTACTGCCGTGGAGGCGCTTTCGATTCGTATTTAATGGGATGCACGGCTGTTGCTATCCTTCCTGAAGAAATGAGTAAAGAACGTTTTGAATGGTTGAAAGAAATAGGGGCTGAAGTGATTGCTACTCCCGGCTGTGAATCAAACGTAAAAGAAATATACGACAAATGCTGGGATATACGCAAAAACAGAAAAGACTGTATTATCTTCAATCAGTTTGACGAATTTGGAAATCCTTGTTGGCATTATAATGTAACAGGGCATGCGTTAGAAGAAGTGTTTAATAAAATAAAAGGTAATAAGGGCAAATTTGCAGGATATGTTTCTGCAACAGGCTCAGCAGGTACTATTGCCGCGGGTGATTTTCTCAGGACAAAACATCCGCATATTAAAGTGGCTGCTTCCGAAGCGTTGCAATGCCCCACATTGCTTATGAACGGATTTGGCGGACACCGCATTGAAGGCATAGGCGACAAACACGTTCCATGGGTGCACAATATAAAAAATACGGATGTTGTAGTTGCAATTGATGACGAGGATTGCATGAGGATATTCAGATTGTTCAATGAAAAAGAGGGAAAAGATTATCTCAAATCTGCAGGCATTGATGCCAGTTTGGTTGATTCCCTTGAATTTCTTGGAATTTCCGGTATTTCAAATATGCTTTCTGCTATTAAAACCGCAAAACTTTTTGAAATGACATCTGATGATGTGATCATGACAATTGCGACTGATTCAGCGGTCATGTATCAGTCCCGACTTGAAGAACAAACATCAGAAAAAGGGAAATATTCACAACTTCAGGCAGTGAAAGATCACGAAAAATGTATATTCGGAACAAAAGCAGATTACATAAAAGAACTCACATATACCGACAGGAAAACCATTCACAACCTGAAATATTTTACATGGGTTGAGCAGCAGGGCAAGAAAATAGAAGACCTGAACCAACTCTGGTACGACAGGGATATCTGGAATCAGGTATTTCATCAAAATGAAAAATTGGATGAAATGATCAATGCATTCAATGACGAGACAGGCGTTTTGAAGAATTTGTAATTTGATTATTATAAGAGTCACTCAGAGCCGTCCCGCACATGCGGGATTCCTGCCTACCGCAGGCAGGCGCAATGACGATGAGGTTTTTAGAGGTGCAATTAAAACTACCGTTATGAAAAAATCTGTAAAAATATTGATACTTGTATTTCTTGTTGCATTTCTTATAGCTGATACCTCCTGTCGAAGTCATAAATCGTGCAGGGGAATGAAATATCATAATAGTGATGTAAAAAGAGGACTTGCGCATTAATAATTTATTCATGCTTTTATTTTTGATTTTTCCAATGTTAAGTTAATAAACAGATGACGCAAAGATTGCTTCGTCGTACCTCCTCGCAATGACGTCATTGCGAATCCCGATTTTTCATCGGGATGAAGCAATCTCAATACGAGAATTTAAGTTTAATATGATACTAAATGCTTTTACATGAATGATAAATTTATTTTTAAATGTGTTGATTGCGGAAAGACTTATTCCGCCTCGCAAATCATTTATCTCTGCCCTGATTGCGAAAAATTCAACGATTCTCAATCTCCGCCTTATGGTGTTCTGAAAACCATTTACGACTACGCACATATTGCATCATGCTATAAAGATAAGCTGTTCGATAATCTTTCTCAAAAAGGGTTTCTTGATCTTTTACCGTTGAACTCACTCAACAGCCTGCCAAATCTGAAGGTTGGAAATACCCCGATGTATCATATTCCTTTATTTGATGATGCTCAGAAAGATGTGCATCTTTTTCTGAAAGACGATTCACAAAATCCTACTTTTTCATTTAAAGACAGGGCTTCGGCAATTGTTTCCGCTTATGCCAAAGAAAATAATATTAATACCATAGCGGCTGCATCTACCGGAAATGCAGGATCTTCGCTTGCCGGAATCTGTGCAGCGCAAAAACAAAAAGCTATCATCTTTGTGCCGGCAGCCGCTCCCAAAGCCAAAATCACACAGATTGTGATGTACGGAGCCACTATTGTTCCTGTGGATGGCAACTACGATGCTGCCTTTGACCTGAGCATTGAAGCGACGAAAAAATTTGGCTGGTACAATCGCAATACCGCATTTAACCCGTTTACCATCGAGGGTAAAAAGACTGTCGCTTATGAAATTTATGCTCAGTCCGGACAATCAATTCCCGACAGGATCTTTGTTCCTGTGGGCGATGGTGTGATTATTTCGGGTATGTACAAAGGATTTGAAGACCTGCTGAAACTTGGCATTATCGATAAAATTCCTGTTATTGTAGCTGTCCAGGCTATGGGTAGTTGCAACATCGTAAATAATATTGATAGTGAAAAATTTATTTGCATTCAAGGTCGTACACTTGCCGACTCCATTTCCGTTGACATTCCAAGAAATTTCAGAATGACAAAACAATTTCTTTTAAAATACGCCGGCGAAAAACTTACGGTGAGCGATGAAGAAATTATTGCAGCATCAAAAGTGCTGAGTAGTCGTACGGGCATCTTTACTGAGCCAGCTTCTGCCGCTGCTTTTGCCGGCTTCCTGAGTTATCTGTGGAACGGACAGTTTGAACCCGGCAGTAAAAACCTTGTATTGCTTACAGGAAGCGGATTAAAAGATCTGAATGCCGTGCAGCCGGTGATTGATATTCCGGCGCCCGTAAAAGCAAATATAAAAGCTGTGGAAGAAATTTTTAAAGGAAAAATATAAATGTGTAATCGGGATAATCTTAAAAAGTAGTTTTACAATAACCCTTAAATTTTTTAATTATAAAAACTTTATATTTTCCCTGGTGAATTTTTTTTCAATTCTATCCTGAATGTAGTACCCTTGCCAAGTATTGAAGAATGGACAAATATCTTTCCACTGTGGTAGATCTCTATAATCCTTTTGCATAATGTAAGACCAAGTCCCCAACCTCTTGGTTTGCTTGTATAACCTGGTTTAAAAATAGTTTTGAATTTTGATTTCGGAATTCCTTTCCCTGAATCAGTAACATCTATATAAATATGTTTGTCTTCATCGGTGATGGTGATATTTATCTTGCCTTCTCCATTCATAGCATTGATTGCATTCTTGCAAAGGTTTTCTATCACCCACTCAAAAAGAGGTTCATTCAACGGAACATAGTATTCATACTCTTCAGGTAAGTTCACGGAAAAATAAACTTTTTTGGATGTCCTTGCCTGCATGTAATCAATGACATTATAAACCGTTTTGATAATATTTTCGTTGTCAAGCCTGGGGAGTGAGCCAATGTTTGAAAAACGCTGTGTGATTATTTCAAAACGATGAACATCTTTTTCTATTTCGTTAATTGTTTCTTTATCAAGGTTTTTTATTTTTAATATTTCAACCCACGCCATCAGCGACGACAAAGGAGTTCCAAGCTGATGGGCGGTTTCTTTTGCCATTCCCACCCATACTTGATTTTGTTCCGCTTTACGTGCAGTGCTGAATAAAAAATAAGCAACGAGAAGAAAAAGCCCTATAATGAAAAATTGAATATAAGGATAATATTTTAATTGTGTAAGCAGAAAAGAATCTTTATAAAATACATAACTCTTACCATGTCCGGAAAGGTCTATTTCAATTGGATTATTTTGTAAATTCATAGCTGAAATCATGTCATTCACAAACTTCTTATCATTAATTCTGGCAGAATCTATATTACCAAATGCTATGAGCCTTGATTTACTGCTGTCGGTAATAATTACCGGAACTGATGCGGAATTGATAACCACTTCGGAAATGAATGATTTTATCAGGTCGTTCAGGACATCGCGCAAACCGGTGAAGAGTTTTGACTCCTTATAATACAAATAACCTTTTCCCCACCCATACGTTACAACAATAGGTTCATATATGGTGTATTCTTTTCTAAGATTATCCGAAAATATTTTTACGCTGTCGGTATTGAAATCCACGTTTTTAGTGGCTGTGATATTACCTTTTTCATCTGTAAGAATAACGGGAATATTGATATTTCCGGAAATAATTTCGGAATAAAAAGTCAGGTCTTCCGTATTATCGGCTTCTATCAGTCGTTTTGTTGCCTCAGCCCAAAGTTCTACTCTTTTGCGTTCTTCAATTTTTATTTTCTCAAAGAATTCTTCTGTATACCTTACCAGACTTGCCTTTTTCTGAACTGCATCGGCCCATGTTTCAATTTTTTTTCTTTCATCTTTGGCAATCTTATCCACCAAAATATTGGTGTACCAAAGCGAAATACCGATAATCAATAACGCAAAGGCCAGCAACAGCCACTTCCATTTTCGTTTTTGTACGTATATATCCAAGACTTTATATATTAATGATGATTAATAAACGACCCGAATTTACAATTATTACCGATACCGGTGGTTTTATTGTTGATCTTCCTTTTGATCATCATCCCACTCAATAATAAATTTACCTTCTTCCTGTTTTTTCAGGTTTTCTTTTTCTTTATCAATTTTTCTTTCGATTTTTTTCTCTTTTTCCTTTTTGACTCTTTTTACAACAGCAGAGTCTTTTTTAAACCACCCAAATTCTTCGTTTAATATGGTTTTTAAAGTTTGTTTTTCTTTGATAAAACTAACTGCTATTTTTGCTTTAATCCCTTTAGCGTCATATTTGTATATGGGATTGTCGACTGTGCCTGTTACAAGAATATACAATGTTGTTTTACCCAAACCATCTTCTTCTTCCACGCCAAATTCTTCATTTTCTTTTTTTGCTTTTTTAGCTTTTTTAGCAAGCAGATCCGAGAGTAATAATTTTAAATGGTAATTAATTGCATTATCAAATGTATGTTCTCCCGATGCAATGATGTTAATTGCGCTTGATTTGATTTCCATAGCTGGAATATAAATCGTTTTATTTTTTATTTCAATTTGGTTGTGCAAGGTTGCAAATTTCACATCAGATAAATCACTAAGCTTCAAAAACCTTGATAAACCCTTCATCGGAGCATAATTTAATAATTCTCCTTCATAAATTTTAATATCGGCTTTTATATAGATCTTGTCCATATCCGGCTTCAGATCATTACTCCAGATACTTGCAAATTGAATATCAGACGTAACAATACCTTTCAGGTTTTCATCTTTCATACTGTTTTGCCCGAAATTTCCGAATTCATAAAAAAGTTTTGTAATGTTTACATTTTTTATCTTCGCATCGCAACTGATCAGTAATCTTTCTTTTTGAGATCCGTCAATCATTACAAGCCCTTCTGTTTCACCATCCATAGAACTAAAAGTTAATGGATTGATAAGTAACTGTTTATTTTTCATCCTGACCTTTCCTGAAATACCCGTGGCATTGAATTTTTTGAAATTAAGTTTCCCAATGTTAATATTCAGTTTCAAATCAAGTTTATCTGAAAATGAAAGATTGTAGGTTGTATCGGTGGATGTGGTTTTATTTTCCAATAATTCATCAAGGTCAATGTTTACAGAGGTCAAATCGGCATCAATTAGTAATTTCTGATCTTTCAGGAACAGGTAAGATAAAAGGTTTCTGAAATATCCTTTTAACGAAAAATAGCTGCTTAGCACTTTCCCTGAAAGTTTATCAATAATTAAATCATTATTGCTGAATTGAAATTCTCCGTTGATTCCGGTACATTTTTTAGTATCATTTTTAAAAGCAAAATCAATATTTATTATTTTTAATGTTCCTGATGTTTTACTGTTGATAAAGTCTTTTGTTGTAAAGCTTCCCGAAGAATTTACCTTTCCTTTAAAAGAAACTTTCATTTCCAAGTTGCCCGTAACAGAAGAAATTGTATCAACTTTCAGAAATTCCTGCAAATCTTTAATGTCCATTTTCATGTCCATTACCAAATCCAGTTCTGGCTGAGCAAAATTATTAATAGTCAGACCACCCTTAAAAGTACCTGATTTAAGATTGAAACAAAGGTTTTTTATTTTTAAAACAGACGAGTTGATCGTTTTTTCATTTCCATTTGTGAACTCTCCTGTAAAACTCACATTTTCAAGTGAAATATCAGATTTTTTATGAATAAATTGTCCGTCTTTTATGCCAAAATCTACTTTTATTACCGGAATATTATTACCTGCGATTGAACCTTTAATACCAGCCTGAAAATAAAATTTGCCTTTTCCTTTATAATCATCAAAATATTTTTTGTATTCAACAGGTATTTCATTAATGAACGACTGGAGTTTTAATTCCGCTCCTTTTATGGTAAGATCAATGTTTTCCTGCTTTTCGCCATAAACTATGTTTCCGGCTACACCAAATTTTAAGTTCCCGATATTAATACTTCCTTTCATGAATGTATATGTGCCGGTGTTTTGATTAACATTCAACACAATATCAATAGTTGAGCCTTTTAAAGGAAAATAATTTATTCCTGAAACATTTACATAATTTACAAACAAGTCGCCGTTCGCATACATTGTATATTGATTGTTTCTAAATTTTCCTTTGATGACTATATCCTCGGCAATGCATGAATAATCCTGATTTGCCGAAAAATCTTTATAACGTATAACCACATTATTGAAGACAAGTTTTTGCAGATCAAAAGAAAATGATTCATTGGAAGTGGTATCAATTTTCCAGAAATGGTAGTTATCGCTTCCGTCCATAAAAACCACGAGGTTGATTAAACCGTTTTTTACTTCAATTTTTTTTATCCTGTAGTTTTTGTCAAAAAGGTCCCAAATGTTGAATTGTAAGTAAATATTGTCAGCTTTCAGCAGATTGCCTTTGTTTGTAGAAGCAATAGCATCTCTGGCAATTACATCTGTAAACGTAAGAGAAACATTTGGAAATTTTTGAAAAAGCGAAAGCCCGACTTCTTTAACTTTTATTTCCGTAGTAAGTTGTTTGTTAATCTGATCAACAAAGAATTTCTTTATAGAGTCTTCATAAAAATATACAATAACAACCGCTGATCCAATAAGCAACAGGAAAAAGATAAAAATGGATAATAAAATCTTTTTGACATATTTCCAGTATCTCAATCTTTTTTTCTTTATTATTGCGGTATTGGTCTTATCCATAAAAATGTCTGAATACTAAAATAAGTTATACTGCAAATTGTGATAATTTCAACATTATTGCTATATCGGGCAGTTATAAATAGTTATTAGTTGTCATTGATTGTAAATAAAATAATAATAGCTGGCAGTAAAGTGAATGACAATTAATGAATCATTTTCAGTATATTTATTTCCATCTGCGTTAAAAACCTCCATCTTCCCCTGGGAAGATCTTTTTTTGTCAGCCCGGCGTAATATACCCTGTCGAGTTTAACTACTTTATATCCAAGGCTTTCAAATATTCTTCTAACAACCCTGTTTTTCCCGGAATGAAGTTCCACTCCTATGCTTTTTTTATCTCCGATTTCATTATCGTAAGCAATAGCATCCACTTTAGCAATACCATCTTCAAGTTCAATACCGTTTGTTATTTTTTCCATGTCGGTTTTTGTAAAATTTTTATCAAGTTCTACATGATAAATTTTCTTTACTTCAAAGCGGGGATGCATTAATTTCTTCGCGAGCTCGCCATCGTTTGTAAATAACAACAAGCCTGTTGTAGCACGGTCAAGGCGACCTACCGGATAAACTCTTTCCCTGCAGGCATTCTTTATCAATGCCATCACAGTCCTGCGACCATCAGGATCATCTGTTGTGGTTATATAGTCCTTGGGTTTATTTAAAAGGATATAAACAGATTTTTCTTTTCTCAGGGTTTCTCCGCCAAATTGTACTGAATCGTTGGCGGAAATTTTTGTTCCTAATTGGGTTACAATTTTACCATTTACCGAAACAACACCGCTGGCAATAAGTTCATCAGCCTCTCTGCGCGAACATATTCCTGCATTTGCGATATGCTTGTTAAGTCTTGTTAAACCATCATCGCCGGTGGTTTTAATACTTTTTCTGACAATTTTTTTTGCTCCAAATTTCTTAACCGGATTTAAGCGTTTGGGGCGTTCTGATTTCACTTCTTTTAAGCCGTCTTTTTTGTATTTTTTAAAAGTTTTCTTAGCTCCAAATTTAGTATCACGGGGTGTGCGTATATGTCGTTCCGATTTTTCTTCTTTTTTGTATCTCATGTTTTTTATTTTCTAATGAATTTACCTGTTTATAAATTTCTAAACCACTATACATTTTTAAAGAGATTCCTCGCTATCGCTCGGAATGAGGAATCTGTATTTTACCATTACTATACAAATCAATCCAACATGAATTGATTTTATTAACTGATGTTACGCATAATTGAATATGCCGTAGGCATAACCGCTTGGTAAAAAGAGAACAAACACGGGAAATATTGTACCGTAGGCACAACCCATTAATCACCGAATCTCGATATTTGACAGTGAAAATGAGGCATTGTATGTGGATTTGAGTATATGTATTTGGCATATAGATATAGACATAAATTTAACAAGCGGTAGTGCCTACGGCACATTTAGTTTTATAGAGTTCCCATTTTTTTACCAAGCGGTTGTCCATATCGGGACAATCTGCGTAACATCAGATATTTAGTAGTAAATTATTTTAATTTTCCTCTTTGTTCCTTCCACAGACGATTAAATGATTTTGATTGAACTACCGGAATGTTTCTTCTTGGACCCCATGACTTTGAGAAGAATTTTTTAAGAACATAGTTTTTCATTTTCGGACTGGTTTTTTCCAATAGCCATCTTTTCATCATAGCCTTTTTCCACACAAACATCACAAATTTTTCCATCCCGTTAACATATCCCAACCTCACGGAATCCTTTCTATTGTTGAGCAAAAGTTTATGAAGATTGATTTTAACAGGACATTCTTCTGCGCATTTGCCACAAAGGGATGAAGCATAACTCAGATGTTTAAATTCCTGCATACCTTTCATATATGGCGTTATCACAGAACCAATAGGACCGCCATAGGTTGTTCCGTAAGCATGACCACCAATATTTTTGTAAACAGGGCATACATTCAAGCATGTTCCACATCTTATGCACGTAAGCGCCTTGCGTTGCTCTTCCTGTTTTAAAATTTCTGTTCTTCCATTATTAAGTATTACCACATACATTTCATCCGGCCCGTCGGTTTCATATTCCTGTTTAGGTCCGGTTATTATAGTATTATAAGCTGAAATATTTTGACCTGTACCATAAGTAGCAAGTAAAGGCCAGAATAAGTCGAGATTTTTAATAGATGGAATTATTCTCTCTAATCCGGCAATAACAAAATGAATTTTAGGAAAGGAAACACACATCATTCCATTTCCCTCATTTTCTGTTAATGCAATACCTCCAATATCTGCTATCAGAAAATTTGCTCCCGTAATTCCCACATCGGCAGAAGTAAATTTTTCTCTCAGCTGTTTTCTCACAAAAGCTGTTAACTGTTCCGGTGTAGCATTTTTGTGAAATCCAAATTTTTCATAAAACAATTCCGCAATATCTTTTTTTGATTTATGCATGGCAGGAGTAATTATATGATATGGTTTTTCTCCTGCAAGCTGCACAATATATTCGCCAAGGTCGGTTTCGAGCGATTCAATTTTTTGTTTATGTAAGTGTTCATTAAGTTCAATTTCTTCCGTTACCATTGATTTTGACTTCACCACATAACGCGAATCGTATTTTTTCATTACATTCAATATTTCCCTCACAGCCTCTTTCTGATCCATTGCCCAGATAATCTTTCCGCCCCTGGTAATAAAGTTAGCCTCAAATTCTACCAGGTATTTATCTAGGTCGTTCACTGCCCTGTGTTTAATATGAGCTGCTCTTTCTTTCGCAAGATTTAAATTCTGATACTGTTGCTTCCCTTTTGACACAGCAGCAACATATTTTGAAATATTGAAATTTATTATTTTTCTGTGATTTTTATCAAATGCCTTATTTTCGCTGGCTTTAATAAAATCCTGATAATGATTTGACATTTATTTACTCCTGATTTTACTGAACAAACTTACGTATCTTTTGAATCATAGTTATTGGTCTATAGCAGTCGGTATAGACCCACTCAAATCGCCTTTGGCTATGTATAATTTTATCCAGTTTTTAGTGTAAACTATAGCGGTATTTTTTTAATTCTTCTTTCATGCCTGCCACCTTCAAACTTAGTGGTTAAAAATATCTTAACAATATCAACAGCAAGCTCCACATTGATAAATCTGGCAGGAATACATACTATATTTGCATCATTGTGCATTCTTGCCAGAGAAGCAATTTCTGTAGTCCAACATAATGCTGCTCTTATATTTTTATGCTTGTTAGCAGTCATACATACTCCATTTCCACTGCCACAAATAAGAATACCTTTGCTGTAATTATTTTTTTCAACAGCTTCTGCTACCGGATGTGCATAATCAGGATAGTCCACATTTCCTTCCGAAAATGTTCCGAGGTCTTTAACCTGATAGCCCATTTCCTCTAAAACTTTTATAATTTCTTTTTTAGTCAGATATCCAGCATGATCGCTTCCTATATATAAATTATTGTAATTATCAATCATTGTTAATATATTTTAAATAAACAAAAATAAGCAGATTTGAATAATAAACTACATTCATTTATTTATTAGATGATTATAAAGCAATATAAAAATTTAATTATTTTTGATTAATTACGAGGATGACTTATAATCAAATATATGCTATATTTTAACACTATTTTGTTAATATCTGTTTAAATTTGTTACAAAATTCTGAAAAAGATTTTGTCTGATTTTGTTTGATAATCATTTTTTACAAATAAAAAAACTGAAGTTTTGTGATAAATTCAACAAAAAATTAACACAAACTAACAATGTTTTACTAATTAATTTATTAAAAAAATAATTATAAACATACTATTAATAAACATATAAAATATTAAGTGTTAATATAATATAAAATATAAAGTGTTAATAAAATGTTTATTTTAACTAATAAACTATAATTCCTATTTTTTTTAAAAAAAATATCAACAGTACTGACAGGAAATAATAACAATAATAATAATTTTAAAATATATAAATAATATTCAAAAAAAAATGAAAATAGAATTTGATTCAATATTAAACCTTATAAAAAAAATTAAAATTTTAAGAAAACAGAAAAATGCAATTATATTAGCTCATTATTATCAAATAGCAAATATACAAAAAATTGCTGATTTTGTTGGAGATAGCCTTGCGCTTGCTCAAAAAGCTCAAAGTACAAATGCTGACATAATAATATTTGCCGGTGTTCATTTTATGGCTGAGACTGCTAAAATTCTTAATCCTTATAAAAAAGTTATTTTGCCTGATATGGAAGCAGGATGCTCTCTTGCAGATTCTTGTAAACCTGCAGATTTTAATAAATTTATTAAACAATACCCTGATTATAAAATAGTTTCTTATATAAATTGTTCGGCAGAAATTAAAGCTTTATCAGATGTGATATGTACTTCAAGTAATGCAATAAAAATTGTCGAAAGTTTTCCAAAAGAACAAAAAATTATATTTGCTCCCGATAAAAATCTTGGTAATTATATCAATAATGTAACTGGTAGAAATATGCTGCTATGGAATGGCACATGTGAAGTACATGATATTTTAACTGTTGAAAGAGTGATAAAATTAAAAACAGTTCATCCTGATGCAAAGTTAATATCTCACCCTGAATGTAAAGCGACTATTATTGAAATATCAGACTTTATAGGATCTACTACTGCTTTATTGAATTTCACCAAAAAAGATCCATGCAAAAAGTTTATTGTGGCTACTGAAACCGGAATAATTTATCAGATGAAAAAACAATCACCGGATAAAGAATTTATAATAGTGCCAAGTGATGAAACTTGTTTATGTAATGACTGTTTTTATATGAAAAAAAATACAATGGAAAAATTATATATTTGTTTAAGAGATGAAAAGCCTGAAATAATTTTAAGCGAGGATTTATTAATAAAATCAAAGAATCCAATTCTCAGAATGCTTGAATTATCATAGAAGTTTGTTTTAAATTTATTTTAATGAGAAAATATTTTCTGATATTGTTTTTACTGAATGTTGTATTAGTATTTGCACAGGATACAACTAAAACGGATGGTTATGTTGTGCTTAAATATGAAAATGGTAAAGTATCCAGTAAAGGAGTTATTAAAGAAAATAAACCAGATGGTTATTGGGAAACATATTACGAAAATGGAAAATTAAAAAGTGAAGGAAATCGAATTTTTTTTGAACTTGATAGTATATGGAAGTTTTATAATGAAGAAGGAAAATTGATACTTGAAATTAATTACAAAAAAGGAAAAAAAAATGGTATTAAATCTACTTATTTTGAAAACGAAATAGTAAAGGAAAATTTTATAAATGATATTAAAGATGGTTATACCAGCTATTATTATCCTGATGGTAAAATAAGATTGACTGTAAATTTTATAAAAGGCAGGGAACAAGGTATGGCAAGAGAATATTCTCCTGAAGGTACTGTTATCACTTTGCTTGAATATAAAAATGGATATCTGGTTGGTAAAGAAAAAGTGAACAGATATAACACAGATAGCTTAAAACAAGGTAAATGGGTGTCGTTTTATCCTAATGGAAATCTTCAATCAGAAGCTTATTATATGGCTGGAATTAAATCAGGGTATTTTAAAGAATATTCACAGGATGGAAATTTGTTGAGTATTGCAAAATATGTAAATGGAATTTTGCAGATAGATGCTGTTGAAGTGGCTAAATTGGATATTAAAACTGTGTACTACCCAAATGGGGCCGTAAAAAGCGTTGGCAGTTATAAAAATAATATTCCGGAAGGGATCATGCGTGATTTTTCTGATGATGGAAAAATTATTGATGCAAAAGTTTTTAAAAGCGGAGTGGTAGTAGGGAAAGGGATAGTTGATGAACAAGGATTGAAACAAGGAGCATGGACAGAATATTATGATACCGGAGAATTGAAAGAGCAAGGAAAATATGTCAATGGGTTAAAAATAGGAGATTGGAAATTTTATTACAGTAATGGCAAAATAGAACAAACGGGAACCTATTTGAAAAACGAAAAACCGGACGGTGAATGGAAATGGTATTATGAAAACGGTAATCTTTTAAGAGATGAAATTTATTCGGGAGGAGTTGAAAATGGACTATTAATAGAGTATTCCGATACTGGTTCTATAGAAACAAAAGGTGAATATGTTGATGGACTTGAACAAGGATTCTGGGTTTATCAGTTGGGCGACATTAAAATGGAAGGATCATATAAAGATGGCAAAAGAAACGGTATTTGGAAATATTATTTCAATAATGGGAACTTATATTTTATAGGGGGATACCTTGACGACAATCCTGACGGTAAACACATAATTTACCTGGATAATGGAAAAATAATGGAAGAAGGTTATTATGTGATGGGAAAACGTGAAGGAGAATGGTACAAATATAATTACGATGGCGCTCTATTTCTTATAACAACATATAAAAATGGAATAGAAATAAAATATGATGGTGTGAAAATAAAACCGTTAACTATTGAAGATAATTCTGATAACTAGAACATAAGCCCGACAGGGGTTTAAACCTTGTCAGGGTTACGGTAATTTAAAAATTTCAATCACACTTGCTTTTGGTAATTTAAATAAAAATGTTATTTTTGTGCAATTGAATCCACCCATAATTGATTGTTATAAATCGTGTTCAGACAATTCAAAGGTGTGATGATAAAAGGAAAAAATAGTATTAACTCATGTTACGCAGAAACATATTTTGTTCGTCATTGCAGGGATGCAAAAGCAACCTTACCGTCATTGCGAGAGTTGTTCTTCGCAACCCGAAGCAATCTTATAACATTACTTCATTATTATTAGATTGCTTCAGTCGCCTGTAAGTTATTCTGCAAATATGTACGGCAAACGGGTGCGCCTTCGCAATGACGCACTCATTTTGCGTAACATCAGGTATTAATTTAAATGCTTAACATAAAAAAAAATATTTATTATGGCAAAATTTGAAATATTAGTTGTTGAAGATGAAAGCATTGTTGCAAAAGATATACAAAACAGTTTAAAAAAGTTAGGATATACAGTTCCTACCATTGTTGCTTCTGGCGAAAAAGCAATAGAAGAAGTGGAACAATCCCGTCCAGACCTGATACTTATGGACATTATGTTAAAAGGAAAAATCAATGGGATTGAAACGGCAAATACTATCCGTACTAAATATGACATACCGGTGATTTTTCTTACAGCTTATGCTGATGAAGATACTTTAAGTAAAGCAAAAATTTCGGAGCCTTACGGTTATATCATTAAACCGTTTAAGGAAAAAGAATTGCAAACAACTATTGAAATGGCTATTTACAAGCACGAAAAAAATACCAAGATAAAGAAAGAAATGAACATGTATCGTTCAATAGTTGAAAGCAAAGAATCAAAAGACAGTATCTTTGTCAGAGCAGATTACCGTCTGAACAAAGTAAAATTTGAGGATATTTGTTTTTTGGAAGCATTGAAAGATTACGTTATTATTAATACTGCGAAGAACTCGTACACTGTTCATACAACCATGAAGGAAATGGTTAGAATTCTTCCCGCAAATGATTTTGTGAGAATTCACCGTTCTTTTATTGTCCGCTTCGATAAAATATTTTCTATTAAATACCCTGATTTGGTGATTGAGGGCAAAACGAATGTCGTGCCTATTGGTGGTTTATACCGCAAAGAACTTTTTAGCAGGCTAAACCTGATTTAATATTTAAATTTATAAACAAAGCTGTCGCAAAAGTTTCATTGCAGCTCAGCTTATTACTGATGTTACGCAGATTGTCCCGATAGGGACAACCGCTTGGTAAAAAAATGGGAACTCTATAAAACTAAAAATGAATATCCGTTTATATGCTTAATTGCTATCATTGATTTTCTTCATTTACCCCGTCCCTAAAGGGTGTGAAGAAAATCAATTTACTCCCTTTAGGGTTTGGGGCAAATAAATTGATTTTCATATAGTTAATTAAATTTTAGGTATGTATACGGATATTCATAAAACTAAATGTGCCGTAGGCACTACCGCTTGTTAAATTTATATCTATATGTTAAACTATATTCCGGTAATTTTTTTAGATTGCCTCATCCTCCTTTGTCGGATTCGCAATGACGACAGCTCTTTTCGTCATTGCGAGCGTAGCGAAGCAATCTCTTGATAATCGCTGTATTCAAAAAAATTACCGAACTATTATTAAATACATATACTCAAATCCACATACAATGCCTCATCTTCACTGTCAAATATCGGGATGCGGTGATTAATGGGTTGTGCCTACGGTACAATATTTCCCGTGTTTGTTCTCTTTTTACCAAGCGGTTATGCCTACGGCATATTCATTATGCGTAACATTAGTTATATAGTCTGAATTATTCACAAAAAACAAAGTGCATTTGTGAATAGTGGGCTGGATGCGGGAAAGCATTCAGATTAACCCCGATTTAGAAAAACTTATTTTCAATTGATAAACATAAGCAAAGGATTGAAAATATTAGTTTTTCTTGATCGTCAGAATAATTCGCAGGTATTTGTGAATTATTCGGGGGTAGATTCAAGTAATAAATGCAACTTGATTTTCAAAATTAGTTAAAAATACTTGATTAGGCGATTTAAAACCTAAACTTTTTCTTGGCCTGGTATTAAGTTTAAAAGCGATTTCATAAATATAGG